>Ga0209568_1001067_pt1 | contig 10246 bp, 6 predicted proteins | sample WorMetOlspDAHAB2_FD_187406 | JGI IMG/M metagenome (GOLD analysis project Ga0209568, IMG submission 187406) | Marine gutless worms symbiont microbial communities from Max Planck institute for Marine Microbiology, Germany - Olavius sp. DAHAB.2... ...
ATAATAGTCCACTTTGTTTATTGTTGTCTCATAGTAATGTAAATATCTTCTTAGTGGCATTGACGCGTCGACAGTGGCAATAATATTATTAGGGCTTTCTGTGGTCAATTCATGCGCAACAGAACCGGTTCGGAGCGGTCATCATCCTGGACCTCCCAGCCTCTGCAACTGCCTCCTCTGAGCAACCATACGGTTCCACCAACATCACCTACCGGTCCTCCATCGTTGACAGCAGGTTCGAGGGCGTTTGCAGCCAGGGACGTCACGTCACGACGGCGGGCGACACCGAAGTGGCGTCAGAGGTGGTCATGGGCCGCAAAAAGATACAGATCCAGCAGATTGCAGACGAACGCAATCGACAGGTAAGAACCGAAGTGGCGTGTATCAGTTCGGTTCTGAGATTACGACGCACAGTCTAGAACCTTGTTACCGGACGGTTTGCAGTCAGTCAGTACACAGTATAGTCAACTCATGGACTAGACAAATCGATGAATGAAATGCTATAAAAGCATTGACAGTCTTTACACATGATATATGCATATTCACAAAACAAAAAAAGCAAAGCAAAGTCCTTCCCGAGCCACTTAGCCCTTGGGGCGGCGCTGATCTCCGATTCATTGGCCTTCAGACAGACACAAGCCGAGACTGCAAGACCATGAACACGGGGCCACTGTGTCGCACGGTGTGCCTGTGTACTCCCCAGCTTACGCTGATACCAAATTATACTGCTTGGTGACAGAGGCACGTGTGTGCAAACAACTTGCCCAAGGTCGCACTCGATAGCGCAGCGGCTGGGATCGAACCCGCGATCTCCAGTCCAAGTCCAACGCAACACAACAAAAAAAGGAGACTAAAGGATATGGGTGCGTAGCATTATTTCCCTATCAAACATCAACCCGAAAAGTTTGCTGAAGATGTATCTGAAAAAGACAGTAAAAAAACTATTGCGTTTTTGCGACGCAGGTGACGTTCACGAAGCGAAAGTTCGGTCTGATGAAGAAGGCGTACGAGCTGAGCGTGCTCTGTGACTGCGAGATCGCGCTCATCATTTTCAACCACGCCGACAAGCTGTTCCAGTACGCCAGCTCCGACATGGGCGGAATACTGCTCAAGTACACCGAGCACTGCGAGCCGCACGAAAATCGAAACAATTCCGACATAGTCGAGGTGCGAACACGCGCGGAAACTCTCATCATTTTCATCGTTGTTGTGAATTTGCGTACTGTGTCTCACAACACGGGGGGAGCGCTGTAGGGTGGGCCGGGCCACAATGCATTTGGCCAACCCAATAATTGGCCTGTATGTTCGTTAATCGTAGATCTGTAAAATTAGTTACAAAACAGATATACGTAGCAATAACGATCTTTTGGGGATTCTGAGATAAGGTACCTGCCGATCGATTGTTTGCCGGCATCAGTAAGTCATAGCCATTAAGTTTTCATAATAGTCATTGTTTGAGATAATAATAGTAATTGTTTGAGATTCCGTACTATATTTATTGTCTTGTGTCGAAAATTACGAAATCGATTGCGTGGGCCACAGTGACGTGGATCGTAGAGTTGTCCCACCCTAACATTTTGGCGTGGCGCTCCCTATGTCTCACAGTCCAGCGACTCTAATGTGCGTTTCGGGCACCACCCATTGTTTTATGTCATGTAAACGGGCTTCCGATAAAATGCGGACTGATTTTTTTTGCGAATCTGCGGATCGTCCATGCAACGGATAAAATAGGGTTGGGGTTTTGTCCGCATCAACGTCTGCATTTTAATCAGGCAGATCTGCAAATCCGCAGTCCGCTCTTTGTTACCCGGGGCCTTGTACTGTCGCTTTAATAATATAATGATAATGATAATAAACTGATTTATATAGCGCCACGCCGCCATAAGGTCGTAACTTCAGAGGCGCTTTCACGACATTTGACTCATTGCAAGACACCACTTGTGACGATAGGTGGGAATCGTGCAGCGGCGGACCAGCAGTAAGTGCCGCTTGGGGAAGGTCACATTTTTGCCGATTCTATGGTGTAGTATTTTATAGGCATAGGCCTATACACCATACTGGTATGTATAGCTTTGGCATAGACCAGGACTTAATAATGAAGGTGAAACTGCCACCGAAAGCACCGCCAGGAGCCACCGCTGCGCTGCCCTCCCTTGTGTCCGCTACTGGAACCGTGTATATAGACCGCTAAGTCCATAATGCCGCTTTATATTAATACTTTATAGGAGTTTGTAAACAATTATTAATTGTCCTATATAATTTCACCCATATGGTAAAAATCGTGGTTAAATATGCAGCTGTTTTATTGAGTTCAGAGTCTACTCGAACTGTAAGTTGTCCTTCCGTTGGTGATATATTGAAGTAGGCCCAAATGCATTCCCCGTTTGTTTCTGTGTTCTGACGACAGATACTTCGAAAGAAAGAAATGAAGGCAGAAATGGCGGCTCACGACGAATTTGAAGTAAGCGACAGTAAAAGACTGTGTTGTCATTGTTTTTGCTGCTTCTGCGATTTTCATTTTTTCTGTCTAGAAGCTACATTGTGCGTGATGTATGTACACAATAAAAGGTTAGGCCATAACACTTACATAGCGCCACAAGCGGAAACTGTAGCTGCAGCGGCGCTGTGCGTCACAGACAGAGCGGGAGTACAGCCTATAGGCCCAAGGCTATGCCAGCGACCACGGGACTTACATCTATACGACGAACAGCCATACACAACAGCTGTCTGTCGTTTAATGGTCTCCGCCCCGTGATCCATGACATGAATTACTACTTATTTGCCGACTCAGAAGGGATGGAAGGCTGAGTTGGCTTGGTTGGTTTACTCATAGCAGACACTTTACCCACGAAGTGGTGACATGTCAACCGTAGACCAGGCGTGGGTCAAGAGAAACTCTGCCAGCCAAAGACCGACGTCCTAACGGGGGCGCTGAAATCGCGAGACCTGACAAAACAGCACCAAATCAAACAGCACGATTGACTGTATGACTATATGACTATGCTTTTAACGTTGCTTTTAACTGTGTTTGCTCGTGCTTAATATATGACTATATGACTGTGCTTTAACCCGTACGTTATCCTGTTTCATTGAAAGACGTAGAACCGTCAATGGTATACAAGACGACACAATGATGACCACGACAAAGTAGGACTAGACATCGAGCGATCGATCAATCAATCTCTCTATCACTATTTCATAGTGCGCCCAAACGCTGATTTCACAAACAGCCCGCTTAGTCTGTCGCAGGTAGGAATAACTGGTCACGTAGAATTAAACAGAATTAAGTAAAACTACACACATACAATCGATGCGCAGCTCATATAATACTCCCTGCAGCAAATATTAACTTGTATTGAGCTTCTACTCGCACAATGAAACAAGTCTCGCGATGTCCACCCTTGCGATGTGGTACCGAGTTGTCCAGTCTCGCGATGTCAGGTCTCGCGTTTTCAGTCGCCCCGTCCTAACCACTGAGCCACGCTGCCAATGGTCTAAAGAAAGAAAATAAGACGTTTACGTTTTCTGTCTTCGCCATCTTTTAGTTGCCTACATTATTCTGTGTTTGCGTTGCAGACTGCCAAAGACGGAATAATAGAGTCGGAAACGAAACGTCACTGCATGACGTCACTGATGCCGGCCAACGAGATGAATGACGTCACGCGTGATGTCAGAACACGTGACTCGAAATGCACGTCCGCTGACGTCACAGGTGCTTCCGGTTTGCGACGCGAAATTGCGGTTTGTCACTTTTTTATTACTTACTGATTGTCGTATTTAAATTTCATGATGGTTCTTCTGCTTGTAGAAAACTTAATAATCAATGTCAGATTATATTTTACTCAAATATACTAGAACTTGTTGACAATAAACAGATATAGCGAAATAAATATCAAACTTCGCTATGCTGTACTAACTACTTGGTAATGGTTGGTAATTTTGCTGGTTTTTTAGTATCTTTATTAATCTGTAAATGGTAGCCGAATATAAAGAAAAATGAATACTTAACTAGAACTTAGTAGTAGAGACCAGTTCATAATATAAAGTTATAAACAATAAGTTTTATTTTTATATTTGTATATTTTCTGTGCTGCCAAAGTTTGTCATAATAATAAGCCGTGATGATGTGTGATAGGGCTACCCGGAACAGTGCCGGCAGCAGGACCTGAAGACTTCAGATTCCACATTCATAACGCCGTATAACTACAATCATCAGCTTCAGCAGCCGACCCAACCGCATCATCATCGCCATCATCATCCTTTGGCTTCGCAGCAGCCTCAGCCCGGCGCGCACCGTGATGACGTCGGGCCCTCCGGTGCCTCCTCCGACCTCATCGACCTGAGCCGGTCGAGGTCTGCCGCTGTGACGGGTACTGACGGCCGGGGAAGACAAAGACCATCGGCTGCTGTTCATCCACATAGACCGGCGTCCGCAACCCACGCACCTGCTGCCAGAACTCCACAACAGGTATGCTTCCTTCACGGTTGCCAGGGGCGTCCAAAGGCACTCGCGCGACGAAAAATGCGTCACGGAAATCCTCGGGGCGGGACAAAAAATAAAGAAGTTAGGGGGACAAAATTTAGTTGATGTTTACGTCTAAAATGCTCTTAAACTCACCTACAAGCATCTTTAATTCCAAAATTTTGCAGGCGGTGATACCCCTGGAGCCGCGTTACAAAGGGGAGGGACAGAATGGGAGGGAGGTTAAAAAGAAAAGAGAGGGGAGCCGGGAGGTTGCGTCATGGCTGTCGCGGGGGAATGGACGCCCCTGACGGTTGCTGTCCCGCGCTGTGCTCGGGATCGGTAGAATAAGCCCACATCGTTTCCTGGCCGAGTGTCGTAAGACGTGACTATTTTAGGGTTTTTTTTCTTATTTGGGTTTGTTGCGTTCACGTCTTTTCCTGCACTCTTTATTTTTTTGTCTTCGTATCTATCTTTTAACTTTCTTTTATTCAGTTTTGCATTAGGCCCATATATAATATTTTAAACTCACTCTTTAATACGAACTATTCGAACTAAGACAGTGAACTGCCTGCATTCACTATTCTTCTTGTTTCGTAAGCGGCCGGGGAAAGCGGGTCACCTGCCATGGTGTTTCCAGCCACCGGTCCCGCTTCATCATCTGCAGACTGGAGTCTGGACAACCCGCCATTTAACTTCGTCAACGGGCATGAGTTGACAATGTGAGACATCGTATGGCTCCCGGTCACAGGAGCACAGGTCCCACGAGTCTAGACGCCATCTGTATATACAGGCGCCACTGTGGCCCAGCTGTGCAATACAGAAACTATTGAGCAGAGACCAGTGTTGTCGAAAAAAAGTCAAAACCAGGTAGTCGGATTGTGGTGTCGGCCACTAAGTGAAAGCTGATCATCGGAGCCGACACCCAGCAGTAAATATTCACTAGCAAATGATAGGAACACGTGCATACAATAGCAAGACACAGAACAATAAGGGACAAGAACAACAGGACAGCGGTTGCATAATTATACATTCTACACAACAGCAAATGCCGAACCTACCTCAACACTGGCTTTTGGCTGCGTGTGCCGCAGCGCATACCCTTCAAGCTTGCCCTCATGTTTTACCAGTGCGTCCGTGGACTTTGACCGGTTTGCCTGGCCGACGCCATTCAGCTGGTCGCCAGGATTCCCGGTCGACAACGCCTGCAGTCATCATCGACCTCGACTGTCCACAGTCGGTGACCGAGCGTTTCCCGTCGCCGCAGCAACGAACATGGAACAGTTTGCCGGCTGAAGTGACGACATCAAATTTTCTGCAAACCTTCAAAACCAAACTAAACAATCTAATTTATTCTTGGCGTCGTTTCCATAGTTTATAAATTGTTATAGTGTTTGTAAAGTGTCTGAAGTGCTTCGGCATTTTTCACTTTAAATTTAATGTAATGTAATGTAACACAGTTTTCCAAGTACTGAGAGGAATTCTAACACTTCGTCAGTAAATATTCTTCGAATGAAGGCGACTTTCTTGGATTTACGGAACTAAAACACATGTACAGCCCTCTAAGGTGTGACGGCGTCCATGAGCGACAGACAGTCGGTAACTACAGCATAATATATAGCATGATTAGCATCAGTCAGGTGATGTGTGCCATTCAGTGATTTCAGTTATTTTTTTACTTACTTACTTAAGGCGCTTGTTTCTACAGTCCACGCGGTGTTAATAAATTTGTCGTCGCTGTTTGCAGCAGGACTTACCAGAAAGACTATACTTTCGAGATCAGAAGCAAGATCACGGCACTGGAACCAGCTTACCTGACGCCTATTACTCCTATTCTTTTGCTGGTCTGTATTTATGTCGGTTTAATTTCATCTTATGTTCACCTGTTTATCTGGTTTATGCGTGGGTGACAACAGGGTGTGGAAGTTGCCGTCGCCATCTTGTAAGGCAAGAGTGCTGTGATGGCAGCGTAACGTCGAAGCTTACACTTAACTCTACGTTCTTTGGTAACAGTCTGCCATTTTTATTTTACTGGTCTCTGGCACCCTCATTGTATGTACATATTTACTCTTTCGACTTGCTATAATTGGGATGACAATACCGCCGTGGTGGAGGCATACTTGTGCAGCAGTGTAACGTCGTAACTTGTAAACTTGCGTATGCTTGCTAACTGTTGTGTGTGGAATTACACACCAGTCGAAATGCACGATCTGCAAATAACTTTGGAACAAGAATTTTCGTATTCCGCATTTACCCCGTCTGTGTTCGCATTAAGTATACCTCCAACATGGCGGCGTGTTATGACAATGACGTCAATGACATCACTTCACCTCATGTATACGAAAACACGCAAATAATAATAGATTTTCCATCTGCCAGGTCGTCAGCAGCGTGGTAATCGTTCCCAACCGTACAGCGATCTGTCAGTTAAACAACTTCAGCAAACGTTCACCGAACAGGACTACAGCGCTCTGATGTATTGGACCCAGCCGACACCACCGCCCCCTGGCGATTACTATCAGAACCACACAATGCTGCCACCTGTCGATCGCCGCCACGTACTACAACGGTAAAACGAATTTCACTGTGATTTCATGTCTACCGCCAAAAAATTTCGGACACCTAAAGCGTCGGTTGCATGAACGTCACTTAAATTTAAGTGACTCTTAAGATCATTTTCCGTCACGCATTATGTAATCTTGAACGTCAATTTTGTGTTACGCATGAAATGAGGAAAAACGTCAACTTAACAGCACTTGATTCGTGAAACGCATAGAAATGATGTTCACGATGGCGACTTTAAGTGTCACTTAACTTTAAGTGACGTTCATATAACCGGCACTTAGTCAGCACACAGTAAATATAGTGTCAACGCTCGAGATTGTAAAAATTTCCATTCAATTGTGTTTAGTTAAAAGGTAACTGAATGTTTTAGCGAAAGTTCCAATGAAAATTTTTAATACAATAACTAATGGCATAATGTATTAAACCATTATATCATGCATTTAACATCTGGTACCGACTTTTGGTATCTTTTACAGTCATATTTGATGAAAAAATCTAGCCCAGTCGGCAGATTTTATACGATTTGTTGATAACGCGGTATGGGGCTTTCTTTTTTTCGGGCCACCCTGTTGTTCGACGAAAAACCTTAATTCATTTTCCTTTATTTCAGATTGTTTTTATGACCGAGTAGTTCAAGCATGGATTTCATTACCTGATAATGTTCTGACTGCTATTTCCGCCAGTGTATAGTTTCAATAGCCGTGCAATTGCCGTTAACCTGTAGAATTTTGTCACTGCTTACTAGGTTTTGCACGACTATCAGTGGTTAGGCCTATAATATTATGTTTCACCCTTTGTGTATACTTTTTACGTTTAATTTTTACTAGCTGTTATGCTATTGTTGTGTTGTTCCGAAGGAATTATAATAAATAAACAATAAATACATAAATATTCATCTTTATTCGCCAGAAAAGCAGCATAGCATGAACAGAGAGAGTGAAAATCAACTACGAAAAAAAACGAAAAATAACACATGCGGCATATCACATGAGCTCAAACGTTTTAACACAAAATTGCCATTTTCAGCATTTACTTGTTTAATTTCTGAATACTGCGGCTTCAATAGTTTATTAGTTAAGAGCTGAACTGAATGACTAATCTCTAAAATTGTGCCAACATGGTATTACCATGAACAACTAGAAAAAATTTTTTAATTACTGTCAGCTTTAATTTCGAATAGCGTGCAAAGATAATCTTCCCTACACATGAAATCTTCCAAAAATTGGCCGTACGAATGTCTAGGCCTATTTGATAATCGACTGGTAAGAAGTGAAAAATAAATCCAGCCTTTTGTTGGAAGGTGTTAAAAATATTTTTTGATTATTCGGTATGTGTCAAATTCCATCTAAAAGACGGACGGACGGACAGACGTTGGTCCGTCCGTTCGTTCTTTCGTTTGTCTCATTGTCCGTTGTGTCTGTCAGGGGCGTCCATCTTATTGCGGAACGAACCGTGATGCTTGATAGAAATTTAAGGTGGAGATAAAAATCTGAGGTCAAGCAATAAATACGCGAAATTTGCTAAGTTGATTATCAGGAAAATCGTTAAAATTATTGCCACCAGATGTCATTTTAAGGCTAAAATACACCAAATTCTATTCCTCGGGTCTGTCCGTTCATTCGTTCGTTCGTTCGTGTCAAACTCCATCTATAAGAGACGGACGGACGGACAGTCTGTCCGTTCGTCTGTCCGTCTCTTAGATGGAGTTTGACCCTATGGGAGCTTACTTCTTCCGGGGTCAAGGTGTGCTTTTGTCTGTGAACAGGTCGCGAAATCTGGTGAATGGTTTCCAACCGTCGACCTCGTCGTCGAAGGGAGACTCAGTGCAAGGACCTCACGCGGTGAAGTCGGAGCCCGGGCGCCGGTACTTGGTCTCGACCACGATGCACGAAGACCTGACATCGAGGCTCGGCGCACCTGCCGCCGACCGGCTGACACCGCTACACCACCAACAGACAACATCAGAGACTGCCTTTCACGTCGAGTTCGACGCCAACACAGCGCCGCCTCCCACCGACGTAAAGTTTGTCCGCGTAAATACCAGCTGGACGACGTAACCACCTCGTGTCACTTACGCCGCCGAGTTTAAAAGGAAGGGGACAGTTTACGGGTTACAATCCCAAAAAAATGTTCACCTAAAATTTGCAGGGGGGGGGAGCTCGCAATGAGGACTAACAGTTAAAGATAAAAGATGAAGACCCATCACTTATATAGCGCCACAAACCGCAAACTATAGCTGAAGCGGCGCTTTGCGTCACAGACAGAGCGGGCGTGATCCTATGGGCCGTAGGCTAAGCCCTGCGAACACGAGACTTTGGCTTTGTGGACACACAGCCACACGCAGCCCAGGTCTGCCAGTTAATGATCTCCACCCCCCCCCCATAATTCATGTAATTACATGGTTTACTACTCATTTACCGACCTCGAAGGGATGGAAAGCTGAGTTGGCCTGGTTGGCTGAGTGAGTGAGTAGAGTTTAACGCCCCACTCGACACAATATAGGTCATTTCGGAGGCGGAACCCTGGTTGGCTACTCATAGCGGACACTTTACACACAAAGTGGTCACATGTCAGCCATAGATCAGGCGTAGATGAGGAAAACGCCGCCAGCCAACGTTTTTATTCGATTACACTGCGGCGCAGCGTGACTTATTTTCCTGCTATTGCGCGCCTTAGATATATTGTTACTATTTATTTGGATTTTGTGGGGGGGATGAGAGGGAGGTGGAACCTTGACCATCCTTATAGGATTGAGACGTTAACACAGCCGTTAACACAGCCTGAACTGCTTCTGATGTCCGCGAAAAACTAGGCAGTTTGGGCACACGCCTGGGCCGCCAGCAACCCAACAACACCCTTCATTTAAGGGTAACGAAATGGTGCAGAAAAGGGGGATGGGATTCAAAGACAACGAAAATGAGGGAAATGGAAAAATGGGTATGGGAGCCAATATTCCCTTGCATTTTATTCTGGCCCGTTTGGGATCGGATGCATATAGTTTCGATCGAAAAGATTAGCCTACTAGTAATTATTTGGAAACATGATCACAAATCAATTAAATCAATTATCGTGTGCATTCGTTCTTCAACAGTTTGGGGCGGCAGCATTTCCCGACAGACTAGTTTCAGAATCCACGTAGGCCTAATATCATTACATGTTACAGATTATGCTTGAGGCGTGAGAGAATGACAATCAAATAGTTTCCATTTACCATTATTA
>Ga0209568_1001068_pt1 | contig 10245 bp, 6 predicted proteins | sample WorMetOlspDAHAB2_FD_187406 | JGI IMG/M metagenome (GOLD analysis project Ga0209568, IMG submission 187406) | Marine gutless worms symbiont microbial communities from Max Planck institute for Marine Microbiology, Germany - Olavius sp. DAHAB.2... ...
CAAAAAAGTAATCGTGCAAATGTGAAAATGCATTTAAAAACAACACAGCAAATGACTACGATGCTAAAAGATAAAACGATAAATGATAAAACGTAAAAAAAGCAAAACTCCGAGAGAATCACGTTTAAAGTACAAATGAAAAACCAGAAACTGATTGAGATTTGTTTTTTCAATAGATTGCTTCACACGTATTGAATTTATCGTACCGGTACTGTATACGATATAGATTACTCCTACATTCGCCGTTACAACTTTCCAGTAGCCAAAATGATTTTCATATACTTCATTCTGTATTCATTGGTTATCGGAGTGAGTATACGCCGGCACGCAGCAGCGGGTTAAAAGCTTCATTGACCGACAGACCGAATTGGGTCGTACGGTAGATTAATTAATTGATATGGCCAACTATAGTCGTCGATATAGGCCACGAGCGGAACCAGCATGAAACTGTCTTGCTGACAAAGGCAAAGGTGGTCCCATACTCATGAGCGAGCATCGTGGCACTGGCCGGACTAATCCCGGTATCTATTGTCCGCTGGTGACGTTAATACTCAGCGGTAAGTTGCCATTACTTTCCGTTATGCCTGCGCTTACCTTCCTAACCCGAGAGCATTACCGCCCTTTGGCCAGTTCCAAATTACACCGCTTGGTAACCGAGGTACATATGCGTGAGTGGCTTACAAAGGAATATACTCAACAGCGCAATGTGTGAGAGTTGAACCCGCTACCTCCCGATCGCTTGTCCGACGCTCTTAAGTTACGAGCCACACAACTGTCTTGCTGACACGGCGAAAATCTTGCCAGCGTCAACACCACGCACGGCACGGACAGCGCCCGACGGAGGACGAAGGAAATGAAGCGTTCGAATTTAATCCCGATAATTCAATCCGGCGTGGATGGGTCTCGCCCGCGTCCACTGCCTCTTCTCGTCTGATGCAGTCCGGCGCCGTCCGGGTGACAGCGATCGCTCCTGCGGCATGGAAGTCGTCGGTCTCTGCCACCCTCGACGTGGGTGGCCCCGGCCAGGCCCGGCAGCCGGCGGGCGGGCGGGCGGACATGCAGGTGCTCCCCGAGGGCGGCTGTGTGCGCGGGGCCGGTTCGTGGTACGTCTCTCCGTCTGCCGGCATTCGGGCGACGTTGGGTGGTCTCCGAGGTACGGTGAAGATGGATCGTGCTGCGTTTTTCTAGCAATTCGGTTGCCGCCATGCTGCTCGATACCTAGCCTACCTGCTGGGCGTGCCCGCCAAAAGAGCTGTAATAAGCTGCCCGCTCAAGTGATTGCCGGCGCGCCGCCGCCGCCGACGTCGAATTTCGCCAATTTCCCGGCGGTGCTATTCGACTGACCGGCTCTGACAGCTATAGAGACCGGGCCGTCACGGTCCAAGTCGTCGCATAAAGACTCACTGCTTGCAGTACTCATGCAACCGCAACACGTAAAAACTATAATCACGCATTAGATCACGCGCTGTTCGTCAACGAAGTCCTGTTAACCACGAGGCGCAACGCTTTGACGCTGTCCAGCTGGTGTGCCAGTTGGTTGTGCTGGGAAAATTGCTCTGCGTGCGATGCGGCTATTGTTCTCAGGCTCTGCTTTGTGGTGATGAAATGGATTCTATTGTTTATAGAATTTATGCTTGCAGTAATGCATACTTTTCTACTTTTTCCTTTGCTACCTTGTACTTATGTACGACTGTCATATTAAATAAATAGCTGCACGCAAAAGAACGAAATAAATAAGATGAAACGAAGAACAACAAAATAGGCACACAACAAAACGAGTCTACATCTTGAAACGCGTTGCGTTAACGCCGACTTTGTGGTTGTTGTAGCAAACTGCAATCATTCAAAAGTACGTCTGAAAAATCTAAGTTACACTGAAAACTGTTCCGTGCCAACTGTCGGTTCTAGGACAGTCTGCCGTCTACAATGCGCGGTGATCTTGAGGTTTAGTTACAGTGTAGGCAGAGTGACCATGACTACTTTGCACACTTTATTCCCCGCTCGGCGATAAATAAGTAAAGCACGGTGCAATAAAATTGTCTCGTATGAATGTGTGACGACTATACTTAGTTGAATGCTATTTGGCAGTAGGGTTATAGTTAGGGTTAGATTCAGTGTCTCGTTGGTTTGTGGCTATGCACATGCATTATATTACTTTCCGTTGTCATGTTCACTCTCCTTTGTGGTTTCGTCCAGTCGACTTCAGCTTAGAAGACTATCGCCGGCCCAAGCTTATTGAGTAGTCTTCCAAATAGCATACGAACGCAAGACAAAGTCCCTGCCCGCTTGTAATCAAACAGCAGCAGACCTACGTAATCGCAGCCAGTGCAGACTCAAGAGCTGTTGGTAGTATAGGCCATCAGAGGGTTTGAAATAAGTGTGACATTTTATGCTCGGCTGCATCACAGACAACATCGCACGAGTGGCTGTCAGACGATCCGTACTGTAGCATTCATTCCTGGTAATCTTGACGATTCGGGTTATAGCGCTGCGGGTGTGAGAGTGCGGCGTTTTGATTGGCTATCGGCATTATAAACGTTTTCAGGTTATCAAAACTGCGCTAATTACGCCAACTAAAAAAAACACGTTTTGGGTTTTCGACGAGCTGATTTTGGTACTACTACACGCTGTAGTTCTACAGCCAGTTACATAGTGGAGTAACTGATCTCTCAGGTGCGCGACGGTTATAGTTCCGCTGTTTGGCGGCGTGGCTCAGTGTTTACGACGTCGATCTTTGGCTGGCGGACTTTCCTTGATTTACGCCTGATCTATAGTTGACATGTGACCACTTCGTGGGTAAGGTGTCCGCTATGGGTAAACCAACCAAGCCAACTCAGCCTTCCATCCCTTCGGGGTCGGTAAATGAGTAGCAATCCATGGATTCATAATCATAATCATAAAAGATGTCTGCTTATATTAAATAAATTACCAGCAGCTAACAATATGTATATAAAAACTATGGACCAAAGGCACGAGTGAACAGATGGGTTTTGAGATGTTTTTTGAAAGTGACTGTGTTTGTGAGTTCATGTAGCGATGGTGGTAAGCTGTTCTAGGCCGCTGGGCCGGCGAAACTGAAACTTCGTTCTCCAAGCTTATGACGTGTCCGCGGCTGTTCGTAGCGGTGACTGCTGCTAGAACGCAGGCGGGAGCGTGTGACGACGTCGCGTGTTGCAGTGACGCTGTTGATGAGATACGTCGGTGCACGACCGATGTTGACAAGACGCATCATCACTCATCAGACACAGTTCGTAGGTGATACGATGTTGAACAGGCAACCAGTGGAGATCGCGAATGGTAGAATGGATTAGGTAGGTGGAGACCATTAAATGGCAGACCAGGGTGGCTAAAGGTTGGTTGGTCGTAGGTCAGTCTGTGGTCGCCGGCTTAGCCTACGGCTTATATGGCTGTACGCCCGCTCTCTGTGACATGAACAGCGCCGCTGCAGCTGCGGTATGCGGCTTGTGGCATTAGAAAAGTGTTATAGAAAAGTGTTATATCATCATTATTTTCATTCATTTATTATTACATCGCAAGGGTAGCACATACTACAATACATCTAAGTACATATGCCTTTGCCTATGATTTTGTCTTTGCCTCAGAACCCGTCATAAGGCTTACCGTGGTACGAATCGTCAATTACATACTTTAAAGGCATGGTACAAGGGACAAAACGATAGGCAGACGAACGATGAGAGGAAAAACAAACCGAATCACCGTTGACATAATACAATAGGTACGTGATTAGCAACACGAGAAACCTGCAAGCATAAGTAATCCCGAAAAAGGTCGGCAATCCGATCTGTTATGGGATCCATCTGAAGGCCTGCCAGATGAGATGAGTAAGAGGAAAATGATTGTAATGATTAATGGCCGGCTGCCGGTGCTAATGGAAGTGCATATACAGTGCAATTTCGCGTCCGCAGCTTCCCAGAAGCGGTCGCTAATTCGAGTTTATCTGTCCGCCGTGGCGGTGTTAACCTTATTTCGTCAGTTCAGCGCGCAACGTAGAACGGCGAGACACAAATCACGATTCCTTACTCGTCAACTGCACTTGGTTACGACGCCGAAGACTTCGTAAACCGCGCACGGCGGAGCAAAACTGTGAGCGAGTTCGAGGTGGAAGTATACACTTCTTCTCACGCTCCCTTTCACGCCCGGGTTGCATCACTTCTTGCGCTAGGGGAACAGTGCTGGCGACGCAGGGGGAATCACCCTGCATCGCACGGCTGAGATGCAACGACAACAGAAAAGAGTGAAACGGTGCAACAATTACACTGTTTTGTATGAATATCTCCAGATACACAGGACATGTGACTATATTTACATGTAGTTCAATGCCTACTACTGCGTGCTGTTTGGTAGTAGGGTTAGGGTTAGGGTTAGGGTAAGGCTAGTATTAGATTTGGTTTCTGGTTGGTTAGTAGTTATGCAGTCGTATTTAGACTACTTTCCGTTGTCATTGTCACTCCCCCGGTTTTTATGTCGGAGTCACTTCTACGGCGTCGCTCCACGCCTTGTATTTGGCGGACGACGTTGCGCCAACTGACAGTCAACATCACACAGCCGACGAAGTCCTACAACTTCCATGTTGCTGAGATCAGTCGCATAGACCCGTTTGCGTACTGCACTGTACATGTAGTCATGCTCTGAGACGTTTTCGCATGCAGGCGGACGGAGCGGGCTCAATTACAGCACTTCGCAGTCGAGGCCCCAGAGACAAGCATCAACAGGCCGAAAAGAGCACCGAACCGCGAGCGCGGCTCGCGTGCAAACACACCCACGTTCTAATTCCAATTGCGTTGCCTTGGCTGCCGGTCACCAGAGGGTCGTTACGAAAACTTACGGAGTCTAGACGAAATATATCACCGCGGCGCAAATTGGAAGAAAATTCAAATAAAAAAGCAGATATCGAAAGCAGAGCAAAAACAGTGTTGACGCCTCAACAATATCAACTGTACAAGGACAGCCATGTTACGTTAAATAGGCCTACATGAAATACATTAGGTGCAGTAACGTCAATTAGGCCTAACTGGGCATGGAAACACCCCGCCATGTTGGGGTATATTTTGGTGAAGAAAAGATGACTTAAATGCGGAAATCTGGAGATTCTTATGCAAGAGTTATTCACAAACCATGTATTTCGACTGATTCGTAATTCCACACTAGTCAGTTGCAAACACGCATAACTAAGTTTATGACGTTGCACTGCTGCAGCATAATATACCTCCAACATGGCGGTGGTTACTATTATAGTATAAATGATGCCACTGTCACGCTGTGTATGTCACTTTGACGACCACGTAGTTCTTGGATCAGCGTATTATATCCACTGCTCTCATTTGGTACAGCTTACCAGTAGCCGGCTCTCTGCCTGGAACCATCTGCCGACAGACCTCGGACAATCGTACTTGTCAGACAGCCGCTGGAGACATTTTTACTTGGTCGGTGGGACCAAAGCTCATTGTGAATCACTAATTTAACTGAGCTTTACAAGCTTTATAAATCCTGTTACTTACTAACTTAAGTAATTTACTGTATGTGCTAATCGGAACGACTGTTTTGACTCTCTAAATAAGCGTTCAGATTCGCTGGTGATCTATGGCGTGTCGCAAAGTGATAGATACTATTTCTACACTCAGGAATGAGTAAGTGAGTGAGTATGTATGTCGAGTTCACAGGATGGCCCCCAAACAACTGGCACACTTTGTTTTGTACGCCTTCACTTCGTCAAATATTGACCGATTTTCAAACTCATTTCACTGTCAGAATCAGGAAAACATTTTCTATCACTAAAGATTCCATCACATCCTACGTGTGTCGCTACACTACCTTGTGAAATGTCAGTGTCTAAAAAGCAACAATTGAAAACAAGACGAATTCTGCCACAGCACATATTAAGAGTGCGTCGTCCAGCAGCAAGGCGGACAAATTGAACATTTGATGTAAAAACTGCAGGATGCGACAGTTACTTTAGATAATAACTGAGACAATAAACAGGTTGTTTGCGGTTGTTAATTTCTTAAAATGTGTTGTTACAGAAATCATCTTGTTTTCAACTGTTGCTTTTAAGACACTGGCATTTCACAAGGTAATGTGGCGACACATTTGAGGTGTAATGGGATCTTTAATGACAGTATTATTGCAAATGTTTTCCTAATTCAGAGAGTAAATAAGTTTGAAAATCGGTCAATATTTTGACAAAGTTAAGGCATATGAAGTTAACGCGTATAAAAAAGTGTGCCAGTTTTTTTGGGTCACCCTGTAGTTTGCGTCATTTTGGAGGCAGCATATACACGCGTGAAACGGTGTATTGACAGTCTCATTTTATTTTAACATATGCTGAGGTTAAACAATATGTTTAAATAAAATAAGACTGCCAATACACCGTTTCACGCGTGTGTATACTGCCTCAAAAATGACGCAAACTTCAGGGTGACCCAAAAAACTAGCACACTTTTTCTACGCGTTGACTTCATATGCCTAAACTTCGTCAAATATTGACCGACTTTCAAACTTATTTCACTCTCTGAATCAGGAGAACATTTGTAATAATACTGTCACTAACGAAATGAGTAGTATACAACTGACGCATTAATTTCGACCTACATGACCAAGAGACCTGCGTGTATATAAATCACAGTAAAACAAGGACAATATTATTTAAACACTGTAGTTTGCGAACATTTAAGATTTTCTTTGCAAATTAGTTGATTGAAAAGATACATGGAACTCCGTGCAGTCTATCGCTGAACTGTATGTGGAGAAATACCTGTAATTTGGTGGGACACAAACCCCTTCTTGACATATAAACTGCGCCCAAAGGATTATACTAATTCCGTAATAAAAGCGAGACGTTATTGGTAAGCCGAATGCAAAGTGTCGGATCAGCTTATATAGAGCCAATCCGCACAATGCAGAGCATCGAGAAATAACGCAGCCATAATGCTGGCTTAAGTGTTTGAAATATCACGTCAATAAATGGGTTTCGAAACTAAGCTTACTTAAAAGCTTACTGTTTGCCGTTTTTGCTGTATGCTACAGAGTTTGTATCATTTTCTGTAAGTCATAATGCAGTCCTTGAACACTTGTATAAGTGTTCAAGGACTGTTTGTAAAAATTTTTGGTGTCAGACTACTGAATGTGTAAAAAAATATACGGCAGGATGTTGCTAAACTCGTTGAATGTAAAATGATGAAGTTTGGTGACAGTTTGATTCATTGCGGTAGATATGTTGATAATGTTTTTATTTTTCAAACATTGCCAACCGGAATGTCAGTACTTGCAGTTGTATAGTGTGTCTTTGTATTCATATGTGTATGTGTGTATGTATATCTGTCTGTCTACTTTTATAGGCTACTGTTGTGTGCTTGGCGTGTCCTTCTGTTTGCTGCCGAACATTGGCGAAATAAACTTTATGTAGCCTATATATATATAGCGCAGGTCATTTGAAGCTGTGTCATTTTGCATAAATATTGCACTAGCCCGAACAGCGTGTGCAGGATGTTCAAATTTCATGCAATAAAAGGTAAAAGACACAGGAAATGTTCACTTACATAGCGCCGCAAGCTTCATATTCCGCCTCAGCGGCGCTGTGCGTAACAGACAGGACAGGCATTCAGCCTAGGCCGCAGTCAAAGCCCGCGCTCGCGCTCGCGGACTTTGCCTTGTATAGTCATGCAGTAGTATATAGCCCTAGTCTGCTGTTTTAATGGTCTCTACCGGTGTCTTCACGGCACGCGTCACAGCCGTACCTCGCAGACGACCAATCCTTAACGTCTGCTGATGGCAACCGCCGCCGTCACCTGCGGTCTGCCGACTCTCCAACTCTGGTGGTCAGGCCTACCAGACGCTCGACGCTCGGCGACCGTGCGTTTCCCGTGGCACCTGCACGTGCTTGGAACAGTCTTCCACCAGCCGTCAGCGATGCGCCACCATTTCTGTCTTTACGGAGCCGCCTGAAGACATGGCTTTTTGAACTGACTCTGTGACACTAACTTTACCCGGCTACACTTCTTTTCATTTAATTGTTTTTATCATTAACTGTGTAAAGTGCCCCTATAATGTTATTAATGAGAGTGTCACTATAAAATAATACTTTGTTTATTATAATCATAATAATAATAATACCCCCGTAATCCATGTTAATACTTGGTTGATGACCCTAGTTGGCTGACCCATAGCAAAAAATGGCAAATTAACACGGAGGAATACCACTAAAAATAAGTAAATAATCCTTAAATTACAGCGTTCATCCTTTTCCAATTACTACTTGACACAATTAATGCAACTGTGAGGTCATAGACCCGTTTTTTTACAATAGCGTCTTTTCATGTCCTTTACAACTCTTGGATACACTTTATCCGAGCCACGGAAGAGAAAATTAATCAAGAAGGCCTTCACAGGAAGATGTGCTGTTTCATAGGTGTAATAATGCTTACCAGGTCGAATGAAGTCTTAGACGCCGCCGTTATTGATCGTTAATAATATTTCGACCCCAAGCACACTCGACTCCGGAAATTACATGCAGTGACAGCCATGGGCCTACTTTTTAACGTAATCTGAGCGCTGTTACCCGGAGGCTGTACGCGCCAAGCAGGTTAATTTTTGTCTGATGTTATAAAATTATGTTCGGTTTGGTCCGAGTAGAACAGGGTGATTAACTGGTTTTCCGCTCATGTAGGTCCACACGTGGGCATAAGTACGAACTTCTCTAACGCCGTACTACATCATGTGTTAGGTGATTTATTACCGATCGTTTAGTTAATGTTTGAAATTCTTTGCCTAACACCGTCGAATCTAACTCACTTGCTAGTTTCAAACGTACGGTTAAATGTGTTAAATGCTTTTCTGGCCACCTTATATAGGTTTAGTTGTTAACTTTGCTATTGTCGCTAATGTCAGTATAATTCGAGGGCGACTATGAGTGCACCTTTGTGCTTTGCTGTCCTGTTCTACTGTTATTTAAATTTACATGTTTTACTGCTGCCTGAACGACATAACATGGAAAGGGCATACAGCTATACCGAACTATTAATTGCGCATCAGTATATGATAGTATAGGCCTACATAAGGCGCGGTGACCTCATTAATAATAATAATAGTAATAGTAATAAGCTAATAATAACGACCACTATATTTCCAGACAGGAAGGAGGATGGGGTATGTACATGTGTATGTATGTATACACTGAAAAGAGTTTAGCACAACGACCAGAAAAGCTGTACACCATAAATGCAGAACTACTAAAAACGTATTCATAACAAATCGAAGTAAACAACTAACAGTCATCGTCTATTCGACAAGCAACTTGAGATCTGCAATGTCCACTAAAACAGATATCAAAGATGCCAAGCACTGACATTGATGCCTCTCAAATTGCACAAAAAATTAACACTCGTGCCATGCTACAACGCGCCTCAGAAGCGGCACCGTGAAAGCCGACTATTCAATTCACTGCTACCGCGACGGACGTCTTCAGCAACCGGAATCCGAAGTGGCGAAAATTCAATTTTTCCAGCAGCCGTCCGTCGGTATTACGGCAGTCTGAGTGGGAGCCGACCGGCTGCAACGTATAGCGGCTAGCACCAGCGACATCTGTTGGACGCTACGTGATCAGCTTATTCGTTCGCGCGCAGCCACTCCGATATGTGGCGTCAACGTCATCTCGGCCGCGGTCCGCCCGCTGTGCACGTTAAACGGACGAACACCGCTGGGGATGCCGCGGAAACCGAACGCAAAAAACGGTTGTTTTGGCTGCGTAATTAACGGGGGGGGGTCGACGGCGTACCAGAGGCATCGCCACGAGGTGGACTGGGGTGGACATGTCTACCCCACTTTGCCAGAGGTTGATCCCGAGATTGACGCAAATACAGAAAAAATAGTTTTCTTTTACCGGGGACCTGGTCACGTTTGGTGCTTGATTTACCCCCAACATGGCGGCGAGTTATGAATGACAATAACGTCATTGTCGTCACTTAACTTCATGTACACATGCATGCGAGTTTGAACTGGAACTGACAGTAGAGTGGTGCAACACTTCAATGCCGTTCAACTGCGTACACTGTAATGTCGATGTCGATAACTGTTAGTTTACCTTCTGATCTATTAGCTACCAGATATGCCACGTTCTCTAATTGCTGTAGACTGTACAAAAATTTACACTGGTATTTTGGACTTAAACAAACTGACACTACTTTTTTGTAGTTAAGTTTGTTAAGTTTTCTTTTCTCTATTTTTCTATGC
>Ga0209568_1001069_pt1 | contig 10240 bp, 5 predicted proteins | sample WorMetOlspDAHAB2_FD_187406 | JGI IMG/M metagenome (GOLD analysis project Ga0209568, IMG submission 187406) | Marine gutless worms symbiont microbial communities from Max Planck institute for Marine Microbiology, Germany - Olavius sp. DAHAB.2... ...
ATATAACATTTTATGTCTATTTTTGTGTGAGCTACATAGGCAAATATGTATATATTGGGTGGGATAGAAATGTTATTTTTGCAACAATTAGAGAAAAATAAATTTTCTACCTCCCCTCCTTCGACTATGCGTGGGACGCCGGGACGCATATAAGGCGTGCGCAGCAGCAGCAGCCTTGGGCAAAAGAAAGTTGGCTGAGTTGCGTAAACTGTGTCGTCAGTCATTGCTGCTAGTTGAGACGCTGTTAATCCTTTTGGTGACTGTCTTGTCGGGTGATTGTTCTCTCATTCAACTGTTGAGCAATGGTATGGTGCATTTGATTTATTCATGTTTAAGCTGTGTTTTGTTATCGTATCAGCCATTAGCACTGTAGGATTAATTCAGCCATTTAGGTAGCTCCTTTAATTTAATAGTTAGTCAAATAATTAACCACAATAACGATAGTTCTGTCGATGATAACTAGATTTAAGTTCATGGCTGCGTTGGAGGCCGTGGGGGGTGGTTAAGTAATGAAGTGGAGAGGGTTAGCGATGTCTCCCGTCCACCCAACACCACACACTCGGACCGCATTCGTGGCGATCCAGATCCCGCTGCAAATCCCATCCCACACAAGAGTAAAGTTGAAATCAAGTGCAAATCGCACAGAAGAAAAAGGAAACAAAAGTGACGGGATAAATAGGCTCTGGTTAGTAAAATCATAACCAACACAACACTAAAGCAACTTCACTGAGTACCAAGCTAACAAAACAGTGACAATGGCCGAGAACTAACTGGGATACGACTTTGTAGCATGCACAAGTAGACAGCAATACTAGCAACAAAACACAAGAGTAGCCAGCAGAGGTCACACACGACTCTGCAACTAGTTCCACAACGGCATATGATGAGCTTCAATACATGCTTGTGAGAATTGGTTGAGGAAATTATTCGTGAGCTTCATACAGCCGTATATATCTGCACTGTAAGCAGAAAAGGTTATTTGCACAAACAGCTTACAACCACAGTCGCAAAAGATGTTCTGTGAGGACAGTGCTGGCAATCGACCATCCGAAGTGAGCAACTCACTTCTGCGCACATTTTACCAAATTTATGTGGCAACAGACGCATTAAGCAATATAAAGCACAATGATGACACAATCAGCAACAGAAGATTCCACATAGACTAAAGTCCATTGTGAGGGAGCTCATCCCCTCTATAACCTTTGAGGTGGCGAGAGTTAGACACAATTAAGCTGTCATACAACCCCTGTCAGCCGTATAGCCATCTCACATTAATAGACAGTGCATTTAACCAACAGTCCCAGTAACAGGGCCTAATGCTAAGTACACAGAACTCGACGTTTCTTCCCCAGCTGTGCCTTAAACCACTGCCAGTATTCATCATGCCTACCCCTGAAGGATGGCAGGCTGAGTGGGCCTAAGTGGTCTGGAAAATACTAGGATGACGGACCTGCCAAAGGTCACCAAACCCAGTACTAACTGGATTCGACATAGCTTAAATTTTTTGATGTGATTAATGCCACTACGCCAAACCAAGCGTCATCAGCAAACCAGCATACACACAGCAAACACACACCAGTAACATCATCAGCATTATAATAATTGCTTCACCATTACATAATCTACAGTCACGTACAGTGACAGATCAGTAGCAGCATTAGTGTGAACAATGATTAACAGTGCCAAAGTGCTATGACAGTTGCCACCTGATCAACAACATTTTCCTAACAGACGTAATTCAGCAATCAAAACAAACGCACAATGTGACAGCGACAGTTAATGACGATTATTAACAAGCATGAGTTGCAGACATACTTACAGTAATCAAGTGGACTTGTGCTGAAGACTGATCAGGCCGTCTCACGAACAACGACAGTATGTCCACTCTTATTGACCAGTTACGAGGGACAGTCAATAATCTAATCGAAATAGGCTTCAACTAGGCTATGGAGTACAATGCAATGAACGAAATGGTAGCAATGACAGTATGTAAACTGCCATGAACTGACTGTGCATGGAACAGCCAGCAAAATGAAAAGTCTTTTGACGATCAACAGAGAACAAAGGATGAGGACAGCAGTTGGCAACAGATGTCGACCATGTATTTGCTGATATGATGGCGAATCTTTATTGTGACGGACACACTGACTGAAAACAAAGTTGTCAACAGTGGAACGAACGATATATTAGTGGAATGTCATGAGGCGGGAACAGACAATGCCACAAACAGCTGCAATGAATGACATAGCAGGAAAGACATGTTTGTGGATAATGCGGCAACTGAGCCATTTCCTACCACGTGAACAGAGTGGCCAGGGGTATAAATGTGCCTCAGAACAACCCTGTGGTATGAGCACAAGGCACAGTGGACTGGAGTGATGGACGAATGTGTTCCCTGTAACAGTCAGAACAACACTACTAATTGACTACTTGCTACGAACACAACTCACATATATTTATACCACGTTTATATCACTAACATTTACTGCCAAACTACAATGGTTTGTGTAACTACTGTCAGAAAAACCGATTACTGGTACACGATACTGTTGACACAAATTAACTTAATGCTTGCTTTGTCCAGACACAGTGACAAACAACGCCACTGCACTAACAGTATCACATCTAGGAAGCCACTGTGACAACACCAATAACGCATTGACATCAAACATTCTCGGAGGAACAGAAGAGCTGGATGTCGGGTCAGGCAGTCAACTCCCACTTAGTGCTGACCACACAATCCGACCACCTCGCTTTGACCATTCTCGACAACAGTCTCTGCTGAATCATTGCATTTCATTTCCGTACTGCACAGGGCCATTGTGTCGCCTAAAGAAAGAGATGGTGTCTACTGTGGTGAGACCTTTAGACCCAACGATGTCTCACATTGACGACTCATGCCTCTGACGAAGCTGGATGTCAGCTTTCCAGAGTCTACTCTGCAGATGATGATGTGGTCCAGTGGCTGGCAAACCTCGGAAGGTGAACACGTATACAAAAGAAAAAGAAGACTGAACAGGTAATGACTGCACACCCATAACAGTTTCGTGTTGGTGTAGGAATGCATACAGCTCTTCAAATTCTGCTTTACAATGTCCAACAATCAGACAAAACGCGCACTCTATATCATGTCACGATTGCTAAAAAGACAATGAAAATGTCGTCAGCCAATCGTCGTTTTCCAGTTTCCACACAACGAAGAAAGTACTGAAGTGACACTAAAGTAAAACAATGAAACGGGTGACGACAGCACCATCTTTCAAGCTGTCCATTAAGAAGCAAATAACGAGGATGATAAATAAAACTCTGCCGCAAATACAGAACAGCGACTGGACACATCTGAACCGATGAGCAAATTGTGTGTCATGTACTAAGGATGGTAAAAAACGTCACCAAAAGACAAGATAAGAGCATGACTATTTGGAAAGTTCTTTCTGCTTCAGTGGATAGAAATCAGATTTTAATCAAAACAAATAATGGTCAATTAGCACTTAAGGGAAGTCACAAAGACAACACAAAAGTGAGAAATGCTTGGAGAATGTAATAACAAGTTGATTATTCGCGATTATTCGACTACGATATGTCACAGTGAAAAGACAATTCATCAGCTAATATAAGTTCTATCAAACACGACATAATAGCTGACATGGAACGAGCTCGTAATTCAAGAAGAAATATCAGTCAATCAGACGATCACTTTTGTCATAATTACATAAGATAAGACCACTGTATGCAGTGGCCTCAGTGATTCAAGGTAAATACCGTAAAATCTCGACGATAGGCCGCACAATTTTAACCCGAATTTGGTGACCTGAAGTTGGGATGCGACTTATCTATAAGACAAACTCTACTACAAATATTTCCAGTCCGTAAAACCGCAACACTGAACTAGCAAATGCAATTTCGGGCAGTTAGTGGTTTAGGCTAGTGATGTTTCGACTGTTAAATTAATCTGCTATAAGGTGCCAAATTTGGCACCTGTGTCAATGCGTTAACCACTGATTATGAAATTCGTCGAAATGGCCCTTCGCCGGCGCTGTACTTCAGTCCGCTTCTCGATGAAACACCTGCGTACCATGGGCCGACCATCATGGGCAGCACCCGCCCGCGATGGTCGGCCCAGGGTACGCGGGCGGTCGGTCGGTCATATCAGATTTGACGCTATTCAGGTGCGCAGGTTCACTTGGGCGACGCGTATTCCAAGCAGTGGGCAGCGCTAAATGCGTCATCTCTGTGAGCATACCTCGTTAACACACTTGACAACTGCGGCTTATCTACGAGTGCGGCTTAGAGTCGAGATTTTACGGTAATCATGGATACAACAAGCTGCATAGGAGACCCACCAATACCTGGTTACATTTGCTGGAAACGGATCCTAGCTGGCCTTTCTTGGGCTGTAGAAAAGCTACTATTCACGAGAACAGGAGGAAACTTGTGGACACGGCGACATTCAGGAGAATGAGTATGAACTTAAAACACAATAGTGAAGTGACATGCATGTGCAGAGTACTATGCACAAAGTCAATAGCTGGCAGTTGTCCCACTGGTTATCACAATTCACCGTCACTGTCCTCACACCAATCCAGCTGGAGCGTTCATACGACACCAAGCCAACAGGCAGCCACACCACCAACTCTATGACATACAGTTAATACAATGGCTGTCCCACTCACTACAAAAAACCACCAACACCTTTGGCAAAATTTACTGCTTGCAGACATCAGCACACACAGCTTTAGCACAGTTAGACAGCAAGCAATTTAATAAGTGAGCGAGCAGTCAGTGCAGTTAACTGCAATTCACACTGTACTTAGTCCCAATGCGGCCACTGCCCAAATAAAAACGACAGACTGAATCAATTAAAGACAAGTCCATCTGTCCGAGAACGATTGACAGGTTGTTTTAGAGTTGAGGCCCAAATGGACTGAAGGCTCAGTCACCAAAGTTGGTGCACGTCCAGCCAAGCACAGTCTTCCAGGGTGGGTGTCTGTGACAAGGCAGCAGTAATCAGACAGGTAACTTGGAGCGTTGCCATACAGTGAACCAAGGTTGTGGGCCTGAACTCAACATGCTGCAATACTGGAAGCTGGAAGATGTGGATGGGTAGCTATGCGAAAGTGTAAAGATCAAAAAACCGAATGGCAAAATGATGCCCAACACGCAACACATTCGTCTTCTCTATTCCATTGGCCATTGTGTGCAGTCCTGGGTCGAGTTCCCACAGATGATAAATTCTTTTGCCAATATTTCTTGCTGCTTTGGACTGAAAACGGTCTTGTGTGGCAGGTGGTCAGCCAACCTAGATAGGCGCACTGGTCACAGTATTGACAGCGAACTGAAATTAACTGGACAAAGACCACTCGTGGCCTGCATACACCTTGGCCTTAGCCGACACACGACGAAGGTTGGTTACAGTTACTAAAGGCCTTAGCATGTGGTGGCTGAGCAACTGGCAAATCCCCAAATAGCCACAAACATCTACCAAGCTATGCACTCGTGCAATCAGCAGCATGACACGGACCTGCGAGAGAATTCATCTTCGATCACTTCTGCCTTTGTACGACGACGACCGTGAGCGGTCATCCCTCGTGTCAAAATGGCGACCGCGACTGCCGTAGTCCGGATGGAAGTTACCAGACGAGTCCAGACGCAGAACTTCGTTAGACGGCTCCATGAACTGTCCACCTCCACCTCCGCGGTACATAGCACCAGCGTCACCCATGCCAGGGAAGTTCATACCTCGCTGGTTCATCATACCGCTGGTAAGCACACAAGCCACACATACACAGAGATTAATGCAAGTATGCAGCAACACCGACTTGCTGACAGGCTAACTGACTGGACAAGTGTGCTGTAACACATCTCACTGTTATGAAAATTTGCACGGCCCATTTGTGTCTGCTCAACGAGGAAAGCAGTGAAACTACACTACACTTCTTAGGTCAATGTGTAGCCACGATGGTTGATAGAAGAGACATAGCGAGTTTTCCATACATACAGAAATTTCCCCCCCGCTTGGTCTAAGAGCAAAGGTTTCAGCATTAAGACGACCAGAAGTCTGGAAACGCTGCTCTCTCAGTAGGACAACACACATAATGAAGTATGGACAAGTCAGAGGCTGACAGAAAAAGACCAACACTTAAGAATATGTCAAGTCAAGTTTATTTGTTCAACAACGAGTTCAAGCGAGCAGTGATTATCAATGCAATGTTGATCAGAAATGACAAGGCTGAAAGCACTCACAGTCACCCTAACGTAATCACATAATGTATATAAACGTAGTTAGAGAAAAAGGAGTAAAATGAAGACGGACAGAAACACAGAAATGAGCTTGCTTAATCACAAACAATATGAGTGTTAGTATAGTTTAAGATATGAAGAAAAGTCAATACTTCCAATTTTGCGTTTAAACGCAGCTAAGGTTCTAAAATCAACGTCTGTAGGTAGACCATTCCATGCATTAATAACACGCTCACTGAAAAAAAACTGCGGATACCAACACTTTGTTTTTTAAACAGCCTGTAACCGTGTTCCCTGGTGTGTACAGCAGGGCTGAAATTAATACTGTCACCAATATCAACATCAACATACCCAAAGACAATCTTATAACTCTATATGTCACTATCAAGTTCTGAAAGGACAACATGCAGACATAAAGATAAAAGATAAACGTCCATCACTTATATAGCATCACAATTCGCAAACTGCAGCTGCAGCGGCGCTTTGCATCACATACAGAACAGGCATGCAGCCTATAGGCTGTAACATAAGCCCACACACACGGGACTTTGACCTTGCAGCCAAACAGCCACACACAGCCCAGGCCAGGTCTGTCGTTTAATGGTCTGCAACCTTGTAATCCATGTAATTACATGGATTACTACTCACTTGCCAATCACAAAAGGGATGGAAGGCTGAGTTGGCTTGGTTGGTTGACCCACAGCCGACACATTACCCACAAAGTGGTCACATGTCAGCCATAGATTAGGCATAGATCAGGGAAAGTCTGCCAGCCAAAGACTGACGTTCTAACCACTGAGCCACACCACCAACATACACAAACACTATTTATGACCCTTTCCCGGATTATGAATGATAAAGTACAAGACATCAATTATGGATTTTAACAGCTGAACACTCTCACAGCCACGAAAACAGCGTCATGGCAACAACGGAACAGAAAACAGTCGACATGAAAAAAACTGCACGACGAACCTCATAAGAGCCAAGTTGTTCTGTTGCATCATCAGAGACAGAGGCATAGCTCCAGTTGGCATGTGCAGCAGACTAGGAGGACATCTGAACAATACAGACACAATAACTAGCAAATAATTGATAGGTCAAAAGATCACATTGTAACAAAACAAAGTAAGGAGGGCAACACATACTTAACCATTAAAACAATTTCTTCTCTAAATTCTTGCAGTGTCTGTGAAGTGACTTAGTCTTAGTAAAGTGACTTTTGTCAAATAATTGGACACTTGAATCACAACTGTTAGAACTCATTCACTCACTCACTTACTAACACACAACATATGCAGCATTTTAAGCACATCACACTTCATTTACCATTCGCTCTGTGGATGACTGGCTGTGCATCGTCCAAACAAAACTGCTCAGCACATCCTCAATGTAAACTGTTTGCTATGTAGAATACGATACAAGAAAAGCTGCACATTAATTTTTAGACTGCAAACTAGCTGCTCAATTATTTCTCTCACAGAAAACGACAACCGAAATTAGCACAATACGTGTGCATAACCATTAATCAACCAAACACAAATACTAAAAAGTAAAAGTAAAGTCCAACTATTTTATAGTGCGCCCGAAAGTTGACCAGAGAGCTGGCCTACTTAGTCTGCCGCACTTAGGAATTTTTGCGATTCACACGCATTTTTATTTAAACTGATTTATATAGCACCATAAGGTTGTAACTTCAGACGCGCTGGACAATGTGTGTGAACAACTTGTCTAAAGTTGCACGCTACAGCGCAGCGGCTGGGATTGAATCCATGACCCGCGAACTCCAGTCGGAAGTCCAACGCCCTAAGCACTGTGCCACCGAGCCACACCCTAACACTAACCTTACTACTGAACAGCCGACATGGAAAGACGCCGTCATCTATGGTCGTCCACAACAACAATGCTTGTCGTTCCGCCGATGCAGAGATCTACCCTGGGTGATCCTGCTTTCCCCAGTGCTGCACCGCGTGCATGGAACAGTCTACCACCATCTCTTCGAACTGTTTCCTCCCTCGTTCCATTCAGACACCAGCTGAAGACATTTCTATTCGTCCACAGTTTTGACTGACACTTACTAATTTCTCCCTTGTCATAATCTTGTAAAGTGCCCCTGCAGCGTTTTCGCGACAGCATCACTTTAGTCATGCGATGCAATGTTATTGCATCGTTTTCACTACTTTCCGTTTCTGTTCCTGCGACAATAATGTGCAATCTGCATTTACAGCGAGACAGTCCAGTAAGTGAACGAACCCGAGAAGACTTCTTGACGAAGATCTCATAGACTGGCGATAGCTGCCACCACTAGATGTAAACAGAAACATACACACAACTACACAGATACCACAATTATGACACAGACATAAACACATCACAAGATTAGACATTCGCAGAAATAAGCACACAAGCAGAATTTCAATTCAGACAGCACAAAGGTTCAACTGAAACCTCGTATGCAGCGTATGCATCGGCATGAGTAACACTGGTTCCTGAAGCTGTTTCTATTATTATATACATGCATATATACATGTATATATATACATATACATACATATTACTAATACGACCTCAGATAAATTATCGAAGGTTTCAGTATTTCAAAAGCATTAAAAGATGTGATTTTAACAGTACATTATGCTTATTACAGGTGCTAACCATACTGTATTTTTATCACACACACACACGTGCACTGATCAGAAAAATACTGGACACAGGCTGCTCACCACACACATACGTACACTTAAACTTTGTGCCGATAAATACACACACAAGTGTTGTTGTGTGGCTATGGGTTGAGTATTAGACCTACAGAAGCTTCGGCGTGCTATAGCTGAACACTCAACGTCACTCATGAATTAAACTTGTACTTGATGTCGAAACCCGTTGGTGTCTCCAATCTGCCCCACCATCTTCATCGCTGGTCATCTGATGCGCCCGCTTTTCAACGATCAGCAACTGAGCTTTTTCGGTCGCCACATAATTCATGAATGTAAAACAGTTGTGAACAGAATGCTATGTCAGAGTCGTCACTGAGTGTCGAGTCTCACCTCTTCAGCCTTTCCGCTTGTCACCTCTGTAGTGCCCGCACACTGACAAGCAGAAGTAGCCCCACCCAACACAATAAAGGTCATTTCGGAGGTGGGCCTGCACACTGACTTCATCGTACATGACACCATAGTCGTTAATTTTATTTACTAACTTACTTATCCCCCAATAACAACTACAACAAAAACAAGGGATGTGTAAGTGTACAGCCCTTATTTTCTCAATAAACTATCTCCAACGCACACAGACCTTCTTCGGTTTTCATATCCTCCTCTGAAATCACGACTATTGCGCCTGTATGCTGGCCGCGGTCGTTCAAGCACTCCTACACGAATTAGAAGACTTTTACGGTCGGCTCCACGAAGTCTCTTCACGCCTTTCATGAGACGGACTTCCTCAAGTGACGGCGTGGACAGACCGACCGACTGGCGGAATTTGTCATCTCGCTCGATCAACGACATACACGATTTCTGACGCTGGGAAAAAGACACACGATAAGCAACGGTAATGCACAAACAACTGCAATGTATTCCACATGCAACTGACACGAATCAATAGTAATGAATCACTAGTGTAAACTATGCTTAAAATTAACATAATACCCAAAGTTAGACCCTGTAAGATGAGGAACTGTAAAAGAAAAATGTTGCAGGACCAATGACTATCAGGGTGGTGATGATCTCCAACAGACCGAATTCCAAATTTATTCACATATAAAAATCATTACATTGTACGTGTCATTAAAAAAACGAATAGCTTTTTCTTTTTTTGCTATAACTTTGTTAGTCGTGATCAGATTTTAGTAATTTTTGGCAGTCTGATAGCCACGAATATTTGCAACCGACCTTTGCATACTTACATTAAAAAATTGCCAGCACATTACGTTATGTCGAGAACCAGCTTAGGCGCTGCTAGATAGCAGATAATGCTTAAAGTGTAAAAATGGTGTAGAGCA
>Ga0209568_1001070_pt1 | contig 10239 bp, 6 predicted proteins | sample WorMetOlspDAHAB2_FD_187406 | JGI IMG/M metagenome (GOLD analysis project Ga0209568, IMG submission 187406) | Marine gutless worms symbiont microbial communities from Max Planck institute for Marine Microbiology, Germany - Olavius sp. DAHAB.2... ...
GTGCATTTGTAAATTGGCCCGTTATAGTCAGGGAAATTTTGTCTTGGTGACTGGAAAAGTCAGGGAATTTTATATAGTTAGACCTGTAGGAACCCTGTTTGTGTAGTATACGTTACGTAGTTTATTCTGTTAAAAATCCCCATTCCGGCTTATTCGGGGATTTTAGTTATTCAACATTGAAGTTTGTATCATGACATCCAGAGAAATGCGTTCATTTTGTTACTTATTTATTGGGTTGTTGAGCGATAATAAGGAATTTGCCGTCAACAACAGCAACAAATCTAGCGGTTAGTAATGTTATTGTTAGACATTATGAAAATATAAATATAATTATGTAACTTTGGCGTCGCTTCAGCAACGCTGTTGCTTTTAATAAGGTTCGTTTGTGAAACTTCGAAGTTTGATGTGGACTTCCGACTGTTTGCACATACGGTAATACTCTAAAAATATCTAGGCACAGCATTATTGATATTCCAAGTGTGTTATTTGTCTCCGTGAGCCGCAAGAGTCATTAGTACAACTGACCCATAAAGGTGTAACAACAGTTACAAGCAGTTGTGTTGCACGTGGAATGTGTGAACTTGAGGCGCACTTGAATGAAAGTCCTGGCCCATTTGCTGTTCACAGTAGCTGTCGTAAGCGTTTCACAGACTTAAGTTCCCTCAACCTGTGCCGATGATGGTGTGCCTGTTAAACGTCTATGATCTACCAATGATGTGTTTGATTGGAAGAAGGTGTGTTTCTTTTGTCAGTTACCTGCAGACTTTGATACTGATAAAAGCGCTGTTAGACAGGTGTGCACTCTTGAACTTCGAGAGTCGGTTCTGATGCAGTGCTCATTTAGATCTGATGAGTGGGCGTTGGTCGTTCAAGGGAGGCTTGAAGACTGTTGCGACCTAGTCCATCCAGAGGCAGTATATCACAGCTACTGCCACACACGGTTCCTTCAGGGTCGACCATTGACTACTACTGGAACATCTGGGCGTCCAGAAGATGCAGTTAATGCTGATGCATTCAACAAGCTTTGTGAGTGGCTGGAGTCCTCTTGCGAAGATCGTTTGTACACTCTTGAGGATTTGCAGCAACATGTTGAACTACGTAGAGGTGATATCGGACACATTGACGGAAAATGTGTACACCACAAAGTACTTGAAGAAGAAACTGCAGGCACGATATGGTGACAATGTTTACTTTGCAGAGGTGAAAGGCCGAAAAAATGTGACTTGCTTCAGAAATGTATGCTCCTTTATTATCAGTGACAAATGGTATGATGAAAGAAATAAAGATCCTGAAAAAGACAGTAAGCGCATTGTGAAAATGGCTGCAAAGCTAATTGTTTCTGAAATACGCAGCATCCAGTTTGACCATGACAGTTACCCAAGCATTTCCGAGATGCAGTCTAGCGACACAACACCGCCATTCAGCACCGTCTGCTGCTGAAAAACATCGTTGGATCTCAGTTGAAGCAATTCAGTATTGCGCAGTGCATTTTGCAAGCAGCACGACCGAGAACATTCATGGCGCCTCTCCTACTAGGTTTAGGAGTTCAGTTGGACCACAGCTTTGGGTCCAAGTTCCTTCTGCAGCAGTTATCGAAGCTGGGGATAACTGTGTTGTACGACGAAGTGGAACGCTATCGTCAGTCTGTTCTATCGGAAAGAAATCCAGACAGCGGCATTGGTTGTAGTTTCCCATCTGGTATAACTCAGTGGATGGCAGATAATGTAGACCACAATATCCGGACATTGGATGGCCATGGTTCTTTTCATGGAATGGGAATTATATCTGCATCGGTAAGTCTGGATGGCGAGTTTGGGTCTTTGGACACCAGAATTCCACGCCTGAAGCGATGTTTACTTGCTTCAGAAACTTGTGCTAATCGAGTCATTCCAATGCATGTCCACAATTTGCCTAAGAAAAAAGGGTTATGCTGAGTGACGATGAGAGACGTCCGTGCTCTGCAGCAGCCAATAACCCTGCTGCAGATTCTGCAGTTGGATACAGTTTGGCATCTGAGTTGGGAGCATGGCATTCCTGCAGGTTGTCGTCCAAATTGGGGCGGATTCATGCAATCTGCATGTATCGGCATGCATGCTCCACCTGCTACGATCAACATGCACCCACTCATTGACTTGAGGCCAAGTGACGAAACATGCCTCTACTCAACTCTGTTGTTTGTCGACACGCAGCAAGGAAACTCGACATGCCATGTGCATGTATCACATTCAATCAGCCACTATGGTTGAAGGCTGTCGAAATTACGAAGGTCGCTGCACTGAACAACATCGTTTGTCATTTAGGTGGGTTTCACCTGCTAATGAGCTTCCTTGGTTCCATAGGTAGTGTGATGCTTGGATCAGGGCTGCAAGAACTGATGGGGTTTGTGTACGGGGCAGACACAGTCGAACACATGCTTGCAGGCAAAGCTGTCGCTCGTGCTATTCGAGCTCGTCTGCTTATACAGAGTGCTTTGACTACCCTACTACTGCAGCAGATTACTCACACGTTTGGTGATGCTGGTGGTGATGGAGAATCATCATTAACAGATGATGATGTTGGAGACATTGCTAATTTGTGTACTACTGTAGCTGAAGGTGAACGTGATTATGACAACACTGACATTTTGCAGTGTGCCATTCTGCAGAAAGTTGACCAGCAGCTGCAGTGTGTGAAGCAAAGGCTGTCTGCGTCGTCAAGAACTGCCAAGTTGTGGGTCCAGTATATCTACTACGTCGACGTCTGCAATATGTTTATTGTCGCTGAGCGCACTGGAAACTGGCATCTGCATTTGCAGGCTGTTCACGATATGCTGAACTTGTTAGCTGCAACTGGGCACACTCACTACAGCAAGTGTGCACGTCTGTATCTACAGATGATGTTTGATCTCCCAACCGACCATCCGTGGCTGTATGATGTGTTCATCAGGCATGGCTTCAACTCTGTACGACGTTCAGACAGGTTTTGGTCTGGTCTTTCACCAGATCTAGTTATCGAACAGACGTTGATGAAAGCCATCAAAGGCCGAAGTGGCTGACAAGAGGCCGTGGACTGACTGAAAGTGTGTGCACGCTGTGGATTGGAACACTGCATCATACTGCAGCTGTCCACCTATGCCTTTCAGAGATGACAAGTCTACACTCTGCATCGCAACAACACGTTGATGTTGGTGCGTCCAGAGTTCAGCGAGACTGCAGTGACTTGCAGAAGTTTCTTGACTGGCTCGGAGCCAACAATCCATTCTCAGTCGGTGATTCACAGTTGTGAAGTTTGTCGTCCGGCATTGTTGCTGATAAAGCTGAAATTCTGATGGTGACTATTCCAGTGCGTCTGGTTAGTAAATATGTCTGTCACCAGTCTTGTGTGACACATTATTGTCCCTTAATTTACCAGCAATTGTGTACAATGACTTTTGACTAATTGTACCAACTCAGAGCAAGATGCAGTAAGCATCTGTCAATGTCAGACAGGATTACTCTGAATATGCTTCATCTTCGATTTTTGTGCTATAAAGTTTTTTGCTGGGAGTGATAGAAATGGGGATTTTCAACAGTGCATTCCCCTTGAAATTCTGTATTGACTGATGTAAAATTTGGCTTGTAACAAATTTGTTCCAGGTTTTGCACACATCTACCGGACTAGTTGGGAAACTTCAGTTGTCTGTCTTATCGGGACCCTGACAACAAACATGGGGTTTTGGGCGGGGACAAGATTAAAACAACGAAAATGCGAGAATACAACGAAAATGGACAAAAACGACAGTGGCGCCCCCTGGCGAATGAATTTTAAATTAAATGAACCTCAATAAGGTAACTTTAAGACCAAAGTTCAGCTGAATAAGTGTGAAATTCACCTGAACATTACATTTACGTTTCATTCGCCAGAGGGCGCCACTGTCATATTTGGCCTTGTTTTTCTGGGTAACCGGACAATTTTGCCGACAAACCATCTCACAGTCAAAACTCAATTCACGGACTGGTCAACTCGCGTACTAGTCAAGTCTTCGAAATATGTGATGTAAAATGTGCAAATTAGTAATCGCTATTAATGTGATAAGCGGTACTGCGGTAGATTACACAACCGAAAGCTTTAACTAGTTGATAGGGTTAGGGTTAGAGTACGGTTTAGGTTTATTGTAAAAAATATACTGTAATCTTTCCTTGATTAATAAATCTATGTCGGCGAGTTGACCAGTCCGCGACTTGACTGATCGCGAGTTGGTTTGTCGGTGAATTATCCAGTAAGCGTTTTGCTGTATGTCATTGCTTTAATTTTGTCCTCACCCAAAACACCATGTTTGTTTTTGGGGTCTCATTACTGAAGTTTTCCCGCAGAAATGTTTCGCAAAAACATTCTCACCAACACACATTCAGCGTTCACGGTAGCTGTAGCATTTCCTACTTATAGCATACATCCAGTATCATGCACCAACCGGAAAGACTGCCGTATCGGTACTGCACGATGCACAACTTCTGCCCAGTAAGCAACAACAGATCTGGGATGGCGTTTATATCCACTGACATTTGTCGAGCAGTATTGATACGGTAGTTTTACTAGCCCTTACGACTAAATGTAGCCCTCACCATAACCGTAACCAGGTAATTGTCGAGTTTCATGTCTTTTCACGTGAAACTCGATAATTACCTTGCAACGCTAACCTTATTCAACAGCAAAGTTGGTTGTTGCATGGTGCTGGATGTGTGGTATGAGTAGGTAACACTAAAGCGAACGTTTACCACATTCAGCTGATTTCAGTCAGTTCCGTTCAGTTCTAGACTGGTATACCTACAGAGAAATATAAAAAAAACGGTGTTTAAGCACGAAATACATACTGGCAACGCAATGACTGAAGCAACAAGAAGTCTATAAGCTGCTTAATATATTTCGCGAAAATGCCGAAATGTGGTATATGCTACAGGTAGTACAAGCAATACGACGACACGCCGTGAAGTGAACGCACGTGGCTACCGTGGTTACCGTGAATGGCTAGCTGACGAGACAGCAGCACTCGCGCATCTACTGACCTATATACAACGTGTCTGCCTGTCAGAGGTCGACCAAGATAGGTCAAACGTGAGCGGTTAAAATAGACAGCCAACTGCAGTGGTGCTGCCGGTCAGAGGGCATGGCCTGAGAATAGACGCCGTGGTGCGGCTGTTGTAAGAGCGGATAAGTATGGATAGATGATACGCAATAGTTAGAACAGCTGCTTCTGCATTGGGCAATTTCAGCTATGTTATGTAAAGTTAAATAGTCTATTGTTGTTTATATATGACGATAACATCCGGTTAGTACGACATTTTATAAAGTGCATTTTATTCACGTGTTTACAGTTGGCCCAACATAAATTTTGTCAGATATATGAATCGGAACATGTGACTAGGTTACATGCAATAGGTGTGATGCAAATGCTTATGCGGAGTTAAACGGCACTATTACCGTGTCCTGTTTAAGAAGTAAATTTAGTTTTTAGGATTGTGTGAAGTATAAAAACGTGTCACTCGATATCAAAAGTTCAGTAATGATTATAATTAATAAACACAGGTATCGGTCAACTCGTCATACGGTCAACTCATCACATGTGACGCCCTCCCCGAATGGGCATTATTGGGATTGGTGATTTTTCTTTGCACAGTTTTAGTTTCAGATCGGCCATCTGACTGTAAAGTACTGAAAAAAACGTGTGCCAAAGTGTCACAACCACACAGAAAGTTATACTGCCAGCATACGATGGAATGCCGTCATTGTTGAGACGCACCGTCGATCAAGAGAGAGATAGGCCTACGTGTCAGCACGGCACAGTAAGTAGGCCTACGAATTCGCACATAAAAACCAATTATAGGCCTACTTCTGCCACACATATACATTCAACCGAGTAATATCAGTATTAAATCTGTCATAAGTTTGTCACTATATTGTTTCGTAAATTAATAAGAAGTAGCCTACTTTTATAATATCAGGCCTGAGTTGGACTCCATGGTGCAGTGCTGGGTTAAATCTTATCTTCAAATAGTCTGTTTCGGGTTAAATGCTCAGATCAACTCTCTGAACCCCATCATAGCTCCCACAAGGCTCTCTGTATACTCGGACCACTACTTTTCTCACATTACACTACTCCTCTTAGTTCACTGACTTCTTCCTTCTCTGTCAATCACCATCTGTATGCTGATGACACTCAATTGTTCTTATCTTTCCAGGTGTCTGACTTCAATGAAAACATCTCTCACTTGCAGAATGCACTTCTAACCTTCTGTGCTTCAGTGGTGCTAAGACCAAGTCCTGCTTTTTGGTCTTCGACCTCAACAAAATTCACAATCCTGCGCTTCTTTTCAACAATGGCACATCTGTTTCTCCGGCAGTTTCAGCTTGCAATCTTGGCAGATCTAACCTTCGAAGATCAAATTTCTTCTGTTTCTCGAGCATGCTTCTACCACATCCGTGATCTTCGTCGCATCCACTCAGTCATAAACTTCAATACTGCTAAGACCATTGGCACATCTTTTGTTCACTCAAGACTTGATTTCTGCAACTCCTCGTACTATTTTCTTCCAAAAACTCAATTGAATCGCCTTCAACACATCCAGAACTCTGTTGCCTGTGCTGTTGTTGCTGCTCCTAGATCATCTGACGCTGACCTCATTCTTAAATCTCTCCATTGGTTAAGGGTCCCAGAATGCATTGAATATAAAATTGCATCCACTACTTATAAGCTTCTCCAGCATTCCTCTCCACAATACCTTCGCGCAATCTCATCACTATCCAGCCTTTCAGGTCCACCCGATCCTCATCGGTGGTCACTCTTTCACCTGCAGCTTCAGTCTAGTCTCAAAGTCACCAGTCGATCTTTCCACTACTCAGCACCCTATCTCTGGCAGACTTCCTCCATCACTCATATTACCATGTTCTCCGCTACATCCTCCGGTTGTCCTCCATTTTCTGGACCTGTTGTTGGCTTGTCTTATTTGGTGTTCCACTCTCGTCTCAAAACTCATCTTTTCTCCAGGTCCTTTCCTCCATAGCTTTTCCCAATAATCCCCTAGCATGACTTAACCATAGCCGGTGTTGGAACGTCTTTGATGGAGTTAATTTGGTGCAGTGCGGCAGATTAAGCTGGCTTTGCTAGCTTTAAGGTGCACTATAATATAGTTTTACTTACTTACTTACTGTATTTAGCATATGGGTGATGTTAATCTTGATGTAGCTGAAGTGTAACACCGAAACGACTTGGCATTAGAATAGCATTACTTGGCCTATATAGGCTAATTGATGACGCTTTGGCCTGCATGACATGCACAAGTCATCATAATGTTTGCTGTTACGTCAGCTATGTACATGTATAGCCTTTGCAGATAGCCAACACCGATATTCTACGGGGTTGTGATGAGTTGACTGTGACGAGTTGACTCATTTCCGATTTAGGCCGATTTTGGCTTGCGTTGAGTTGACCGTGTGACGAGTTGACTGTAAGCCATAAACACAGCACGCACTACCAATAGCTGTTCTATGGAGCAATTGCATGTACTTCTACGATAGCGCCGAAATGTTATTCCATTTGAAATGTACTAAATTGGAACATACATCTGTCACGAGTTATTATACACTTGAGTCAAAAAAAACTGGGCAACTTTTATTTTTCTGTAACTTTGGGAAATGTTGGTTGATTTTTAAAATTCTTTCACTGTCAGAATCAGAAATTAACGGTGAACATTTAAATGCGAGTAATTACTGTTACTTACTTTCTTCCATTGTGCTATTTGATGACGTCGATGTGACATCATGCACATTTGTTTATTCCATGTATTAATAATGGTATTTAGCAACGAAGACAAGATTTTGATTTTTGAGGAACTGACAGAATCCAACAGGTTGGCACGTTTGGTCCAATCGCGACAACTTCTGTAACAATACCAATAGCACGATGTTGCATTTATGTGGTTTACTGATGAAAAGATTTTCATTGTCGCGGCACCGTCAAATTTGCAGAATGATCGTGTGTATGCTGCCCATGATATGTTGAAGAAACAGATTGCTGCCAAACGACTTCTTCGAACACGAAACACGTACAGACAGTCGATCGTGGTATCGGTCGGTGTCTTTAAACTTGGCTGTACGGAGTTATTTTTCGTCGATCCAGGCACAAAAATAAACGGTGCATACTATCGCGATGTTCTTCTTCGACAGAAACTGCTGCCAGCGATTCGATGTGTTTCAGGGAAGAATTTTATCTTCCGGCAGTACAGTGCACGTGCACATCGTGCGCGTGAAACTGTGGAGGTTCTGCGTCGAGAAACACCAGACTTCATTTCTCCAGATTTGTGGCCTCCCAACAGTCCATATCTAATTAAGTTTATTACGAGATCTTGGCTGTCATGCAGCGTCGTGTTTACCAGAGGAAAATCCACACCATCAACAAACTGAAGCTGAGGCTGATTGCAGTTTGGTGCGGCCTTGAACAGTCGACTGTCGACATGGCTGTTTATCAGTGGAGCAAAAGACTTAGAGCTTGTGTTTGTGCAAAAGGAGGACACTTCGAACATAGTCTTTGAACTTATTGATTGTCTTGATTTTGTCAACTTTTTGTCACCTTTGTCATGTTTTGCTTGAATTTTGCATCGCTAAGTAAAACAGCATTGTTGTAAAGGTTCACATTCACACTACTGTTAGTTTTACAAGGTAATGTAGCAACAAAGTTAAGCTACAGTGGGAAATTTTTCATTCTTGTTATGAGCCATTAATTTCTGATTCCAACCATGAAAGAATTTTAAAAATCAACCACCATTTGCCAAAGTTACAGTAAAAATAAAAGTGGCCCCGTTATTTTGACTCAAAGTGTAGAAACACCTAACAATATGCTTTTAAACTGTTTGAGATTCTGTCAATCCATATTTTAAAAACGATCACTCCAAGTTAACAGAGGATACAGGAAGCATGATGTATGCCCTCACCAGAGCTGCAGGTGTGGCAAACAGCTCTCCACTGCATGCCAGAATCCAACGATGTCCTCGGGCTCTTCCTGATTTGCAGCAATATCCATGTAGTTATGCCACTCATTGACTGTCACTGTGATGTTTGGTATAAAGTGAAAATCTTCAAGTGTATTGGACAAAACCAGCAACTGTCAAGAATTTAAAACACTTACAGCTTTGATCATGCACTGGTTGTTTGTCTTCTTTAATGGAGCCTTGTAACTAAATTTCAAGGCTGCATTTGTCATTTTAATGACCGACCAGTACCGAATTCTACAAAATTCTGTGAAAATATAGAAATTCCAAAGAATTGGGCAAATTCCACTGCTTGGCTCGAAATTCCATGGTGCATGTAAAACTGTGGTCCCTAGTTGTTAAAAAGTAGAGCATGTAATTGTATGGCATTATTTTCTGTAAATATTGAAAGATGTAGGTGACAGATATTCACTAATTTCCATGATAATTTCCATGACAACTAATCGCCATATCTTTGAATAATCAGAATGCGAGATGATTTCCCATAATATTCATGGAAATATGTGCGTATGTGCTTATTACAATTAACATTTACAACATAATTCTTTTTCTTAACTTTTGTATTGGATGAAACCAATTTTGTTTACTGTCTACCTGTGCTGTTGTTCAGGTATTGTTGTTTACACTTTGAAACTAGGGAATGTTGTCTTCCTGCTTTGTCTTCTATGCACATAATTGGCCAGGTGGAATGGGCATTGCCCACATTTGTGAATAATAGCTAGAAAAGAAGAATCACACGTGCACGATGGATGAGTTGACAGAAATTGGCACACCATTGCTGTGACCCATTCTCCCAACAACAGTAGTTGTTCCTGCACGAAATTCGTCCACGAAACACAACTTGGAGCTAGTGTGCAAAAGTTGGCTTAAAGGGGAATTCAACGTTGAAGTAATCATGGCTTAAAATGAACATTTATGATTCATACAGTCACATACACTGCATGAAAGTTGAAATTCGGGTGAAATTAAAAAGATGTTTGCCGATGAAATTTTCGCACTGCAAAAATCTACACTGCTGCAGTGCACACGGTTGCCAACTATTATCACTGATCCCGGCCAAACGTAACGCATTTTATGCCAAATCACTTTCAAAAATACCAAATCATTTCTGTTCACCGAAAACGGTGTACACCTGGGACCCAATTTACAAAGAATTGTAAATTTTTCCTAAGTTTATTCAAAGTTACACCTAAGTTTCTCTTAAGAATTTTTAAGTTTATTGTAAGATTTTCCTAAGCTA
>Ga0209568_1001072_pt1 | contig 10233 bp, 10 predicted proteins | sample WorMetOlspDAHAB2_FD_187406 | JGI IMG/M metagenome (GOLD analysis project Ga0209568, IMG submission 187406) | Marine gutless worms symbiont microbial communities from Max Planck institute for Marine Microbiology, Germany - Olavius sp. DAHAB.2... ...
ATTGAAGGAATAACAGCACAACAACTATTGGCCGATAGAGGATATGATAGCAACGATATTATTGAACAGGCTACTCAACAGGGAATGGAGGTTGTTATCCCTCCAAAGAAAAACCGTAAAAAGCTTCTAGAGTATGATAGGAATCTTTATAAATTGAGGCATTTGGTGGAGAATGCATTTCTACATCTCAAACGTTGGCGCAGTATTGCCACGCGATATGCAAAAAACACAGCTTTATTTTTGGCTGCTGTTCATATCAGATGTATCGCTATTTGGGCTAATATCTTGTGACTACACTATCTAGAGAAACCCAAACTATTTCCAAAAATAGTTCTCAACAGATTGTTTAGGAACCGGTCATAACCTTCGATTAATTCTGGCAAAAATTCAACAAGGATCGGGAACAACAGTTTTTCTTGTTCAAGATAAATGCATCGATTTTGACCATTTTAAAGATTTATGCACTCTTATGTAAAAGAGCCATTTGTGCTTTGGTACGCGCCCCTTTATTTTTTTTGTATACGCCATTTTTTACTCCCTTATCCATCAAGCTATAGATAACTCTTAATAAAGAGTGAGCTCTCTCCATATCTTTGGAGTAAAGAGCGGCCTTAAAATTTTGCACCGCAGTTTTTACTCGAGACTTAAAAGAGCGGTTATGAAGGTTATGTTTTTTATTTTGTTTTATCCGTTTTATTGGCGTAGGACATTTTCTTTTTTTAGGAGATTTGTTGTTTTTTTCTACCATAATGTTTTCCAATTTTACCAAAAGATGAATAATATATAACAACCTGAGAAGAATTCTGTCAACTTATGGGTTATACATTTATATCTTACGCGTATTAAAATTTGTTAAGATCATGGGACACAAAATGTGAAAAAGTTTTTTGCAATACTGATACTCTTAGTATCCGTAGTAAGCCTCTGGGTAGGGGGAAAGTTTTTCCTTCATCTTTATCACTACCTTCTTCTCTCACAAATGGCTCCAGCCATAGTAAATGAGTGGAAGGTTGAGGAAATACAGTCGGGAAATTTTGTCATTCGTGCCTCTTTTGCATTTCAGGTAGACGGACAAATGTTTTATCAAAATTTTACATTTCCTGAACCAGTATGTCAAAATAAATATTTAGCCCACTCTCTTATCAAAAAATGGAAAAAAGAGGTTTGGCAGGTGTGGTATAATCCAAAACACCCTAAAATCGCATCATTGCAACGACAATTTCCTATTAAAACAGGAATCTATTTTGCTTTGAGTGTAGGGATATTTTTATACTTTTTATGGTTAAAGATCTATATACAGAGGATAGGCGCTATCGATAAGTAGCAAACTAAGTGCATAGCACTTTGCAACACCCCTGCTGAGATAAAGTAGGTAAAGAAAAAAATCTCGAAATAGACGCATACCCTTCTTAAATGGTGAAGGAAAGATTTTTCTTTCAAGCGCATGAACCCAAATTGCATTTTTTTTTGTTAAAAGATGATCGAAAAGGTCTCCAGGAAGATAGAAAGGGCAATAAGAAAGTTTCTCTCGAAAAGTTTTCGGGAAGATGCGAGGAATAGAAGAAAGGGCTTGAGGAATAAAGTTTTTTAAAATAAAGGGTGGACTTTTATATACACGATGTAATCCATCAAAAAATTCAAGCTGATCATAAAAAAGTACATGACCCCCTTGAGTGATAGAGGCAAAGTAAGAGAGATGGCGGCGGCGAAGGTATAATTCAGAGGGGGAAAGAGTTTTTTGATTAAACTTTCTATGATGTAAAAACCATATTACCCTGAAACCAAGAAAGGCATAATCTCTATTACGTTCTTGTACTTCTTCAAGAGTAATCGGAGAGCATTGAATTTCGAAAATAAGTTTTTGAGAAAATACAACAAGATCTGCAACCCGATGCACAGAAGGGAAGGAATATTCAATATATGCCTGAGGAAAAAATGTGGATAAAGATTGTTGGATGATTTGGTGTGTTTGTGAAGAAATGGTATGCTCCCTATCTTAACATGTCTTACAACACGACATAATATCTCAGTTACTCGATAAGAATGGTTTATGAATATGTAGTTTGCATCGTTGAGATTGGAAATATGTTTTATCACCCAGAACGTAAAAAGAGAGCTCTTTCGCCATTCCTGTTAGCAAAGCGCTATCGAGATCAAGCTCAGTAATAAAATGATTTTTTGGAAGGTGTAAAAGAGCGAAAAAAGCACTTTGCGCATCGAAATGGTGATCAAAATATTGATATTTACCCTTTGGAGCTTCTATATAACGAACCTGTTGCACAAGTGTTCCATCCTTTGATTCTATTTTTTCCTGAAAGCAGCATTGTATAGAGAGCATCTGTTCCATAAAATGCATACTTTTATCAATGGTATGCGCTGTAAGAGTCGAATGAAGACTTGTAATATGGTGGTGCAACCTCCCCATTTCTGGATCATGAATCCAAAGATCTTTAGATACCTTATATTTTTGTTGAATGGGCGTCTTTTGCTGTAATGTCTGCATTTTTTGTGTAGCAATATCTTTAATATAAAGTTCTTTAGAGTGGGAGGGGGTGACGACTACATATACAACCAATAGTAAAATCAATATTAACAACAGAGAAGTTATTGTAGTAGCCCGCTTTAACATAGTGCAATATTGGTTTGAAGACATTCATAAAGGGGAACAGATTCTTGAAGTAATCTCTCCAAAAGATCATAGGGCATGACAGAATGTTTATCACTTTTAGCAAGATCGGGATTTGGGTGTGATTCAATAAAGAGCAAGTCAGCACCAGCACCAAGAGCTGCCTTAACCAAAGGAGAAATAAATTCACGCTGTCCCCCTGAATGCCTTCCCATACCACATGGAAGTTGTACGGAATGAGAAGCATCAAAACATACGGGGAAACCAAATTTTTTCATGATAGGAATAGTACGCATATCAACGACTAAATTATTATACCCAAAAGAGTAACCACGCTCCGTAAGAATAATTTTCCGATTTCCCGTTGAAATAAGTTTATCAACCACATTTTTCATATCTTCTGGCGCCATAAACTGCCCCTTTTTTATATTCACAGTACTATTACACCTTCCGGCAGCGAGAAGCAGATCGGTTTGACGACAAAGAAAGGCTGGAATCTGAATGATATTGCACACTTCTGCAACGAGTGCCGCCTCTTCTGGATGGTGAATATCTGTGATAATAGGAAGATGAAATTCTTCTTTTACTTTTTGAAGAATTTTTAATCCTTTCTTGATACCAGGACCACGATAAGAATCCAATGAAGATCTATTTCCTTTGTCATAACTCGCTTTAAAGATCAGTTGAACTCCACATCTATTGCATAGATCTTTAAGAGATGATGCACACTGTAGAGCATGCTTCTCACTTTCGATTACACAAGGTCCAGAAATTACAACAAGAGGATGGTTTTTTCCTATACGAATACCCTCTATATCAATTTCCATCTTTCCTCTACTAAAAAATACACAACCATTAAGTGTATCCAATATCTTTAGATAGCACAAGTAAGAAAAGTTGTCTGCATCTTCCAAAAGAGGATAATAACAATCTTACATATGAAACATCATTTCAGCATAGGAGGGTAGAGGCCATCTCTCCTTAGGAATCAAGCATTCGAGAGAGTCTACAGCATTTCTTAACTCCCCCATTGCTAACAAAATTTGCGCACTATCTTCCTGGTTAATACATTTTTTCAAATCGTGAATAGAGCGTAACATTTGTTCTATCATCAAAGAAAGCCGCTGTAACAGACGTTGAGTTTCTCCCATGCTACACCCACATCCCTTGACCTGATCTATAGCTTTAGCCAATTTCTTTTGATATTCTAAAGAGACAGGGAAAATCATAGTTTGTGCAATCATAAGACTACACTTTGCTTCAATGGCGATTGTCTTTATATATTGTTCCCTTGCAATTCTACATCTTGCTTTCCATTCATTTCTTTTCAAAACATGGTGTTTTTCAAATAAAATAACGATTCTTTCTTCCTGCACGCGTTCAAGTGCATGAAAAGTGGTTTTTAAATTGGGCAATCCTCTATTTTCGGCCTCTATTTCCCAATCTTTTGCATAGTTATCTCCAATATAGAGAATACGTTGGTGTTTCTGTACAATTGTCCGAAGAACATATTGAAGAGCGGTGTTAAATTCTTTGCCCTTTTTTATTTCGCTCTCAAGATCGATACAAATTTGGTCTAAAGCTTCCGCTACAATTGTATTGAGAACCATATTTGCCCCAGAACAACCCTGATTAGCTCCAAGAGAACGAAATTCAAATTTATTCCCCGTAAATGCAAATGGCGATGTTCTATTACGGTCCGTCATATCTCTCGGAAGAGGAGGAAGAGCTGTAACCCCCAGTTCCAAACATGTACATATATTACCACTTTTTTGAGAAACTCTGCCAAGTCCCTTAATAATATCCTGTAAATAACTCCCTAAAAAAATAGATAAAATAGGAGGAGGTGCTTCTTGTGCTCCAAGGCGATGATCATTACCCGCTGAAGCAACCATTGAACGAATTAAATCAGCATAGGTATCGATTCCTTTCATAAGGGCACAGATCATCGTTAAAAACTTGGCATTTTCTTGAGGATTTTCCCCAGGCGATAACCAATTTTTTCCATCAGGACCTAGAACAGACCAATTATTATGTTTACCAGAACCATTTACCCCTGCATAAGGTTTTTCATGAAGAAGACAGACCAAATCAAATTGTTCTGCAGTTTTTTGCAATATGTCCATTATAAGCATATTATGATCGATAGAAAGGTTGAGCTCTTCATAAACAGTCGCTACTTCATATTGTGCAGGACATACTTCATTATGCCTAGTCTTGATAGGAATCCCCAATTTCCATAGTTCGCAATCCAAAGACTCCATAAAATCCATCACACGGCTTTTGATCGCTCCAAAATAGTGGTCGGACATCTGTTGATGTTTGGCAGGAACAGTGCCAAAAAGGGTACGCCCTGTTTGAACAAGGTCGAGACGACGTACATAATATTTTCTATCAACTAAAAAATACTCTTGTTCAAACCCCATCATAACACGAACATTTTTCCCCTCATCATTCAAACCAAAGAGTTTACTAAGACGATATATCTGCTTAGAAAGGGCTGTAATCGAACGTAACAGGCCCGTTTTCTTGTCTAAAGCTTCTCCATGATAGGAGTAAAATACAGTAGGAATACATAATGTACCCCCCTTTTTTCCTTCTTTAATAAAGGCCGGACTCGTTGGATCCCATGCTGTGTAACCACACGCTTCAAATGTTGTCCTAAGACCACCAGAGGGAAAGCTAGAAGCATCAGGCTCTCCTTTAATCAATCTCTCCCCAGAAAAGCTTAGAGAAGCACCTCCTTCTCTATCAGATGTTAAAAAAGAATCATGTTTCTCTGCCGTAACTCCATTAAGCGGCTGAAACCAATGAGAAAAATAGACCGCTCCTTTTGACATAGCCCAAGTCTTCATCGCATCGGCTACCTCATTTGCAATTTCCGGGTCAAGTGTTTGCCCCTCTTGAATTGTTCTACGAAGAGAGCAATAGGCCTTTTCTGAAAGAAATTTTTTCATCGTTTGTAGGCTAAATACATTTTCTCCATACATATTGATAATCGTCTCAGCATTTAGCTTTTTCTGTTTCATCGTTCATTACCTTCCAAAAATTCTCAATATATACTTGTTTAGCATTCCGTTTTGAAAAAAACCCAAACTTAGCAAAAAATCTATGACAGCAGAGAGCGCACCGGAGAGGACTCGAACCTCTAACCTCCTGGTTCGTAGCCAAGTACTCTATCCGATTGAGCTACCGGTGCTTAGTGGATTTACAAGCATCTCACAAAAAAGAAAACCCCCTTGCCGCCCATTTTCTCGCAGAAATTTAAATAAAGACTACATACCCATGCCGGGAGGCATGCCACCCATTCCACCCATACCTTCCATACCAGGCATACCTCCGCCCATGCCTCCAGCCATACCATCACCCATTTCATCTCCTATAGGAGCTTCTTTTTTTGGCTCAGGCTTATCGCTAATCATGCATGTTATAGTAAGAAGAATGCCAGAAACGGAAACCGCATTTTTACATGCGCTCTTAGTCACAAACATGGGATCTATCACACCACCTTTAGAAAGGTCTTCAAAACAATCTTTTAAAGCATTATACCCCATCGCGCCAGAAGAGGTAGATACTTTATCTGCTATGATACGCCCCTCTTTACCGCCATTATCCGCGATAGCAATGGCAGGAGCACGAGAAGCACGACGCATAATATCGATTCCAATATCTTCATCTCCCTCTAACTCGAATCCCTCAAGGGCTGAAATCGTTCTAATAAGAGCCACCCCTCCTCCAGGGACAATACCATCCCTCACAGCGGTCTGCGTTGCATGAATAGCATCTTCAACACGCGCCTTTTTTTCTTTCATCTCCAATTCCGTTGCAGCACCAACATAAATAATAGCAACACCACCAGAAAGGTTTGCTAATCTCTCTTCTAAATTTCTTCTGTCATAATCTGAAGTAGTCGTTTCCATCTCTTCACGAATTTGTGTTATACGCTTTTGAATTTGGGAAGAGTTGCCACCTCCCTCAATGATCGTAGTTTCTTCTTTACTCACTTTAATCGTTTTCGCTGTTCCGAGCACATCTAGACCAATTTTTTCCAAAACAAGTCCAGTATCTTCAGAAACCACTGTAGCACCAGTTAAAAGTGCAATATCCTGCAAAATTGCTTTGCGTTTATCTCCAAAAGAGGGAGCTTTCACCGCACATAGAGATTTGCCTCCTTTGAGTTTATTGATAACAAGTGTTGCAAGAGCTTCACCCTCAATATCCTCTGAAATAATTACAAGAGGACGTTGCGTCTGTTGTTCCATCGCTTTCTCTAAAATAGGGACAAGTTCTTTTGCATTGGATACTTTTTTATCAATGATAAGAAGTTGTGCATTGGAAAATTCCGCCCTCATCTTATCCGGGTTGGTCACAAAGTAAGGAGAAAGATATCCTCTATCAAACTGCATTCCTTCAGCTACATCTAAATAGGTATCAATGCCCTTGCTATCAGAGACGGTAATACTTCCATCTTTACCTACTTTTTTCATCGCTTCACTCACAATTTCCCCTATTGCGGGATCATTATTAGAAGAAATTGTAGCGATTTGTAATATCTCTTGCGGATTGTTTACAGGACTTGACAACCTGTCTAACGCTTCTAGTTGTTTACACAATGCCTTTTCAATTCCTCTTTTGATTGCCATAGGATCGGCACCTGCAATAATATTTTTCACACCCTCTTTTACGATAGCCTCTGTAAGAACAATTGCCGTAGTTGTTCCGTCTCCTGCTACATCTGATGTTTTAGAAGAGGCCTCTTTCACAAGCTGAGCACCCATGTTTTCAAATTTATCTTTTAATACAATTTCCTTAGCTACCGTTACTCCATCTTTAGTAGAAAAGGGAGAACCTACCCCCTTACTGATTACTACATTACGTCCTTTTGGGCCAAGAGTGATAATAACAGCCTTAGCCAAAGTCTTTACACCTTTTAAAATTGATTTAAGTGCATCTTCATTGAACCGCAACATTTTTGCCATCTTTTCTATACTCCTACATTCACAACTGCTAATATATCTTCTTCTGACATAATAAGATATTCCATCTCATCATTTGTTTCAACTTCTGTCCCAGCAAAAGCACCAAACAATACTCGATCCCCTATTTTCAGATCGATTGGTGTACTTTTCCCCTCTTTGTCCATTTTCCCAGGCCCTATTGCAAGCACCTCTCCTTGCTTCGATTTTTCCTGTGCTGAATCTGGAAAAAGAATCCCTCCACAACTAACTTCAACTTCATCACGCTTGACCACAATACGGTTACCAAGTGGCTTGATCTTGTTAAAAGACATAACTATTTACTCCTAAATAATGGATATCTTAAATGAGAACTATAGAAATCTTGACGGCTTTTTGTCAAGAAACATGTGACATTGCAATGAGCAAATCCCACATTTCTCAAATTATTACAAAACAAAATCTTCGCCAAAATAATTTTTGCGCGCTTCTCTGTTTTGCAATAATTCTTGAGTAGTGCCTGAATGGGTCACATGCCCTTCCTGAATGAGACAGATAGAATCGACAACAGAGGAAACTTCACGTGCGTTATGATCGGTAATAAGCACACCAATATTCTTCGATCTAAGATGACGAATGATCTGTTTTATATCATGGATGATGAGAGGATCAATATTGGCAAAAGGTTCATCCAGAAGCAAAAGAGAGGGAGAAGTAACAAGAGAACGAGTGATTTCCAAACGACGACGTTCACCACCGGAAAGAGTGGCAGAAATTTTTTTAGCGAGCGGAGTAAGGTGTAATTCTTCAAGAAGCGCATGTAAACGCCTCTTTCTCTCAGCTCGAGAAATCGGAAGGGTTTCTAAGATACATAAAATGTTATCCTCCACGGAAAGGTCACAAAAGATGGAAGGAGTTTGCGCAAGATATCCCATTCCCATTTTTGCACGTACATGCATAGGTTTATGTGTTATCTCTTCTCCCTTAAAAAAAACCCTTCCCTTTTCAGGCCGAATCAACCCAATTATCATATGAAAAGCGGTAGTTTTTCCTGCCCCGTTAGGGCCAAGCAAACCTACTACCTTTCCCGCATTTACACAAAAAGAAAGGGCATTAACCACCACCTTCTTAGAATAGGACTTAAAAAATTTTTCAACTCGTAAAGTCATTGTTTTCAATATAGAACGCCTCAACCTTGCTAAATGTGTGATGTTTAGGCTTGAGGGAAAAATATTCTCCTTACCCCCCAATGTTGCAACGGTGTTCTTTTAATATCAAGAACCACCTACTTTTGAGGGCAAAAATAGCAAAAAAACTTTTACTTAATTTGCAACTTGTCTAGTATAGCAACATCCTCATGACAAACATCGACATTACCTTGACTCATAACGGAACAATGTAATAAAATTTGCATCACATTTCTTTTAAAGTTAAAAATACAAAAGCTTATTAATGTAAACTTGAAAAACTAAAATGAATGAAATAACTTTGGACTCTACAAAACACAATAATATCATATACGCCACTATGATGGGTTGTTCTTTTTGTATTGGCGCTATGCTTATTTATCCTTTAGCTGTTTATATATTTAATACATCTCATGTTTTGCAAGAAGCTTTAGGTGCATTTTTGACTACAAGTGTTGCATTTACCTTTATGTCATTTGTAAAAAATCAGGTAACAATAACCGATTTCAAACTATATGCAACTATGGAAATAGTAGCTTTTCTTTTTTTTACAACTATATTAACGCCTAAAGTAACAACTCTTCTCTTTAATAACAATTCCCCAACCTATGCATCTGCTTTTGTTTATGGTATCATCAATTCCATAGTTGTCTTTTTTACCAAAAACAAAACCAATTTCAAACAGTCATAAGAGATTCATTAATGAGCACAACAGAACATTCTACTTCGCAAACACCGCAAAGTTATATTACATCGGGTATAAAATGGGGCCTTACACTTACAACCTATGCCCTTGTTATCCAAATAGCTCTCAAATTATTTCGCACAATTACTGCTTCAGAGGTCATCCTGTTATCGGGAGCAAATACAGCACTCAATATGATGGCAATAATATATTTAAAGCCGTGGATTAACTCAAATATTTCCAAAATGTTTAATTATGCTCCACAACACACTCTATTTGCTTTTACATTTTTATCTATTTTTGTCACTACAATTGTAAGCATACCAGTATTGTGGTCGAAAATCCATCCTCACAGCCACCCTATCGCACTTACTTCTTTACTTGCCTTGGGAACTATTGGAGGGATTTGTGGAACAACTGCCTTGTCAGTTTATAATCAGAAAGAAAAAGATTTTAGCATAATAAATAATATAAAACATGCCCTAATTTCTGGAATTATCACCTCCATTACGTCTCTTGTTTTCTTAGCAATCAAACGCGTTTTTTTGCACTGCACTTTCACCTATCCCAATTTTAGCAGGGCGGCAACAGGCGGTATAATCGGGGCAATCATTACAACCTCTTTACTATCCACCATACACTATCTTGAATACGCTGGAAGTGGAATAAAATGGCTAAATTATTCTAAAAATAACATACAATGGCTAAATGAGAAAAAATTCCCCATTTCTTTTTATTCTATAGGTAAAATATTTTTAATTTTTTCACTTACTACCCTCA
>Ga0209568_1001073_pt1 | contig 10233 bp, 5 predicted proteins | sample WorMetOlspDAHAB2_FD_187406 | JGI IMG/M metagenome (GOLD analysis project Ga0209568, IMG submission 187406) | Marine gutless worms symbiont microbial communities from Max Planck institute for Marine Microbiology, Germany - Olavius sp. DAHAB.2... ...
GCTGACGCATATTGTGTTTAGTTGAAATAGTTATTGTGTTGTCGGGATCGCCTGAGATTGCAGCACCTGACATCGATAGACGATGAAAATATTAGGAGCTAGCATCTAGTCCACAAATGTCTTGTCCGTCACTTTCCAGTTTAGCACTGTCCAGCCAGTCCTGCGATGTCAGGTCCTGTGTTTTCGGCGCCCCTGTTGTCGGTGTCGTGAACGATGCTGCTGCTGCTGCTGCTGTGACAGCAATACATGGCGCCAAGTATGTCGCTGTTCGGCGCAATCAACGTCCCGGCGAACGCCTACAACAACTACCGCGTGTACGGAACGACGCTTCTGGCGCTGATGTTTCTCTGTGTTCTCGTCGGCGTAAAGTTTGTCAGCAAGTTCTCGCCAGTCGCGCTGTTCTGTGTCATCGGGTCTATCGTCTGCGTTTACATTGGCATCTTCATCTCGCATCCGGACCGCGGGCCACGGTACCACATGAACACATGTGTAAAAAAACCGTACCCTTAAACATGGTGCCTCAACTTCGTCGAAACAAGCCGGCTACTTATGTTTGCTTACAGAAAGCATTGCCATAATGAATGTCGTTGATAAGTTTGATGTCGGTTAAGAACCATGGAAATATAAGTATATAACATATATAATATAACACAGGCAAAATGACCATATCAGATTAAGACAGTTAATATAACATTGAAAATGGTTTTGTGTAAGGAAGATTTTGATCATAATGTGTACTTGTACTAAAAGATTATGGTGACAAGAAACTGATAAATGAAATTCCGTTAACGTCGGGCTGGATTAAGACAACGTGTAACGAGTTTAAAGAGATTGAAAGCGATTGACGCTGTCAAGGAGCTTGTTTTAAGCCAAAAAAGACTCTAACTCACACCACTACACAGATCGCCAGGGAAACTGGAATGCACGTTTCATAGCTATTTCATTTCCAACTAGATTCTTCGATCAGGCGGAGTTTAACTAATTAGTTTAGTTCTGTGATTATGTTATTTGAGCAGCTGTTAGTGGTATATAGTTAGCCTTGCTGTCCTGCTCGGTAGTGTCCCCATTTTACTTGTTTTTAAATGTCATTTTCGAGCAAATACATGATGATGACCAGGCGCTCCACTACATTATTAAAATCATCAGCAGGTTGGCGGCGTGGCTCACTGATTAGGACGTCGGTCTCTGGCTGGCGGACTTTCCCTGATCTTCGCCTGATGTATAGTTGACATGTGACCCCTTCATGGGTAAGGTGTCCGCTATGGGTCAACCAACCAGGCCAACTCAGCCTTTTATCCCTCCGGGGTCGGTAAATGAGGAGTAATCCACGTAATTACATGGATTACGAGGTGGAGACTGAAGACCATTAAACGGCAGAGCAGGGCTGCGTATGGCTGGTTGGTCGTAGGTCAGTCTGTGGGCGCAGGCTTAGCCTACGGCCTATACGCTCTACGCCAGCTCTGTCTGTGACACGAACAGCACCGCCGCTGATGCGGTATGCGGCTTGTGGCGCTATACAAAATATGCTTTTGCTTTTCAGCCTAATCATTTGCATTTTCACTTCAAAATTCTATTAATTAACTGCGCCTTTGACCCATATGCTGTCGTTCACGTCATTATTTGTTAGACCCAGTACTGTAGCTAGACTTAAATTGTAGGGGAGGCCATTTTAGAGGGGGTAAAGATTCAGATGATTAATTTTCGATAATACTTAACATTTCAGATGATTCACACTATCATCTTGTTTTCACTTTATGTATTCACTTCCAATAGGAATACATATAAGTTTGTAGTACAAAATTAACAAAAGTTACAAAAATATGCAAAATGATACCCTGTCCAAAAGTCTTAACTCAAGTGTTAACTAAGCTCAGGGGGGAGGGGCGATGCCCCATCTGGTTCCCTCCTGGCTACGTCACTGGCTAGACGACCGCAAGTTTGCACATTCCGTTTGACTACGGTCGGTCGATCACCTATGCTGTTGTGGATTGGTCACGCAGAATCTGTTTACTCGGCGACCGTCTGCTGGCGCGCTACAAGATCGAGAACAATGAAACTGGCGAGTTAGAATGCAACAAGTTCGACAATGGGTCCATCTACGCGCTGTACTGTGGCCGGATAGACGCGGAAGACCGCGATCTCGATCCAGATTGCCGCTACTTCCGCGATCACAACGTGTCGCTGCGCCCCGGGATACCTGGACTCGGCAGCGACATGTTCTTCAGTAAGTAACGACGACATCTGCTGTACAACGTGGTGTATAGGCGACGTTCGCCAGACTAGGGTTACCAGACAATTTTCGGACAAGCCAGTTGGCGCCGGTCAGTCAGTTCATGGAATGATCAACTGTCACGGGCGAACAGCTCCGTGGACTGGTCAGTTCGCCATAAACTCAAAATGTGAGAGAAATAAGGGATTAGATAATCGACCTAAATGTGATTTTAAAAAAATTTCCAGTCCGAAAATTGACCAGTCAGCGAATCGTTTAGTCCTCGAGTAGTCCAGTCCGCGAATTTGACTGACCACGAATTGATGGATTATTTGGTTTATTCGCTTTAACTTATTCGCTTTATTTAACTTTACCGCCATTGTTGTTCACAATATTCTGCGGCCACAACTTGGACGCTATCTTCTTGTGCGAATTTGCTACAAATTTTGCACTATCTTCGTCTCTCGTCATAGGTTCGTTATAACCAATCAGTCAATCAATCAATCAACTTTATTAAAGCAGAAGGACGAAGATGGTCAATAACACTGCCATTGTAGCACATGGTGCCTCTATTGAAGAAACAGCACAAATAGTACATACAATAATAAAATGATAGCAAAATCAGTCAATCACAATTAATTTCTATAGCGCCAGTATGTGGCACGCGAATCGGAGGTCTTAATTCACATGAAACAGCGACATCGGTCGAGTGCTATGATTGTGTTAGTAGTACATGTATCATATTTTATGACCAAGGCATTAGCCTTTAGCCTTCTGTAACATCAGTATACAAGAAGGTTCAGTTCAACAGGGATGTTGATGACGTACTCTTTAAAGAAGGGTGATTGATCGTTGGAACTGATTGACTCAGTAGGTGGTTGATTCGTCGAAAATTAACATTTGCAAAATTGTTTTAATTAATCAAATGAGAGAAACAAGGATGAGTGGGACTCGCATGATTTAGCGAGGATAAACCCTATTGGCATAAATCCTGTGGACTGACCGCAGTTGAATCCACACAGGGCAAAGAAACCAGACGTAGCTATACAAATACAGTTTGCAGAATACATTTGCAAAACACTTTTTTGCTCGCTGCGTTGCCGGCCACAAAGTCAACAATACGAAACTGTTCGTCTAAGTGGCGGACCGAGAGAGTGGCTACATACACAATAACAAGTATTCCACTTGTAGGGTAAACTTGGGCTATTTGGACACTCTTTAAAAGAAACTAACATTGATTTTCAGGGGGAATAAAATTACGAATCTTTGAAGATAATCTGATCCCAAGGACTCGGTCGTTAGACCTCCTCTCCCCAAATTGTTTTTCTGTATCTGTTCGTTGAAAGATTCTATATATTAAATGGGCCGGTTATAATTATGCAACAGGAAATGTGTGGTCACATTACTCTGAGAAAGGAATGCGCATCGGATCGCGGGAAGCGGGCGACAGAGACAGAGCTGACATCATTGCAGACATCACCACCTCATTTGTCGTTCTCATGGGCATCTTCTTCCCATCTGTTACAGGTAAACCTATATACAATCATCACTCACTACTTATACTGCTGTGGGTGTGTTGGATATTATGGCTGGTATAGTTGCGTGAACACATGCGAAAGATTGCTATGTGTTGAACATACCGCCAAAGGATCAAACACTACAGCTGTGTTATCCAGTAAACGATTTAAAAAAAATAATTTCCTTTAAATTACGACATCAAAACTTTAAAATTTAAAATGCAACACATGCCACTTGGTATTGGATCTCCTTGTTTCTAAAGAAAAATATCGCAGGTTTTCGTTTTGTACGAAATGCGACGCGAAATGATGTCGTTTCATTATGTGTCGACAGTACAGTAATTTTATTGTTACGATATTATGCATGTTTTTATATTTCACTATTTATTGTAGGTTTTTTTTGCATATCCACAGTAACAGTAGTCACAAGTATTAATAACAGCACCTGTTAACTGCAAGGTCCGGTCAGGACAAAATCACGACCAGCCACAAAGTAAAAGCAGAATCACACCGTGAGAATAGAAGTACAGCAATACTAGAAGTGCGAATGAGGATTCGATATCCTTAATATTGTTTAAAGAGGCAGCCTGCAAATTATTAGCTGAAACTGCATTTGTTGGGAGTCTGTATTTCCAGAGGGAAATTACATGGATAGGAAATGAATGAGCACGATCGTTAATCCTCGAGTCGGGGTTAAGATAATTTCCCGCGTGACTGCAGTGACAGTTGCAAACGCTTCAAAAGGAACACCGAAAAGACCTTCACGCAATCTTATACAACACGTGAAAAGGTGTGAGTGCATTCGTCTCAATTGTAATATGTTTTACTGATAAACATTTACTAGAGGATGGAATAGCAAGTGTTAATAGCAATAGTAAGTGTTCCTTTTAGTGAAACACCACTGCACTGATTCCAATTTGTTACGATGTCGATAATGCCAATAATCACTGTTTTGGGGACAGCTCCAAGGCATAATCTCTGCGATTTCAATGAATCTCAGTTTTTCATCATGGCTTTTAATTTCTAATCATTTCACTGACTGCTGTAATGAGTTACTTTGCTGTATTTTTGTGATAATTAGCGTATAGCAAATATTTATTTCGTTTATTAATATTATTATTAATAATCTTAGCACTGATGTTTGAAATGAGTGCAGGTATAATGGCAGGATCAAACAGGTCCGGAGACTTGGCGGATGCATCGAAATCCATTCCAGTTGGTACAATTGGAGCCGTCGCTACCACGACAGCTGTCTGTATCCTTGACTTGGGACAGCAAGAAGCAAGTTCCCGCAAAAGTTTCCGCATTTTAAAATTCGACTTCATATAATCTCATTAACCTGCCTCTATATTTTCAAAATCCTGGTTGAAGAATTCCATATTACATGTACTTCTGTAGACATAGCCTACATTATACCATCCATATTTGATCGTTGATATTGCGGCTCGTACTATTTTTGTGTATCCATGAAAATTGACAACTCAGCTGTATGGGATGGCATGTCCAATGTCTCTATCGTCATACCTACACAGATAAAATCCGAAATAATTTTTGGTTGGTCACGAATAGCATACAGGGTGGCCCACAAAAGTATACCCCTATACCTACATCGTATATAGATCACACTAAAACCTGCCAATAGAGCCATATTGTAACCGAAATTTGAGTTTAAAATAAGCACTAGAATAGTGCAAGTGAAATTAAAATGTTCTCTGTTTGATGTAATTTATGATTTTATAAGTTACTGTATCTGAAGCTGCATTATGATTAAAATCAGTGTTCGTGATAAAATCTTAATTTAAAATATGTAAAAGGACGATGAAAGATGGGAATAAAAGGAATTTTCCCATGAAGTTTCATCTAAAGGATAGTATCGAAGTGGATTTCATAACTTGGTAAACAAAGAAGCAGTAGTGCTCGCGTGTGCAAGTTATCTTTTATGCTCTTGATTTGCGTCAATCTCATGAACAACTCCTGGAAAAAGTGAGGTGGAGATGTCCACAAATCCCTATGCCAAAATGCATGGGCTAGGTAGCGTGTCGTGTCGAGACGTGATGTGATGAGACAAGTGGAATTTGGGCTTATTGCACTTCATGTCCAATATCGTAGCCTCGAGGGTCGCACGCAGTAATTATTGAGGTCACACATAAAATATTGAACACCAAATGATCACATGAAAGTGCTTGGCTTGATACTTTCATTTGACGAAAAAAATCTAAGCATATTGACAGGATTTAATGCGATTAAATACGATATATTGGTAATTTGAAAGGAGCTTACTTTTGGTCCACCCTGAAAGGATCACTGGCAACCAGTCTTCCGAAGATTGAGCGAATGTTCAGGAAATGTTGTGTCGAAAGCACCGAACTAAGAGATGTTACAGTGCCACGCAACGAGACAAAAGCATTGCACAAACACAACATACGTCTGCATTTTTATGTCAGGATATTGTGCGAATTAACTTCGCGGATATTTTTCAATATCATGCGCGTTTTCCGTGTCTTATAAGTTTCCAACCATTAAGGTATTCCAGCAAACTTGAGCCAAGCGCTTCAACTAGCATTAGGGCCTACTATTCATTCTTTACTACGCTGTAGGCAACAAACGATCATTTAAACATTGAACAATTCGGTTGAGAAAAGAACGTGCTAATATTGGACCGACATTAAATAAGTACCAAGGGGCAAAACAAGATCTGCGCCTCGCACGGGCACATTCAGCATTAATTGGCATGATGGGCGGTGACAGTTATCAATAGCCGCGGCATGTTTTTATGGACCTCCATGTATGTGTGTTGAATTCGGATGTTGTCATTAACTCGCGATACGTAGACCTGTCGTGTTTGCTGTTTTTCGGAGCTTGTATCGAGGGTGAACTTCTTCGTGACAAGTGCGTATGCTATTTCCGTTGTTCTTCCACGACAGCCAACATAACAGTAACTTACGTCGCAGTGATATCACTGTCTATAGCTGTTTGTACTTTATTTCAACACATATTCTGTCGTCGTCTTCCATACATAATTAATTTTTATACCACACAAAGTCGAAAAGCAGCACTACCGCACACTTGGCTGTGCATGTACATCCGCATTGGCGGGTGAAATACTGTCGCGACGTGTTCATTTAATACGAGTGTATAGCGGCCAGCAAAATGGGTCTTATGACCCTTCTGGTAATCCTGCTATAATGTATTGTCAGAAGTTTTATAGCAAAATAAACTTCTTCAACTTTATAGAAAATACCTACTGTAGTCATAGGTCACTTAATTCGCACACTACCCAATTGTAAAAACATGATGCTGATATATTTGTTTCCTGGCTTGGTGACTTACTATAAGTATGAATTACATAGCCCAGCATGCATACTTTATGCTAGCCTAAATGTTTTGGACACGATCGTTATCCTGAATTCTTGTTTTATGAATGTATTGGCAACTGATAGGTTCGGCGAGAGTATGGGCGGCAGTTTGACGGTGGCTGAAATGGCATGGCCGAATCCATGGGTCATTCTTATCGGATCTTTCCTTTCAACCTGCGGCGCAGGACTCCAGTGTCTCGTAGGTGAGTGACACTGTATGTATACTTCCTCTTCAATCTCTATCTCTTAGCATGTATAGGCCATATGTGCTGCCTTTCGTCTGCGTCAAGGATTCAGGAGTGCGAGTTTTACTTTAACAACAACAGGTCGCTGACACCGTCCAGTAAAGATTTCCACAAAGTCGGACCGGCGACAGAGAAAGTCCGACGACCAAACGTGCCCAGCCGGTAACGTGGTATAGGGAGGTGGTGTCAGTTACTAGCTGAATCCTAACTAAAAGCTTTAAAAGGTCTTTGCAGATCTCGAAATTGCGGTGAAATCCATTTGTCGGATCTCTTCGTATATGACATCTGCTTTGTTTCATGGACAGCTGGTGGTATACTGTTGCTGCTGCTGCTGTTGCTGGAACCTACAGTATTTATTCTCTGTATTTGTCTCTCAGTCCCGCTTTGTTTATATCTCTCAATGTAGTATTGTTTGTGATTCTTTATCGACACCGACTGTGGTGAATTACAATGAAAATACAATAGGGTTTCTGTGAGAAGCAAGTGCGAGGTCACGTGACGTTGATTGTCAGGCGCCCCGAGACTTCTGCAGGCGATCGCTGCCGACGGAGTCCTGCCTCTGCTAAATGTATTTGCGGTGACGTCGAAGAAGGGCGAGCCAGTGAGAGCACAGCTATTGACCGCCACGATTGCCGAATGTGGAGTGCTGCTCGCCAATGTTGACTACATCGCACCAATCATCACCATGTTAGTCACTGCTTTATCGTCGTCTTAGGTGTCAGTGGACTACTTTGCATCCCACTTTATGATCAGTCGACATGTCTCGTACGAAACGAGTGCACGCTGACTCCATTATTGAAACTAACCATCCACTCCTGTGTCCTATTTCCAGTAAGTGTCAAACTCCATCTAAGACACAAACGGACAAACGGACTGACACCAGAAATCGGATTTGGTGCATTCTAGCCTTAAAAGTGTGACGTCTGTTGGCAATAATTTTTTCACGATTTTCTTGATAATCAACTGACAAACGTTCGTGTATGTATATATTGGATGATCCCGGATTTTTATCCCCACCCCTTAAATTTTTATGAAGCATCGCGCCTCGTTCCCAATAGGTCTGGATGCCTCTGGCAGACATAACGGACGAACGGACGTGTCCGTTTGTCCGTCTCTAGATGGAGTTTGACATTAATGCTTACTTCCGCCTGCGAAATGACCTATATTATGTCGGGTGGGGCGTTAATAAACTCTACTCACTCATTTCGCTGGAGCGAAGTTCACAAATTCTGTGAGCTGTATCATAAACTAAAGTACAACACATCAAAAATGTTCTGCGTAAAAATTACGGTGCCAGCGAAGTTTGAGCTTTACATTACGTCGATCGACGTTAAATATATGTAATATAATTTATATATAATTTTATTCACGAGACAAGAAACACAATAAGTGACAATATAAAAACAACATGAAGATAACTATAACATCGCTTTGCCTCATAGACAGCTGGAGGGCAAGCCTCTTATTCAGCGCCTTGGGAGTACAACGGAATGAGAAGTTAAAAGACAGATCAGATGTAAATAAGCCTACTAGTCATTATCGCAGTAGACTAACAAGTGAAAACGCCGAAGTGTACTCCTGAATATGCCAATACTCGTAAAATCAGTGTCGCTAGGCAAGTCGTTCCAGACTTTCACAAAACGATTGCAGAAGTAATGTTTACGAACGTAGGTGTAGCAGCGAGGTAAAAAATAGTTTGAATGGGTGATCTCTTGTTACAGAGCGCTTCGACAAGCAGAAATAGTGGTCAGCTTTAACAACAGTAAAAGTAAAACCCAATAAAAGTTTATAAACGAACAATAAATCAGCACGGATTCTCCTTGCCTCTAAACATTCGTGGTGGAAAAGGATTTAAACTGTTTGCAAATACATCAGTAAAACCCACTCGATAGCGTAGGCCTATTTGTCATAAACAGGCTCGTTGCACATGCATCGCTCAGCAAAAGAATAATTGAACGACAAACTGCCAGTAACAGGGTTGACACTATGCTAATCAACGGTTTCATCTCTCCTACCGTCACTCCAATAATCAATAATAACTGAAGTCTTTTAAAAAGACGTTAGATTCTACTGTTCCAAACTCACATTTTCGTGTTTTTTAGTATTACTCAGCTCAGTTAAATTTAGCTGCTATTTTATCTCACTTTCAATCCTTATATTATATAAACAGCTGATCATTGCTGTATATCATATGATTGGTAATTTTTTTATATAGACTTGAGAACTAACAGCCATTCATTGGCTTTCACGTTTATTTTCATTTCAGCTACCAGTGTGTATATCAGCATTCTACTTGCAATAGACCTACATTTAATTTTTATCACGAGTCATGACTGTGTGCATAGGTTTTTCCTGATGTGTTACTGCTTCACCAACTTGGCGTGCACTGTGCAGACAGTTTTACGAACGCCAAACTGGCGACCACGCTTTAGACTCTACCACTGGTATACAGTCAGCCGTTTTACTGCGTCGTTTTGTCTTGTCTTATATGTCTCGGTCGCACTGTCAACATTTCGGTATTCAGAATTTGCTTCGCCTCCTTCTCCCATATCCGATCCATGTATTGTCCTTTGGTACAATATAGACAATTTCGAACATATAAGTCTATATATCGTACGTAATATAAATTGATATTAATTAATTACCGTACGTAAACTTAAAATATGAGTTTATCGTGATTTTAGTGCCTTCGTTAAACTATGCAAAGTAGGCCTACTTGTTTTTAATAAATAAATGGGCTCGGAAGCTGAAGAATAGGCCTATAGTTTTTTTCCGTAGTCCTATATATACAGGGTGGCCCAAAAAAGTAAACCACTATCACGAATCATCGTTAAATCGTATTAAAACCAACGATTAGGGCTAGATTTTTCATCAATTTCGACTACAAAATGAGCAGAATAATATAG
>Ga0209568_1001074_pt1 | contig 10229 bp, 6 predicted proteins | sample WorMetOlspDAHAB2_FD_187406 | JGI IMG/M metagenome (GOLD analysis project Ga0209568, IMG submission 187406) | Marine gutless worms symbiont microbial communities from Max Planck institute for Marine Microbiology, Germany - Olavius sp. DAHAB.2... ...
TTTCTGGCGCATCAAGCACTTCCGGCGCGTGGCGACGCGCTACGATCAGCTGGACGGGCGCTACCATGCGTTTGTGGCCATCGCTTCGATCCTGATCTGTTTAGCTTAATTGTCAACGCTACCTAGTGTCGATTACAAGGATTGCAGGAACTCGGTCACCGCGCCTTCGAGGGTGACCGCGCCGTTGCGCACCACTTTGGCATAACGGCGGTGCCAGCCCGCCAGCAGCGTGTGGGCCTGGCGCCACTCCTCGAAGATGATCCGCGCCAGAGGGCCTCCCTGCTCGACGAACCCGGATTCCACAAAATCCCGTTCGGTGCGCGCCCGGTCGTAGGGTAGGCGCACGATATGGGTCCGCCAGCGGCCGCCCCGCAGCTCTAACCGGCCATAGCAGGCGCGTATGTCGTCGTCGAAAGGGGAGCCCACGGAGCCGACGTTGAGGATGTGGGTGCGCCCCAGCCGGCGCTGCAGGGGCTTGTGGGTGTGGGCGCCGACGAACAGGGAGATGTCTTCCGGCAGCCGGCCATGCAGCTCCTGGTCCGTTGTCCCGGCGGATATGCCGGCCCGATGGCCGGCCATGGAGCCGTGGGTGACATGGACCCAGCTGTCCTCGGTATCGGCATGAAAGCTGATGTGATCGGGCCAGTCGAGCAGGCTCTCCTCGACGTCGACGATCTGCCGGAAGGTCTGGTCCGCGAAGCGGCGCATGGCGGCGTCGAGGGCATCGAAGGGACGTTCCCGGCCGCAGCGGAGCACCCAGGTCTCGTGGTTCCCCGCGATCGGCAGCCAGCCCCGCTCACGGCGTAGGGTGTCGAACAGCTCGAGGCAGGCACGGCTGCTCGGGCCGCGATTGACCAGGTCTCCCGCCATCACCACCAGGTCCGGGCGCCAGTCCAGAATGTGCTCGACGGCGACCTCCATTGCCGGAAGGTTGCCCTGGACATCGGAAAACACGGCGACCTTCATCTGCTGTACCTCGGGCTCTCGGAAGCTGCTTGGTTAAGACGAGTAAAATCATCGTGTTACCCCTAATGGATTCCAGACTGCTCACGATGATGAAAGGATACCCCGTCCCGGAACGCCACAGCGGGCGTTCTCCACGGTGTCCGATAATCTAGGTGATACGGTAGGAGTAGAGGGAACAACAAAATTAGAACTCTACCAGTTCCGCGTGCTCGTCCGGCGCCATTCCACCAGCCGGGGCTTGGGTCTGTTCTTGACGACAAGCTTCCAGAAATAGCCGATCAGGTTGTCACCGAAGGAGATGGCCTTGCGCGGCAATACCAGGGGGTGATCGCCGGGCAAGGCGGGACCTCGCAGGCAGGTGACGGCACCGTGGTAGCCGGCCGCGGCGGCGGCGCGTACCGTGTCCGAAGTAAAGCTTCCATATGAATAGCACAGGTGCCTGACTTCCTCACCGAGCAGCGCTTCCAGGTGCTTCTTGCTGTCGATCAGCTCTCGGCGTTGGTGCTCGGGGGGCGCCTCGGCGAGCTTGGGGTGGCTCACCGTATGGGAGCCGACGGTTATGCCCGCGGCCCGGATTGTCCTTAGCTGGGCGGCGCTCATCAGATTGGGAATCGGTCGTCCCGCGTCTTTGGCGAACCACGCTGCCTGTCCCCCGACCCGACCGCTGACGGCATAGACCGTGGCCGGAAAGCCGTGATGCCGGAGCACCGGCAGGGCGTAATTCACGAAATTCGCATACCCGTCATCGAAGGTAAGCGCCACGGCCCGAGGCGGGATCGGCTGTTCGCCGCGCACGCACGCCAGTACCTGGTCCAGGTCCAGGACCTGGTAGCCGAAACCTTTCAGGAAGGCCATCTGACCGGCGAACCGGCGGTGGTCACAATAATTCGCCCGGTGCTCCCGCATGGGCGCGAACTCACCCACCTGGTGGTACATGAGGATGGAGATCCGGTTGGCCATGGGTGGTCCGCGGTGGTCCGATCAGGGGCGACCGCCTCGTGTCGCGGGTTGCGTCCGCCCGGCCGCGGCCTCCTCGGGCGTCGGTTCAGACCCCGAAGAGCCTGCTCAGGTTGTCGAGACCTACCTGGTAAATGCCCTGGATGAACCTGACGGCCGCGTTGTCGGGTACATCCGTGGTCTGAAAGTCCCCCGACCACTCGACCGTGCAGCCATTGCCGTCGGCGTTCGGCCTGACGGTGACGGCACCCTGGTAATTCCGCATCAATAGAGGATTTTCGAGAATGGCATAGTGGTACCTATGCCCCTCGCCGGTGGTTTCGAGCTGCTCGATGATCGATCCGCCTCCCACCACGTGTAGAGTACGCCTGGAACCGTCGTCCGAGCGCTCGGATTTCGAGATTACCGGATGCCAATCAGGTAGGACATTGAAGCCGCCGGTCAGGTTCCAGACGCTGCCGGCACTGGCCGGCAGCTCGGTTGACAGCGTGACTTTCGGCATAATCGTCTCTCCTCCGGGTGTGTGCCGGCTGCCGGCGGCGTGTCCTGATTCCACCCCCGATAGCCATGTCGTTCGGGCAATATTTTAGGTGATTAGTGTCGAAACTCAGCTACGGTCTCGCGGATTGAGCCACCAGAGGGCGTAGAATACTCCTGCCTCCCCTCAGATCGGAAAATTGGCTGCGCCTCGGCCTGGTGCGGGATAGCTGAGTTTCGACACTAATCACCATATTTTATGATTTTGCACTGCCAGTGCATAATATCTCGTACCTGAATAGCTACTTCTTTGGTAGTGGTGAATTTTTAAATGGCTGGCATAGACTTTTCTTTGATCCCCTCTCCCCGGCCCTCTCCCGGCGGGAGAGGGAGTGTAGCCTATAGCGCGCCAAACTTATTGCGAGCGGCGATGCTTCCATTTAAACCTTAACCATTACCACTTCTTTTTCAAGGTGCCCTTGAGCCGTCATTCCGCCAGGGAGTGGCGGAGTCCAGCCACGAGAATGTGAATCTTCTCACAACCCGCGGGGCCTTTCGGCTTACGAAAACCGTATTTTCCAATGTACTCTCCGGACAGTAATGAACGCCGGATTTCCGAGATCAAGGTCTCGATACTGGTGATCTTTTTATTTTTTGTCCTGGCGAAGCTCGGTTACTGGCTGCAGGTGGATTTTCTCGGCATAGATCTTCTCAGACAAACATTCGGCGGCTGGTCCTATGTCTACACTGATTGGCTCGTTGATTATTCCTCGGGCTTTGTAAGACGCGGCTTGTCGGGTGAATTGATCAGGCTGTTCTCGCCCCTGGTTCCTCCGCGAATTGCTATCGCATCCCTGACCTGGAGTATTTTCGGCCTTCTCACCGTTGCCTATATACGGTTGATCGGACGCTCGCTGGACCGGTTGACTCCGATAGTATTGGTCGGCCTGCTCTTTCTGCCGTCCCTGCTGCCGTTTTATTTATATGACCATGGCGCATTCGGACGGAAAGAAACCATCGGTTTTTTGATTTTATTTTGGCATCTCTATTTATTGGAGGCACCTGGAAACAGAGAACCGATTCGGTATGTCAGAAAAATCATACCCGTGAGTCTAATTGCCTTGCCGATTCATATCCTGATTCATGAGGCATCGTTTTTGCTGTTCGTTCCGGTGCATCTGCTCATCAGCCACGCGATCATTCGACGAGATCGTTCGGTCGGCCCTTATGGAAAAATCCTTACCCTGCTGCTTCTGTACCTTCCTGTCTGCTTGTCATTCCTGGCCATTCTCCTTTTCGTCCGCCCCTCTTACGAAGCTACCCTGGCCATCTGTAAAAATTGGGAGCTTCTGGGTGAGCTCGGACCAGGTACGTGCATCGTCGAGGATGTAATCATCAGATCGGCCTCGGTCCCCGGGCTCTCGGCACTTAACGGGACTTACGGGACTTACCTGGACTTTCTCCGAGGCCAGCTTTGTCGTCGCTTTATTCCATGGAGATAATGTATCGGTTTGGGTTCTGAATTTCGTGATCTTCGGATTTTATACGCTTTACCTCGGCAGCATGGTGACAGACGCCTCGTGGAGGGGCAGTGCTACGCGCAGCTTCGATCTGACGGCCCTGGCAACCCCCTTCTCTCGTAGGCTCAATCTGAAATACTTCTTTGTTCCTTTGTCGATGTCCGCGCCCATCTACATCGTGGGCTTGGATTTCGGCCGTTGGTTTGCGATAACCTGTATCAACTACATGTTGATCATGTTATCCAGAGAAGTCGTTTCCACGGAGCTGGAATATTCCAGGTTTTCCCGCGGGAATACCGAACCAAGGTCAGGTGTCGTCAGCTCATCCGTTCCGACACTTGGGTTCTACGGTAACCTGGTCGTCTTGCTATCCATTCTACTTTTTCTACGGCTGCCGCATTTCTGCTTATGGTCTTGTCTTGTACTCGAACAACCATTGGCAACCATCGTCGAGTTATTCCTTCGAGCCTTCGGCTGACCCGGCTCACAATCTGCGATTGACAGGTTGCTGTAGGCGCCGGCAAGCTCCGCACCTATCGCTTGGGCGCACCTTGGTGTCGCTGGATCTCTCGGCGATAGGTGCGGGGCTTGCCGGCGCTTATGTCGGCCATGGGGCCGGGGTGCAGGCCAAGGGAGTGTCATGCGCGGGCAAGCCCGCGCCTACCGCAAATCCGGGTCGTGTTGGAGGTAGGCGCCGGCTTGCCGGCGCTTATGTCGGCCACGGGGCCGGGTGGCAAGCCAAGGGAGTATCATGCGCGGGCAAGCCCGCGCCTACGAGCGTTCCGGCGCAGGACGGGACAGGCAGGTTTGTAGGATGGGCAAAGCAAGCGCCTGGCAAGATAGGCTTAGGGCCGCGGTCATTCCGCAGCGGTTTCCGGACCACGGCGGCTGGCAGGATGCACCAAGCGAAGCGTGCCCATCGCTTCATGACCGGGAATGACGGGCGTGGATGTTGGGCACGGCGCGCTTACAGGTCGGCGGCTTGATCGCCGGCACGGTGGGGCGCGCCTTTGCCCAACCTACAAGTGTTCAGACGAAACTGCTTAAAAACGAAATAATCTGTGGAAATCCGCGTAATCCGCGGATAGAGAAGAGGGATTATCCGAAGCTCACACGAGAGCCGGTCCCCGCGGTGACCAGAGGGCGCTCAGATCGAGGCTGATGGCCGCGAATGGCGGGGCGACCACTTGGTCGGCACCGGCAAAGCGACCGACCTCGACCCAAGTACCGACATCAAGTCGGTACACTTCCAACACCTGCTCAACCGGATCGATCAGCCATGCATAGTGCACGCCGTAGCAGGCATACAGCGGCATCTTGGTCTCACGATCCTTCCTCTTGGTGGATGGAGATAGGATCTCGCAGACCCAATCGGGAACCACCTCGAAGCGGTGACCTTCCGGCAGATAAGGCATCCGTTCGTGCCGCCAGCCGGCCAGATCCGGTACGGCTACTTCCGTGTCCCGTATGAAATGCACCTCCGGTTCGGGACAGATCCACCAGCCACCAGGACCACCGATCCCCTCACCATAAGGACCATCGATCCTGCCACCAAGCTTGAGAGAGACCTGGCCATGCGGACCCGACGGGCGCGATTGGGTATAAAGTTGTCCGTTCAGGATCTCCCCGGTCAGATTCTCAGGCAAGGCTTCCAGGGACTCGTAGAGCGTGGGTTGAAACGCTGGTTGCATCTTTTCTCTCCTGCCCGGAGGGATTCGATTTGCATCTATTTTCGTGCATTTGCGGCAAAAAAGAAAAAGGTAGTGGTTAATCGATTTTTACGGATCAAGCGAGTCGCAATTGAGAACGCCCCCTAAAAAAATCCTGTTAATCCTGAACATCCTGTTAATCCTGTCCTATTAGAATATTGCGACGAGTGTTCAGACGAAACTGCTTAAAAACGAAATAATCCGTGGAAATCGGCGTAATCTGCGGATAGAAAGGAGAATGTAGTCCTCACAACCCCAGCCCCCGCCAGCGCGCCTCGATTCGTTTGACGGAGATGGGATAAGCGGTGCCTAGCTGTTGGGCGAAGAGAGAGACCCGCAGCTCCTCCAGCATCCAGCGGATCTCTTCCAGGCGGGCGTCGGGCCGCCCCGCCTCACGGGCGGCGATCGAGCGTTCCTGCCATTTCCCGTGGATAGCGGCCATCTCCCGGATTCGTTGCCGATCCTTGGCGGCGGCGAGCAGGAGCCGCTCGGCACGGGTTTCTATGGCCTTCAGATAGCGTGGGTAGTCCTCGAGGTGTCGGTAAGGGACTTGCTGCAGGAAGCCGCGAAAGACCAGCGCATCCAGGTGCCCGCGCATATCCATGACCGAATCCATCCAATTGACCTGGGTAATGTCCGCAAGCCGCCTGCGGATGGTCTGGTAGCGGCCGAGTATCCGGCCGGTCAAGGCACAGACGTCCTGGGTGACGGCCCCCAGCCGCGGCCGGTTCTGGTCCAGACGCGACACGAAGGTCTGCCGGTCTCGAATCGGTGGCCGATTCTCAAGGAAGGTAAGATCCAGGATCAACGCCACCAGCTCGTCGGCCAGATCCGGCGGCTTCCCCTGCCCCCCCCCCTGTGGAGAGTGTCGCAAAAGGCACCGCTCTCCATCCTTTGCCCCCCTCTCCCCAGGCCCCCTCGCTACGCTCGGGGCAGGCTCTCTCCCGGCCGGGAGAGGGGCTTTTGCGACACCCTCCTGTGGCCGCGGCGCCTTGGTGTACCGGAGACGCATGCGGTCCAGGTCCGGCAGGTTTCGGCGCAGAGTACGCAGGTCCGCTCCCAGCCGGAGCATCAGTAGCCGGCGCAGCCCGGCTCTCATGGCCGCCGCGGCGCCGGCCTCCGAGTCAAGCACCCGGATGGCGACGCTGTCCCCCTGGTCGACCAGGGCGAGATAGCCGCGCACTCGAATACCACCCCGGTCTAGGTCCAGGCTCTCCGGCAGGGCGTCGAAGTCCCAGTGTCGGATCCCCGTCCGTTCCAACTCGTGAGACGGGATCTCGGCAAAGAGCTGTTGCCCCTGGCCTCCGTAGCGGCGCTTGAGCCGGGAAAAATCCTCCTCCAACGCGACCTGACGCCCCTCATCGTTTATTAAACGAAACTTCATGCGTAGGTGGTCGGGGATGGCGGACGGGTCCCAGGCGTCCTCGGGGACCGCGACACGTCGGTCATCTCTTTGAAGTACCTCGGCGACCGCCCGGACCAGGGGCCGATCCGAGGGCGGTCGATTCGAGGGCATCAGGCGTTCGGCCAGTCGCCGTGCCGTCTCCGGGATGGGGGCCAGGGCTCGGCGCAACTGCTTGGGTAGGCCCCGCAGCAGGGCGACGAGCAACGCTTCCAGGAGACCGGGGACCAGCCACTCGCACCGCTGGGGAGAAATCTGATTGACCAGCGGCAAAGGGACGGTCAGGGTCACCCCGTCCGTGTCCGCCCCCGGATCGAACCGATATTCGAGGGGGAGCCGGGTGGCCCCGACCTGAAGGTTGTCGGGGAATGCCTGCTCGGTGATTTCCGCCGCGTCCCGTTGCATCACATCATCCAGGCGCAGGTGCAGGAGCTTGGGGTCCTTGCGCGTCGCCTTGCGTAGCCATTGCTCCAGCTGGGGCTTGGAATAGATGCCGCTCGGGACCCGCTGGGCATAAAAGGCATAAATAGCCTCTTCGTCCACCAGGATGTCCCGCCGGCGGGATTTGGCCTCCAGATAGCGGACGTACTCGATAAGCTCCCGATTATGGCGCTGGAAAGGGGCCCGGGTCTCGAAGTTTCCTTCCATCAGGGTCCCTTCCACCAGGGCGAAGCGCAAAAAAATCTCCCTGGCCTCGGCCGGGTTGATGGGGCCGTAGTTGACCCGCCGCCGGGGGACGATGGTCACGCTGTAGAGGGTGACTTTTTCATAGGCCGCCACCTGACCGGGTGCGGCCTGCCAGTGGGGCTCCGCGTAGCTGCGCTGCACCAGGTGGGCACCGGCCCGCTCGATCCAGGCCGGCTGAACCCTGGCGACGATGCGGCCGTACTGACGGCTGGTCTCGACCCGCTCGGCCGCCATGATCCACTTGGGCGTTTCTTGGAACAGCCCGGAGCCCGGATGGATGTAAAAACGGCTGTTGCGGGCGCCCTGGTATTCCCGCTGCTCGTCCTTGTAGCCGATGTTGCCCAAAAGACCTGTGAGCAGGGCGCGGTGGATCTCCTCGTAGCTCCCCGCGATTTGGTTCTCTTTAAAACCCATCTCGTGCATCGTGAGCGCGAGCTGGGTGTGGGTATCGCGCCACTCCTGGACCCGATTCCAGGACAGGAAGTGTTGTTGGCAGAGCTTTCTGAACTTGTTTTTAGACAGGCGGGCGCGTTCCTGGTCCAGAAACCGCCACAGATTCAGAAAGGTGAGAAAGTCCGAATCCTGGTGCCGGAAGGTGGCGTGGATCTGATCCGCTGCCTGCTGCAAGTCCTGCGGGCGCTCCCGTGGGTCCTGGACGCTCAGGGCCGCGGCGATAATCAAGAGTTCGGTCAGGCAATGGTGGTCCCCGGCGGCCAGCAGCATCCGCCCGATGCGTGGGTCCACGGGCAGGCGGGCGAGCTGCTTGCCGAGGGGCGTCAACCGGCCCCCGTCATCCAGGGCCGCCAACTCCTCCAGGGTGCGGTAGCCGTCGGCGATCAACCGGCTATCCGGGGCGTCGAGGAAAGGGAATTCCTCGATGGCCCCGAAGCCCAGCAGCTTCATCTGCAAAATAACCGCGGCCAGGTTGGTGCGCAGGATCTCCGGCCCGGTGAAGGGGGCACGGGCCGTAAAATTGTCCTCCGAGTAAAGCCGGATGCACAGGCCCGCCGCCACCCGCCCACAGCGGCCCTTGCGTTGGTCCGCCGCGGCCTGGGAGATGCGCTCCACCGGCAATCGCTGGACCTTGCCGCGCCGGCTGTAGCGGCTGATGCGGGCGAACCCCGGATCGATCACATAACGGATACCGGGCACCGTCAGTGAGGTCTCGGCCACATTGGTGGCCAGGATCACGCGCCGGGCGCCGTGGGCTTGAAAAACCCGGGCCTGCTCCTGGGGGCTTTGGCGGGCGTACAGGGGCAGGATCTCGGTGGACGGCGGGTGGTGCTTGCGCAGGGTCTCGGCGGTTTGTCGGATCTCGCGCTCGCCGGAGAGAAACACCAGGACATCGCCCCGACCCACCCGCGCCAGCTCGTCCAGGGCCGCGGCAATAGCCAGCTGCATGGCGTCGTCCCGCTCGCCCACGTGCTCGTCCTCCGGCGGTCGATAGCGGACCTCCACCGGATAGGTGCGCCCGGAAATCTCGATGACGGGTGCCGGACTTGCGGCACTCCCGAAGTGTTCAGCGAAGCGTTGCGGGTCGATGGTGGCCGAAGTGACGATCAGCTTGAGGTCGGGCCGCCGGGGCAGTAGTCCCTTCAGATAGCCCAGCAGGAAGTCGATATTGAGGCTGCGCTCGTGGGCCTCGTCGATAATCAGGGTGTCGTACTGATTGAGAAACCGGTCCCGCCGGATCTCCGCCAGCAGGATGCCGTCGGTCATCAGTTTTACCGCGGTCTCGGGCCGGATCCGGTCATGGAAGCGCACCTGGTAGCCCACCAGCGTCCCCAGCTCGGTCCCGAGCTCCTGGGACAGGCGACTCGCAAGACTGCGGGCGGCGATCCGCCGCGGCTGGGTATGGCCGATGCGCCCCGTGGTCCCCCGCCCCAGGTCGAGACAGAGCTTGGGCAGCTGAGTGGATTTGCCGGAGCCGGTCTCGCCGCACAGCACCACCACCTGGTGATCCCGGATCAGGGCTGCTACCTCGTCGCGGCGCTCACTGACGGGCAGCTCCGGGGGATACCGAATGATCGGGACCTGGGCCCGCCGCTGCTCGACCAGATTCCGGGATTTCCAAATGGCCGCCCGGAGCTCGATCAACCCCCGGTCGATAGGGTGGCCCTGTTGCGTGCGCAAGCGCAATCCGCGCAGGCGCCGGCCCAGGGATTGCCGGTCGACGATGAGGCAGGTAGCTAAGTCCTCCCGTGTCGGCAGCCGGTCGGGAGGCGATGATTCGGGTGAAGGGCTGAAGCTATTTGTCATCTGGCCCCAGCTGTAGTCGGCATCTGGATTTGACGACACATAATCATGCGTCTCAACCAGGTCAGACTCCTCCTCAGCCTTATATTGATAGTATGGCTACTGATGATCCTTTCGCTGAGGGGTAGCGGTTAGTGTTTAAATGGAAATACCGCCACTCGCAGTGGGTTTGGCGCACCGCAGGCTGCACTCCCTCTCCCTCCGGGAGAGGGCTGGGGAGAGGGGATCAAACAAGTCTACGCTAGCCATTTAAAA
>Ga0209568_1001075_pt1 | contig 10216 bp, 12 predicted proteins | sample WorMetOlspDAHAB2_FD_187406 | JGI IMG/M metagenome (GOLD analysis project Ga0209568, IMG submission 187406) | Marine gutless worms symbiont microbial communities from Max Planck institute for Marine Microbiology, Germany - Olavius sp. DAHAB.2... ...
CAAATGCGTTGCCTAGCAACCAGAAAAGGGTCACGTAAACATTGATTGTACTAAAATTGTTGTAAGGAAGTAAGCTACCCACTGAATACGTCAAGTGCATAAAATAAATTATCTTTATATGTGATACTCATTACTTATTGATCAACCCTCGTATATGCAGTAGCATAAGCGTGCACAATATAGGCTGAACCAACATGGAAAAAGCATCAGTTGATGCTGGCTGCCGAGACACTCCATGTAGGGTATGTCAGACCGCACAGCCGGCTGGCTGCTGGTAGCAGCAACTTGCAAATGAAAAAGCTGTGTCACCTCTCAGCTTGCTGCCCACAGCTACAAAGTACAAATATGGCAAATGCAATACTGTTTCTCCAACAAGTAGAACTCTGGTGATAAGTATATCGTTATCATAGACAACAAGACATAACTCTTATTATACAAATTTATTTACATTAATAACCACAAAAAAAGAAATTCACAGATCACATGTTTTCTTTACATTTTTCTACCTCTCCCCTCTTCCGCTACATGCTCCCTAACAACGTATCGTCAAAACCCTGACACCCCTGCGCCAGACAGAACAAGTATCGACGATCATCGGAGTTCTTGTGATGTCAATCAATCACTCAGGCGTCAGCATGACAGAAATATCGCCATCATACAAAAGACACAAAATACTCACAGCATTATATACAAAGCAATATTGAAAATACGCGTGTGCCTCCCCCAGGGTAGCTTAATCTGGTAAACGGCTCACCCTGATTTTATCCTTGAGACAATCTGGCACTGCCATCATTTTTGATTTGCCCTGTTTATAATGAAAAGAAATATCATACTCCTGAAGAACAAGTGCCCATCGCATTTTTTTGCACTTTTTGGGGCTGATTCTGTAAGATATGCCAGTGGGTTATGATCGGAATGCAAATGAATCTTGTACCCGAATATCCAAGTTCTAACCCGTTTCAACATTTCAATCACTGCAAATGCTTCACGTTCTATCACAGACCACCTGTGCTGTGTACCATTGAGTTTCTTACTGAAAAACGTGATTGGCTGTTCATTGCCATATCATCTGTTTTTGACTTGACTACTGCCACAGCAAATTCACTTGCATCAGTACAAACATTAAAGGGTTTATGCCAATCAATGGCATTCAACTTGCATTCAGTGGCTTGGGTAAGCAACAGTTTCAGCATGTCACGATTGTTGCTCTGTTTCTCCCCAAGCAAGCTTATTGGGAGTCTTCTTGGACGTTAATTTCGTTAAAGGCAACGCATGCTCAGCGTAATTAGGAATGTATTCCCGAAACAAACCAAACAATCCTAACACCTGCTTTAACTGCAGTTTTGTTTCTGGGCGTTTCAACAACTTAATTGTCGACAACTTCTCGGGATCAACACGTTTCCCTCCAGAACCCAAAACGTTACTTCTGGCTTTGCAAATTTTGACTTTTTAAGAGTCAAAGTCGAGCCACTGTCTTTGATAACCTTCAAAAATCCATCAATCATCAATGTGACACAAATGCTGTGCCAATTCAACCGAACAAACAGCCATGTCATCAACATAATTTGCAGCAAAGTCAGGAATAGGAAACAAAACATTCTGCAACATACGAACAAAAGTGGATCCAGAATTATGTAAACCAAAGGCCGTGCTGCATAGGGATGTATGTAAATCACAAATTCACGATCGCCGTGATTACCGTGATTTTCGTCTTGTACTGTGATTTTCGGAAATTGCCATGATTCTGTGTCACGGCCATGATTATGATCACCAAAAATACGGCATAATCACGGCATAATCACGGCGTTCATGATCACCAAAAATATGTACAATTTCGACTTTTAAATGGTCAATTTTGTGTAAATATTTGCAGCGTAGTTCTTTCTTGGGCGCGTATAGTCGCATGATTAACGCTACTGTGACCTGGCATCATGCACGGCTGCTCTTTCTTAGATCAAACAGACTCAGATATGGCCAGTGACACAGGCGCATGTGACCGCAAGCATGCAGCTATAGCCAGCCACATCCCATCGTGCGGGAAAAAGTGTCCTCAGTTGTCAGCCAGTCAATAAGGCCAAACTCATCGGTCAGGGTCGGTCATGTGAACAAGATTGTCATGCACGAGTTGCAGACTACTGCAGTAGATGCGTGGGTGGGATTCGGAAGCAAATGACAGATGGCATGGCAAGAAGTGTGGCTCTATAGCGCCCAAGTAATGTTTCTGCTGCATATATAGGCTGGATCTAGTCATTCGAGTGTCGTCTGACTTATCTCGCTGGCGGCTGAATTCCTGTGAAAAAAATGAGTCATATGACAGACAAGCGTGCAACAACATATTAAAGTGCTATTAAAAGTTTTGTAACTTTGATCGTAAGTGATACAGCATCTGCCCACTGGCCACTCGCCAGAGACTAAACTATAGGAATAATGCTCGATTTTCACTGCATTTGTTTCGTCCGGTAGTATTTTAATTCTTTGTGGTGTGATGCTCCAAATGGAGCGGTGTGACTACGACGATAATTAGTTACCGATATACAGTAGAATAGTGACTTTATGAGTGAATACTGTGCAGTAAATTGAACGCCGTGATTATGCCGTGATTTTCCTCATTTTTTCGAAACGACACCATGATTTTGACGATTTTTTACCGTGATTCTAATACATCCCTAGCCATGCGAGTCCATTCCCACAGTCTGTCGGATCCATCAATGAAACCTGTTAGCCACTGGTGTTCCTTTTTAGTAGGAATCGTCCAATAACTCGACTTACCATCAAACGTCGTAATGTAATGTGCTCGTGCAATGCGTTGAGATACATCAGAAACATTTGGGGGACCCAACGCATAGTGTATTTAAATAGTGTATTTATTAACATATCTGAAGTCAATGACACACCTGACACTCTTGTCCTTTTTAATCACACAGATTAAGGGACTGACTGTATATATAGGCTTTTTGATTCCTGAATGAATCCTAATTCTTGTAATTCTTGTATCTGTTTGTCAACTTCAGGACGGAGTTTTTCTGGTACCCAGTAGGCTTTCATTCTTTTAGGCCAAAAATCAGGTGTAACAATGATTTCATGCTCAACTGCATCACAGCATCCAGGCGTGTCTGAAAAACATTCTGGATACTTGTCTATGACAGATAAAAGTTCTTGACATTGTGTATCTGACAAATGTGCCAGTTTAGAAGGGTCTACCTTTGTAGATGGTAAACTGTTTGTCTCTAAATTGGTTTCACATATTTCAGTGGACCAAATTCTTGATCCTTTTGATACACCACGGCACAAGTATTTACATTTGAAGATCTTCAAGTGGTATCCATGATGTCTCAAATTATTTAACTGACTCTGACATCATATTTACGCAGTTTGTTAGCATGGATCAACTGTTTTGTGCCATCCATGTCAACCAAGTAGCTGTAATCACCTTGTTTACGAATGATTTTCGCTGGTGCACGCCATCGACTCCATAGTCGACTGGACGTAGTATCTGGAGTCAAAATCATCACTGATTCTCCAGGTGAAAAGACTGTGCCAACTACGCAAATTGTAACGACTCACCCACTTAGTTTGTTCATGCTGTAGGTGTGTTGAAGCAAACTTGTCTACTGTGATCAGTTTATCATGCAGCTCTTGCAAATACTGAACCACAGGCTTTTCTGATTTTGGTGGGAGCACTGTGTCACCCATCCAAGTATCCTTCAGAATAGTACAAGGACCCCTGGGAGTATAACCAAATGCCAACTGCAATGGAGATACCCCAGTTGACGACCCAGGTATTTCTCGCATCGCCCACAAAATGTAGTCCAGATATTTGTGCCAAGATCTTTGATGATCAAAAGCAACTTTATGAATTTCCTCCTTTACTGTACCAATTGTTCGTTCAGCCAATGTGTTTCCTTCACTATGGCCAGGTGTAATGAAAATTGGAGAACAGACCATTTTCTCTAATAACATTTCAGTTAAATGTGCTGTATTATAGGTAGCATTATCCATTGACACAAACTGACTGACTCCAAAAGTCATCCAAATCTTCATTAAGCATTCATATATCGATTTGGCATTAACCGACCGTCATGCAATTGCAATAGGCCATTGTGAAAATGCATCACAGGCCACGAAACAAATTGTATTCAACACGTTGATTCGGAAATAGAGACCCTGCTACATCACACCACCAATGATTGAATGGAGTTGACCCTCTATCAACACTCTTGATGGGAACACGGTCATAACAAGTTACACGTGCACGACGAACACAACGGTCACATCGGGCAACACTTGCTTTAGTGTCACGAGCCATGGCAGGCCACCAAAAACTGTAGCGCATGCGCTTTGCCGTAGATTTGTAACTCGTGTGCACCAAAAGTTTGATGAGCCAAATCAATTGCTTGTTGTCTACGACTGTGTGGCAAAACTAACTGTTCTACCTTTTGCCCTACAACACAATCAACTCTGTGATGGACACCATTATTAAAATAAAAATGTCCTTTGCCACGTTTGGCAAGTGAAAAACATCGCAAAAGTGTTTCATCTGTTAACTGTTCAGATCTCACATTTGCCGCCTCAAGATTACTAGGCACGTCAGTAATCGAATCAACTGGATTCATCATTCCAGAGCTATCTGAAGCAACTATACCATCAGGTTTATCATGAACACTTGGAACAAAACTCTGCTCAACAGAATGACCATCACCATCATCATTATGGCAATCAAAACCATCAGAATCATTACAACCATGCTCACTCTGACTGCTGTTGTCATCATCATCGTTGTTCTCGACACCATCATTCTCATCATTTGTTTGATTATCAGCAATACATGAAAATTTATTATCAATTTGTGAACATTGTCTGCTGTTAAAATCAACGCACTATTTGCTTGATCATTAACCGCACAAGCAGCACTCCGGTCTCTGAGCCAGTATAACATTCAGGCGCTTAAGTGGAACAGAAATTGATTTGCCAGTCACACTTTTGATTTTCACAGAACCAATATCGATTGGATTAAGATTGGCTATGGCAGACGTGTTTGCCAGAGCAACTTCAGCACCAGAATCCGACAATCCATCTAACAGGCACTGATTGCCTTCATTATCAGACAACGTCACAGGCAAATAATTCAACAAAGCAAAACCCGAGTTTACACTGTAAAAGGTCCTTTGCAGTAGAGGCCGACCGTAAAAGGATTTTCCTTTTCGGCCGAAAAATAAAAAGTACTGAAAAAGCAATTTCATTTTCGGGCCGAAAAATAAAAGAAAATAAAAAGTTGCTATTGCCCCAGACTCTGGAACAGGCCTAAGACATTCAGCGCCTCTGTAGCTCTCTGTCCATGATGCTATACAAATGTGTGATTACGATTATGATTTGCAGATGTCGGTAGCAACATGAAATAGCAAATGCACGAAAAGAATTATTTCTTGATAAACCCATGATCACAAGCTCACACTTCAACCGACTATATCGCTCACTATATGTCAATCGTTCGGTAACATTAGTTCTGCATGCAAACTTCAGTACCTGTACTTGAAATCAAACAGTCAGTATTCCAGAAACAACAATTTCTCAGCGTTCTCCCCTAGCAGACTACTTGCGACGATCAGAATAAATCTGTCCAGCGGCACTGAATAGTTGTTCGCTGGCAGCACTTATTGGTGGCGCCGACAAGAATTTTCTGGCGGGAGGGGCTATTGACTCAAGCCGACTGCAGCAGCAGAGACAGCTCAGTGCTTACTGCCTCACAATACTCATGCTCTTTGGGTGGCGATGTAGACAGCTGTGGCTGCAGGTGACTCTTGAGTTCTGCCCGCCGTGCATTGGCTCAGCCAAAGTACTGACTTTCTTTTTTTGTTTTTTTACGGCCATTTTAGTACCGAAAAAAGAAAAGAAACAAAAATGCGGATGTCTTTTTTGGCCGAAAAATAAAACGCCGAAAAATAAAAACAATGCGTTTTCTGGCGCCGAAAAATAAAAAGAAAACGAAATTCGGTCGGCCTCTACTTTGCAGGTTGTATGTGTGCATGTGTGTTGTGAGATCTGCTATGTAATACATCACCGTGAAAATCATTGACCCCTGAATCATTAGTCAAACATACATCATTGTCAACAGCAATGCAACTAATATTATTAGTTCCGTCCAAAGAATCTGTTGTCGGTTTTGACAACACACTCACTTGGTTGTCACCACAAGCTTGACCAACAACATCACGACAGCAAGCCTTCACCGAATTAGCAGCTGGTTCTTTGACAATATTAGAATGACGAGCACGGTTACTGTTGAACCTGGTTTACCATGATATATGGCTAGGTGTTTGTAAGACCCACAAACATAACAACTTCTAGCGGCATTATCTGGTGAGTGTTGTTTACCCTCTTGTGAATTTCCAACATATGACGGTCCAGATTTCACAAGTGAAACTCTGGGTGAAAAGTTTCCTGTCAAAGAACCAGAGTAATTGTTTACTCTACTGACTGCAGACTGTACCGATCTAGGTCTGTCACTAGAAAGATGTGTGTCATAAAACAGATCTATCGCCTCAACCAACTCAGACAATCTCAACCAATCATCAGCAGCATTATTTTCTAAAGACAAGACATACTGCAGTGCTCCTGGAGACAGGTTTGATTTGATCCTATCTCATACCAACAATTGTCTGATCATGTGATCTTGCATTTCTGTTGTCGACATAATAAGTCAAGACAGACATCAAACGATCACCAAACAATGTGTAGGTTTTATTTGCACCACGTTCAGGTGAATTGAATTTTTCCAACAATGCAGATGAACTAAGCTTGAATTTGTGAAGTAATTTCTTCACTTCATCATAATTTGAACATTTGACTGGGTCCATTTTTGCAATCAGCATTCTGGCTTGTACAGTTAAATGAGGTTTAAGCAAATTTACCTTCAGTTCAGGTGCTACATTAAAATCAGCAAACAATCTTTCAACTGTACAAAAATATGGAATCATATCGATTGGATCGGATGGCATCTTGGTCATTGTGCCACGAAGTGCATCCGAAAACAGTTTAGCGGTGTAAACTTTTGATTCCATTTTCTGTTTTTCGACCTCAGTTTTCTCTTCCATTATTCTCAGCTCTTGTCTTTTCAAACCTGACATCTCTTGCAATTCAAGCCTCTTGAGTTCAAGTTCTGCTACCAGTTTTTCTCTTTCAAATGCCAATTTCATTTCGGTTATTTTCACCGAATCATTCTCGTGATCTGTGATTTCACCTACATTTGGAAACTCACCACTAACCGCACCCTGCATTTGGAAATCAGCCTCGTACTGCTGAACCCTAACACGTGCCAGTGCCTCCTTCAACTGGGCCAATGGCACACCCTCCAGCTGTTCACCACTCCAACCTTCCTCTTCCAACTGCCTCCTAACTCTGTCCTCAGACATTTTAGAGATTTTCTCTCTCTCGACTGGCCTCAAATGATCCATATGATACAATAATGCCACACAGGCCAAATGTATGTATCACAGGTTTATTCACGACAACTATTATTTGACAAATTATTAGAGCCGTCTACACAGATTAAGCTAACCTGTAATCGGATCGGTTGAAGAATGCACGAATATTATCATCGTCCAGCAATCAGATGTTGGTATACATAGGAAAAACAATCCTTCACAACAGTAGGCCTACAGCCAGTTCGATCAATCCTGTCTCATCCTGTCCACGACGCCAAATATATCATAGACAACAAGACATATCTCTTATTATACAAATTTATTTACATTAATAACCACAAAAAAGAAACAAATTCACAGATCACATGTTTTCTTTACATTTTTTTCTACCTCTCTCCTTCCACTACACGCCCCCTAACATAACGTATCGTCAAAACCCTGACAATCGTGACCTGGCATTTAATGTATTGAATTAAATAACTACTACAGCTGCATGTCAGATGATCCGATAAATTTCAATTAAAGTATGCATTCAAAACAATAAAAATACATTTTGCATCTTAATTACTCATTCGCAGTGGATGTCATTCGTAGCGTAGGACCACCGAGGAGCACTACCAGAGGCTGCACATCGGCTTTGCTCAGCCTGCTGTCATTTGGCGCTATGTCTGTCTCGCGGTGGTCAGCGGCTGGCAGCCAATCCACCGACTTACACAACCATAGTTTTATTATACTGCAGAATACTGAGTATGCACGCAAAAGTTGTTGTGTAGACTAACTGCAGTTGCTAGGGCTCTGTACATATCGTCTTCAAAAAAATATATTTAAGGCAGAAGACAGTGTAGTTGAACAGGCACTTTAAAATATATGAATCATTCCTTTGTATTATATGCAAGTTAGTGTTTTATTTTGAGAGTGTATGCAATTATATCCAGGAGTTGAGTTGGTCTTTACTGTTGAATTCTTCTGATGAGGAAGTTGACGTGATTGGTGCTGTCGTTGATGTGTGTCCAGCATTTTCTGAAAGGTTGAGTTCGTTATTGAATAGCTTATTTTATTTTTCAAACTGCTGGATGATCCAAAAATGCTTTAGTTTTGAAAATATACACTGATTTTCTAACATTTTCTCTGTGTAACCACACAGTACTTAGTAAAAGAAGCAGTGCTGAGGTGCTACACAGAGATGATGCCGAAGAAAGACTGTGAGACTGTAAGTAGATTTAGTCTGTCGCAGCAGGATGCATAGCTGTAACTCAAATCGGTGTGTAGCTAACTCAGGTGCATCAGGAAGGGCCTATTGTCACAAAGATTTTTTGGATTCTGTTTTTTTGTCATATTTTAATGCAGTAAATGCTAATGAACTTCTTGAGTATACGCATGTATGAATAGACCAATTTCGTAATATATTCATATGACATATGCATATGCATGAGGCATAGACAAAAATATTAAACATTGAACATATAAATAAGCAAGCACCAAGAAATAAACAGCAAGAAATGATATAAACATGGCAGATCAACAACAGTATATTTAACATCAATAAGTGAAAATTTGAAAAGGGGCCACATTTTCAAAAAATCTTGTGACGATTTTATGATATTTAGTTATGACAAATTTATAATCACAAATTACCAGTCATAAAATTTAGATCTCCGCTGATCGTAAAACAAGAAAGATCACTTCACTGCATTGTGTACCCAAATGAAACAACTAGAGCGTATACATGTTACAAAACAATTTCAACACAGTCGCAGAAAGGTGCTAAATTTATGCATAAAATTCACAAAATTGCTATTTTTATCAGACACCACACGCGCGCCATGATGCACTAACGTAGGCATAATGACGCACTACACAAAACTGTCTAAGAGTTGAACCTACATGAATTGAGAGTGAAAATAAATATACGCCACTGTTCACACGTTATACAACTGTGCAACTCTAAAATCGGAGAGATAATGTATTCAAAAAGAAGCGAAACCATAGACGCCTGCTACTGACTAGTTACTGTTGTTACACGGTGTGTATTATAGGCTTCAGTTTGTCGCCCGATTGAGTACTCAATATCGAATACTTTGTTGCCGCTCAGCTCTAAATGTGTTCATTGCAGTTATGTCATTTATTACACGTGTTTTATTTAAGCAGACAATGAAAAGTGTTTTATATTGTTGAACTTCTTCAAATCATAATGTAAACGACGGGTTTTAACGGTTGTGATTGATTGCTATTTTTTGTTTATGATCATAACCTTATAAATTAACTTATGAACATCATAACTGTCGATCATATTACGAAGTTATGACTAAGTTACGACGAATATGTGACGATTTTATGATCATCATAATATTTTTCGAAAATATGGCCATTGGTGCTTTTCTTGCTTGCTTATTTATTAATGTACAAAACCGCAGTTTATACGCTAGTTAATGGCGCCATTACACATCAAAAACTGCAAATATAAAAAATGTGATATTATACAGCATGCCATTGCCTAAGTGTCAAGGTACTGCTGAGCAATATCACATTTCTTATATTTGCGGTTTTTGATGTGTAATGGCGCCATTAACTAGCGTATAAACTGCGGTTTTGTACATTAATATATGCTGTTTTATTAGCAACTTTCGCTCAGTGGTTAATTTCAATTACGTTAGTTCGCACGTTAGTTTGCCTAAGTTTGTGCCAAATCAAAAGGATTTTAGAATTTCGGCCGCTTCCGTATCAACGTTTTGAAGGTGTCAAAGTTTTTGAAGCTTTTCAACATCACCAAGTGACGGACAGACCAGATTACTGGC
>Ga0209568_1001076_pt1 | contig 10205 bp, 10 predicted proteins | sample WorMetOlspDAHAB2_FD_187406 | JGI IMG/M metagenome (GOLD analysis project Ga0209568, IMG submission 187406) | Marine gutless worms symbiont microbial communities from Max Planck institute for Marine Microbiology, Germany - Olavius sp. DAHAB.2... ...
AATATACACTTGTGTTTTATATTGGATTAAAATGTGAACTAGAATCTGTTGTTGCCTATCTGGTGAGTTTGTTTTCTGCCTAACCGTTAACTGTGAGCTGTACAGACATTTTCAACTAACCATCATTTTTCCGTGTTATCGTATTTTTTAAAATTTTGTCCCCATTAGTTATTATTTTTATTGTTTTATTTTAACTTCAACCTTGGACATTTGTAATGTGCACGTGTTCTTGAAGTGGGCACAGTCGATATAATTATTATTGCTGATGATTAGGGCCCACAGTTTTCCGTGGAAAATTTTACCAAATTCCGCGGACCAGTTTGCAAAATTCCGCGGCTCACCGCGGCAAAATCGTCCTAATTCTGCGGCATTCCGTTTGTAAGTAAACTGTGCTGTATCCTGTTCAGAAACTTCAGTTGTACGGGACCCAAACTCGGCCACCCGACTGGCTGGTGTAACGCGAACTGCAGTTTTAGAATGTTTACTCATCTTTACAGCGAGTTTAATTCAAACAGTAACGTAAACATACTTCAGTAAACAAGAAGTGCGTCTAGTAATTACGTCATCAAGCCAACAATCGTACTAATCAGTCACCGGTCATTTCTCAACTTCTGCAAAATTCTGCTGAAATATCAAAATTTTGCGGCAAATGGCAAATTCCGCGGCTCGGCTCGAAATTCCGCGACCCGTGGAAAACTGTGGGCCCTACTGATGATCATAATGATGATATTGCTGTCTGGTTTTGGGAATAATTAGAAATTGATGTCTTGTTAAACCCAGCATAATCACAGTAAGCAATTCACGATATGGATGTAATAAATGTTTTCGTTTTTCATGCTTTTTTATTTGTACGCACTTTTTGTTCTTAAAAACTTTGTGAAAAACAAAGTTTCAGTTTGCAAAATTCCAGCGAGTCAACAATGATTATTATTGATTTGATTGTTACATAACCCACACTGTAAAATATTTTTCATTTTATTAGTGTACATTCGACAGGCTACACGACTAGTATGCTAAGATGATAGCTTGTTGCTGCACAGGCCCCTGGTTTGCTCTGCATCTAAGAAACATTCTATTAAGTAATGAAGTTGGGGGCAGAGTATATAAACTGTTTTCAGAAATGGCAAGCACGAGGTGTTCTGTATGCAGAAAAGAGGTTGATCCGCTGGATGAGTTTGCGAAAGAACTGATGGACCGCAACAAGAAATTTCCGCCGAAAATACGTTCCACTTCGCGTTCTCGATCCCGATCAAGATCGACAAGGTATTCGAGTTTCATAGTCCACATCTGGTGTAATTTTTGGCATCGTTGTACAGCGGAGACGCTGTCGTTGGTCAGTATCTTGGGAGGAAATGCCGCTCTGCGATACAGGCTTGGAGCTTCCAGCCCAGCTGTATACCTCCATGTGGCACACCCTAGTTTTGTAAAGTACAGAAAGGGCAAGAGCGAGTCGCTAGTGCTTTTAACCATCTTCCCCCCAACCCTATTTCCGCTGCCTTAAGGGTTGTAGCTGGGGAGACTACTCCCATGATATATTTCATGTTGAAGGGTTTCCCCCAACAAAGACCAGATTGAAGAGATGTTAATTGTTATAATTTTATTTTGCGTATTCTAAACACATAACATTTTGTGAACTTTCTCATGAATTTAAATTTTTAACTGCAACCACTTTTAAAGTACATGATTTAGCATCATTGTGCTTAAAGTGCCATTAAACCTCCAATCAGTCAATTTTGCTTTGAACAAATTATTTATGTCCTGCTAAGTGTGATAATTGCAGACACCAGGAAAGGGTAGGCTGTGTGGTGACTGGAGAATAGGTGCTCTTGTGTGTGTTGTGTCAACTGAAGTGAATTTACGGCTTTGTTTCCCGAGGACAGCCTGTGCGCATTTGCACATACTGATTGTCATTACTGAGGCTGACAGGTTTTAGGGTCTTCTACATATTTAGTCCCTTTGTCGCCTGCATGTTTTCGTTTTGTATCCAACGACAACAGTTTGTTGGCACGAGTAGCAGAATGATTGTTTTCCTGTTGCAGTCCGAAACATTCCACGTCGGCAAGACAGCTGTCACGGTCCGTGTCACCGGCTCGGCACTCGCCAACGCCGTCGTCGTCGAAACGTCAAAGTGTGTCTCCGTATCCATCTGGACAGCGCAGCAGTCTGTCTTCACGTTCGCCGGGCGGTCGACGAAGAAGCTTACCGCATCCGTCACCTCCAGCGGCTGCACGAAATAGACCGGGTTCACGTTCGCCAGGACCATCTGGAAGACGTCAAAGTGCCTCGAGATCCCCAGTCCTGAAGTCCTATGGTCGAACGAGTTCACGTTCTCCGGCACTTGCGGACAGGCGTCAAAGTCGCTCACGGTCACCGCTGTTGAAATCTCGTGGTCGATCAAGTTCGCGTTCCCCTGCGTTACCACCTGCCAGACATCGAAGTCTGTCTAGGTCACCGATGCCGCAGTTGCGTGGTAGAAGCCGTTCCCGTTCTCCAGTACCCGCAGGAAGACGTCGGAGTCTGTCAAGGTCTCCGCTGCAAAAGACCGGAGGTTCACGATCACCGCGGCCTGTCGGCAGACTTCGCTCTTCATCCCGGTCGCCACTGCTTCAACCGTCTTACAGTAAGACGTATGTGACATCATCTCGCTCACCTCCAAGGAGTCCACGCCGCAGTCTTTCCCCTCTGCACAGTCGTACCCCGCATCGGACGCCTTCGAGAGCTCCCGGAAGTCCGTCGGCTCGTCGTTCTCCTGCTCCAAAACGGTCTAGGTCGCGATCGCGATCCAGGTCTGTTCCACTGCCTGCGATTCGTTCTTCTCGTTCTCGATCTTGGTCCGCCAAACGACCACGTCGCTCGCAGTCTCGATCGGTGACCCCCAGGCCGCGCCGTACGTCACCGCGACAGCCGCGGCCACGCAAGTCGAGGAGTCCACCATCGTCTCAAGACTTTGTGAACTGGCCAAGGTCACGGTCGAGGTCTCGTTCACCACATCACAGGCAGTACCTTCCGCTCACTCACGATGCCCCCATGGCACCGCATCCTCTGTCCTCTCATGCTGGCAAATACAGCAGGAAACTCTCTCCAAGACTGCAGCAGCGTCCACGTGGATGGTCTCCTGAGGTAGATGGCCAGTATGCCAGGCAGTTGCCGAGTCAACCTTACCCCGCTGTTCCTACGGGGTATCCACCTTTTCTGCCGTCAGACAAAAGGCCGCCCGCGCTTGGTTTCAGTGAGATGGATCCTCATTGGAGTGATTACATGAGATCGGTGACAAAGTGGTACGAGCGTATGGGTTATCCTGGATTCAATCCGTTCCTCGAAAGGACACGTTCACGTTCTCGATCTCCACAGCGCACAACAAAGCGGTCGAGGTCTCGCTCAGCCGGTTCGGGTCACAAGAGAAAGCGGTCCTTGTCGCCGAAAGTCAGAGGCTGGTCTCGTTCCGGGGAATACGTCGGCGCTAGAGGTCGGGAGATGTCCCGCAAGTCGAGATCGCGAGAACCGGACTTGAGGCATCGTGGATTTTTTGACAAGGAGCCAAGATCTCAGAAGCCAAGTGCTCGAAACCACTCCTCGAGGCAGGCTGCCGCCGCTAGATCAAAACCAAGCAAGAGTGAACGTGTTGAGACGTTGAGGGGCGGCAAAGAACCGAGGACAGTGGAGGTGAGCAGCAGTAGAATGAGAGATCACCAGAAAGGTACACACACCAAGTCAGCCGATGTCGGACAGAAGCTGCTCGGGTCAGAAAACGTTGGTTTTAAGCAGACAGAAAGTGTTCTGTCATCAACCGAATGTCCGCAGTCGGCAAATACAGCAAGTGTGGAAGGTAAGACTGGCAAAGGAGTTGAGAAGTTAATGGAGCTAAATCCCGTTCCGCAGAAGAAGGTGGTGTCGCTGATGGGCATGAAGTTACCGAGAAAGCATCAGCAACCAGCGGAAAAGGTGTCTCGGCCGAAACAAGTGAGCTTGGAACGCGTTGCCGAGGCTGAAGCTGTCGTGCCGGATCAGATGCATACTGATGCCAATGCTGAGCAGAGAAGTCGTCACATGGAGGATGCCGATTTTGTGCCGGCGAAGGAAGCTGAGGCAACTGCACCTCCGACGCTTCCAGATCGTGGTTCAGCAGAGCGTGACAATGACGCAGTGGAGAGTTCAGTGGCGGATACCCCAGCTTCACCAGCGCCGGAGCCTGTTATCGAGAAACCTTCCACAACTGAAACAGAACTGGCACCTCCCGGTGACGAACCAGCAGTGTTGCCACCAGCCGCCGACAAACTTCCCGAAACAGGCTCTTCCGTCAGGCTGGAGCGGATGACTGTACCTCCCGCCATTGCTGAGAAGACGGAGGTGGCAGTGAGAAACGTGGCTGAGGTGAAGCCGCTTCTGGTGGCCAGCGTTCCCGAGATGTCGAGATGGGAGCGTGAGCTGGATATTCCTGAACGTCATGAGTTGCCGGTACATTCGATCAGAGACCGCGATCGTGATAGATCATCTGCTGTGACGACATCTCTTCCCCGGTAACTTTAACACTCACATATTGTAAAGTGCTGCTAACAAACAGTGCTGGAATTGAGCTGCTTATGCTTTCGTTGCTGTTATTAGAACGCTGCAATTGCTTCGGAGTAGGTAGCTGTGTAAAGCAGCAGTTATTTCGTTGGGTAATGGAAGAAATGTACTGTAAACTTTTCAAAACGATACACACCTGCTTTGCATCATTTATTATTTTCCCACCATCAAGACTTTTGTGTATGCGGAGTAGCATTATAGTAAGAATGCTCGTCTCGACCAGCAACACTTTCCTTATCCTTTGCCAGACCGGTAGTTGGTTGTGTGACCACTTTGTAGGGTAAAACATCTGCTATTGGTCAGTCGCCTGGGCCAACTCAGCCTTCAATCCCACCAGGGTCGGTTAATTCGGTGCTTTGGGTTTGCGGATGCAAATTCGAGAACATGGGTTATATGCTAGCTTAATCGGGTCTAACCCTCGCTGACTCCAACGTGATTAAAGGGTTTTTTAGCTGTAGTATGCTTATGCCTAGCTGTTTTGTATAAAAGCGTCTTAGCTGCTGTCGATAGCTGCAGCTTGCTTGCCTTGCTGTGTAACGTTATTATATGGTTTATTTGATCTCGTTCAATGTGTCAGTTATTATTACAATTCATAATTGTAAACTAACAATAACGATTTCATCCATACGTGTCATGGGTGTCCAGCCTCGAATGGATGTGCAAATTCCAATTGAATATGCGATAACTATACTCATGTTACCCTGAGAGTTGGACATGGGTTGATTTTAGCTGAACCAGTCCAATCCAATCTATAAATATCTGGTATTAAATTGAACTCATAGACTATGTACCACCAACTATTTTAATGCTGACTTAATCGTGGTAAAACTGGGATAGTTAAAAGTTCATAAATCATAATTTGGAAGAAAACAGCATCAACAGTCCTGCATTGATTTTTAATTGAAAATCGGGGTCACAGTCATCTGACCCAATCGAACCCGATGTATAAAGTTTCTGAAAATCTTGACCCAATCCAAACTATCCAATCTGTGGATGGATCCAATCCATTTCCAACTCTGGTTGCACCTGCTTTGTTTTAAGTCTGCATTTGTTTGTGTGTCTTTCATCTTTCTTGGTTTTGTTGTGTTCAGGTCAGTGTTAGAAAGTGCCGACCTGGCGCTTCGTCAGAAGCCCCGGCAGCCGTCCATGATGTCATCGGTGCTAAGGTCGCCGCCGCCAAAGTCTAGCGTGCAAAAGATCAGCTCCGAGGCAACCAGTTCGGCAGCAGGCGACAAACCACCAGCTGGAGACGTTCGCACGGTAGTTCATTCAAAGTCGAAAAGCTCTTCGAGGCATGCAAAACATCACCATCATCCACACGGAACCTCGAAGCACTCGTCTCATCAGCGATCCGCGACCGACGGCGCGGCTCCTCGTGGTGGCGAACAGCTGCTGATCACCGTGACGGAGGATGACGCCGCCGCGGCGGCAAACGGCGGCGAGCCGAAGCCGCCGCTGGCTTTTGACGAGCGCAGGGTGTCCATCGTGGACGAAGACCAGTTCGAGCCGGACTACGACGAGGCGGAAGTGTCGGCGGAGACAGAGCACAAGTCACGGAAGGACTCGACCGGTTCGCGGCGGCGGCACAAACATTCGCGGGGGCGCCACGCGTCCGACTCGGAGAAGCCGAAGAAACACCACAAGAAACACAAGTCGAAGAAGCATAAGAGCAAGAGCAAGAAGGCGGAAAAATAGCCACGGTTTTGCTGCCGGCGAATATTAGACCCGATTCCGGTGGATCGAATGGTGTAATTAATGAAGTGGTAACTGGTCGTAGTGTTGCCGATGTTGCTGAGACGTCTGCTAAGTCATTGCGTGATTACTTTCACAGTGTGCTGCTATATGATGCCTGCTGAGTGGTGTTGACAGCATTAGCCACAGTCTGGTGAGAAACTGACTGCAGTTAGTGCTGCTAGTTCAGCTATTTCTCCGAGAGGCTGTATTTCACTTGAGGTGGTATCTTGCAGAATTGTCTCGGATGTTGTGACTTGCGGTTGGTGATGTGAATTGTGTATTGTCAAACCAGTAGTGTGTGACAACGGGATAATGTGTTGCGGTTGCCGGAAGTGTTGCGATGGGGACAGTGGCGTAGCGTACGTATGCACCCCCCTGTCAGGGACATACATAAATTTTTGTGTACCTGATTTCTTCCCCACCGCTACGACAGCCCTGGAAATCGGCGCCCTGAATCAAACAGAAGGATTTCCCCTCTCGCAAATTCCTGGCTACGCCACTGGGTGCGGAATATGAAAATCGCCAGCAACTGAAAGTGATCTAGAAACAATGACGAATTATCGTCGTGAGCATAGTATAAATGGCGTTCCCTGTAAAGACTACACTACCGGGTACTTGAACACTAAAATCCAACCCTGACCCTAATACTAACTCTTTATATCACCTGTCTTTGCTAGCAATTTTCACTTTCCCGTTGCGATGTTGTCTGATACGCATTTCTAATTGGTGCCACGCATTATTAGCCGTTTATTACGTTTGGCTGGCCTGCATCAGTTTTTTCGGTTGATTTTACTTTTATTTAGTTACGCATGCCAGTATGTGGCTAGACTCGGATGTTGGGTGGAAAAGTCCTTTCGACGAATCCGTCGTTTCGTCGAGTTGTATCCGACTGTCAGACATTAATGGTCGCCCAGCAGTAGGCGACAGTAGAAATCGTCGACTTATTTGCGTTACCATTTGGCGGCGGGGGAGAACATGTTTGTACGACTTAGCAATTTGAGCTGAAGTTCGGTCAGGTGTCCACTTGGACATACAAGGGAGTGCATTGAATTGAGAGCCAGGAAGGAGTTCTGGGTTCCTTCAGAAATAAAGGTGTGTTGCTTCCGTGCTTAATTGTGAGAGTCGTCAGGCGTTTGTGAACTCTGAACATCTTGTTGTGCTGTGGGGGGTGTTTGCGACTTTCGTGGCTGATTGCTTTTGTTGATGCTAATAAATTGCTTAGAAAAAAATGCAAGCGCTTCAATTCGCGTTACGAGCTCATCTTGTTTTGGTAATTGAACTTCTGTTGTGTCGCTCTCTCTAGAGTGAACATGCGTATGAAATATCGCAAAACTGGTGATGCTAGGTACACGTTATACGGCGATGTGAATAAAAGTACACAGTAGACGCATGCCTAATCTATATAACTGCATTTACATAATTGTCTTATATTTCCATACGTGCATTCGCTGGTGTGCATATAAGCGCAAATACATCCGGGAAATGAAAATCTGCATCGCATTCGATGCAAAATGGCGCCGTAAAAAATGCTGTCTTCTGCGTTGTTGTAGAATTGAGTCTAACAACAAAAAGCACAACGGTGTGATACTGACAGTAACTAACCAGCAAACATGTCTCGGTCAAACTGAAAACTTAAAAGGGACACGAGAAATAAACAGCACGTTTCATCGCGTTAAAATTTTCTTCAGATTCTGGGGACTTCGTCTGGAATCGTCCCCCAGGCCCTGCACTGGTCCTTTACCCCTGGAATCCTTTGACTCGCTCCGCTTCGGAAAATTCCGGGATCCGGCCACATGCACCCTACGTGCGGTAAATTCATAGACCCTCGCGGGCAGGGTCGTCCCCCTTGATTTTTTGGCCACAGATAGAACCGCCACTGAGATCGTCTCGGGTTCAGACGATAGAAACATTTCTAATCGCCGGAGCAGCAGCGCGCACGATGATGCAGCAGCCAAGTTTGATTCACGCCGGTGGCTGCATAATGCATTCGAATAGGTCGCGCGTCTAATGCGACGAATGCCGCACCCAAAGTCCCACTATAGTCACTCGCGCCGCCGCCGTCGTCTTTGTCGGACCTCTTCCGCCGAAAAAGACAGTCTTGGAAAAAAATTGCGTAATGGAAAACGTTTCGGCGGCCGATAAATAATAAATCGTGAATCGCCTCTGAATCTGCGACGAACACGTGTCGCAATTGATCAACGCTCGCGCGTGGCTCCGCGCGCGTCTCAATAGGTGAGCATTGTGATGCACGCCGTAATGGATGATACGTCGGCCGCACGCCCGTCCGTCATATTACACGTCGATATTGTTAGTCGGCGTGTGACGTCTCAGTGCCGCCATTGTTGTCATAGTAATATGAGCAGCCGGTGTTCGGCTTCACACCGGCATGCAGCCGCCGCAAAACTGATCGGCGTACACGTGCTACAGGGTGGCCGCCAAAAAGTGGGCCCCGATGCCGAATAATCGATAAATCGCATTAAAATCTGCCGATTGAAGCTGGATTTCAAGTCATATTTGGGCGTACACGAAGAACAGTAATGTTATAAGTTAGCGTTAAATATTCTACGCATGACCTAACATGTGACGTCATTGATTAACGTACTTGAATCTGCGGTGTGGGAAAAATAAGTGTCAATTATGCGATCTTATCAGAAAACGTGACGGAATTTAGGAAATTTTACGTGAATTATATAGAAAGGATGGTCTAGGTGTGGATTTCATAACTTCATATCAGATGCATGAGGGAGCGCTGATATCATTACTACTTATTTTGCCATTATGCAGCTTCGCGGCTCACGCACAGTATCGATATCACGAAATAGGTAAGGCATAGTATATTTAATATCAAATGTTAATGTCAACGTTTTTTGTTCGACTTTGAAACTAATTTGACTTAAAAATCCAATCCGGCTCGTACGATTTAATAAGAAAAAGAAGAAGATTTACGCCTAAACAGAGAAGTCCGTAGGGAGGTGCCTCATTTCCTTTACGGTTCTTTGAGCTGGCGCGAGGTCGCGGGTTCAAGTCTTACCCACGATGGTGGGCAAGCCACCTGCCTCTGTTGCTAAGCAGTATATTTGGTACTAGTGGAGGGGCGGCGTTGCTCCGATGCTAGGAAGGTAACCGTAGGTCTGCCATCGCACTGGCCATGCGTCACAGACTGCCGAGTCTTCATATCTTCGATGACACTGACAATAATTGCTGTAATAGTATACTCCATTAGTCATCGTGTTTTACGCCCTTTTATTAAAGACCGTACTAAACTAAAATATGAACTAGTATACATAACAAAGAATCGATTCCTAAATCTGTTAACATAAACGATCGGTACTTTTTGTGCGAATGCTATATAAAGATTCTTATTGACACTTTCATAATTGATAATTATACTGTCGTTCACTTTTTTTACTTAAATTATGTTATTCGTAATTTTTGTCATCTTTACTCTACTGATTGTATCAGATGCATATGACATCAAATTAATAAACGAATGTATATGTAGGTCTATGTGTGTCCTGCGTGCTCAAAGGCCTAATACATGGAGCCTCTGTAGCCGCCTAACGGCATTATGGCGCTATATAAATTTCGTATTATTATTATTATTATTATTAGATGAGCAGCGCTAACAATCTCAATCTTAATCTCAAAAAGTCATCCGAAATTGTCTTTGTGGACAGCATGCGGCGGCGCCAAATTCAGTTACATAGTCTTTTCGAAGGCATAGGCCTACCCCGTGTCTGTTACTTAAATATACTGGGAATCACAATAAAAGCCATTTTTCTGTTAGTGAACATGTTTCTTGTGTAATTGGCAAATGTGCACAAACTGTTCAAGCACTCAGGATCCTTCGCTGCCACGGGCTCTGTAACGATGCCTTACACCTTGTGTATACAGGTCCACTGATA
>Ga0209568_1001078_pt1 | contig 10201 bp, 7 predicted proteins | sample WorMetOlspDAHAB2_FD_187406 | JGI IMG/M metagenome (GOLD analysis project Ga0209568, IMG submission 187406) | Marine gutless worms symbiont microbial communities from Max Planck institute for Marine Microbiology, Germany - Olavius sp. DAHAB.2... ...
CTCACGCACACTGTCCACTCTATAGGCTACCGAAGGTAATTACTCATTTTAGTCCTGTAAAAATACGTTTGCGCATAAATTTTGAATATTAAAGTGTCTAGAACAGAACCATGCATTTCGACCAATAGGAGAGCGCATACGCGATATATTAATGCCAAACTTTACGATATTTCTAACACCGAGTCACTGTTGCAACACGTATAAATGAAGTTCAAAATACGACGTGAAATTTCATTAAAAACAGGAATTACTCCAGCTGGTATATAAGTACAATGCATCAGAGCAAGAATCATCATTAGATTTATGTCGAGTAGAGATCGACTCATCATTATCATTATAATCATCATAATCAATATTCATTATTCATTCCAGTGCTGCATAGCATGCTGCGCACAGTTGACCAGACAGAGTTGCTATGGCTACCGCACTCAAGGGTTCTGAGTGCGGTTGGGACAGTCAGCGTCATCACGGTGAACAAGCTAGCGAATATGTCGGGGCGTCCACCGATTGCTCCCAAGCGAGGTACGACGACCTCGATAGCTCTGGATGCGCAAGCAGGACCTGCAACTGACAAAGGTTGCAGAGTCACGCACGTCACACGACCATTGGAATGTCTGCTGTGTGACTCTGAGCTTCTTCCTCTGTGTTCCCTATCCTGCAACAGTCTTTAGGGTCTGTACTCACTGTTTCCATCGGCCTGGCCTCGACTCAAACATCATCGTAACAACGTCGGACTGCCACACCTTCGTCCAGTATCATGCTGTTCATTGCGTCCGCATATTCAAAGCCAGGAAGCGAACGAGCCGGCCGAGCCAATCCTCTAAGCGAGAACTCAGTCGAATGTGAACGCGACCGCTTCATTGCAGGGCATTCGCAATGAGTGGTGCGCTTCGATGCTCGCCTGTGACGTGGTTGCCTCGCCCATGCAGTCACATCGCAACACGCCGATTGTCAGCAGTGGCGTCGAAATTGGGTTTTTATTTGAGTGCGCTGACGCCGTCTCGACATGACATGCTCCTTGCCGGCCGCCCGGCCGGCACACGCCGCGCCACACCTCGACGATCTGCACAGCACAGCATCACAACGCTGCTGCAACATTGTCATGCATTATTCATGCACATGTCGCGTCAGCGCGCCGCTACACGGCGAAGGCGATACAGCGTCTCGTAAGTCGACCCGCCGCTGCATCGGTCGAGTAGAACAGCTGAGGTCGCTTCGTCGACGTCGTTGGCATTGTAGCTTTTCTCCAACTTGGAATCAGATGACAACAGCGTCTCAGAATGAACCGCTGCCGTTCTGGTTTGGTTGCGTGGTTTGATTACAGACTTTGTATCACCATCCAATTCATCACGTCACGTGGTAGCACACTGGGTTAGAAAAGACAGAAAAGCCAATATTAAATCTACTTAACCTGAAAAGAACGATAATGAATGATAATCATCACTAAAGCATTACCAAATATATATACAGTATATACACAAGTATAATTTACCACAGCAACAGTGTGCTTATTCTCTGAGTATTTCGCTAAAGAAGTTGGATCCGACTATTATTTGGATGGGCGACTGACCGTCGGGTGTAAACTATCCCGACGTCAACTCAGCCTGGTTACCTACCCTCCGTGGATATGTAGGGCGACAGTTGAGAGTCTGTTGCTTACCATGCGAGGCGCTAGTCTTGCGTTGATGATCTCACTTACGATGGAACAGGCTGCCGAATGACGTGCGAAAGTCTGACAAGCTGTCTGCATTCAAACGCCGCCTAAACGCCTGTTCCTTATTTTCAACATGCAGTTGTCAGTTACTGACAAATAACTGACGACTGTGGCTGAAGATGGTAGATTGCGTTAGTCGCACTTGTAATGATCGGCCTCCATAACGTTGTCGTCGCATCATCATCATAATCACCACAGCGTACGTACATGTAATGCGGCTCCCGAAAACGGAAAATGAAAGAGGTCACATGTGTTCGAAAAAGTATTTCTGTCAATGCAACCGGCAGTCAAAAGTGTCGTGCACTGGACTGCAGCTGCTCCTGCCTGCTGCAGCTCGACCCTTGAAGAGCTCATGCTAACAATCATCAGTTTCCTACTATAAGTCGTTGCGTCGTGCTTTGTCGGAAACAGCGTCGCGTCTACAGCCTTAAATATTCTTTGCGCCTTATCTACAGTCGCGCGATCTTATGCACTTGCTGAACTTGCATCGAGTTTCGCGCGTGATATTGACCGTCACGTAATTGAATTATGTGCAATAATTTGATATTACTACCTTTCGCAGGGAACGATTTCAGCCACAACTATAGCCTACGTCTATACGCTTCCAGCGCTAGCGAGAGGATCAGGTGGGTATAGCATGTCGAAATGATGTCGAAATGACGAAGAAATAACTGCGAAATTACAGCTAAGTAACAGATAAACTTGTTGCACAAATTAACATTTTGCTAATCCGGCTCGCCATTGTGATAATGCAGAGAGAATAGATGCGCTTGGCGTTCTGCCGGTGGCTTGGTGTGTCGGTTGCGCGGTGCGGCGCGCGCGCTAAGTGCTAACAATTGCGTCCGCAGTCGGTGCAGTGCGTCGCCAGCGACGTTCATCAGTCGCTAAAAGCGCCCATCAAATGCACCGGACAGACGCACGGGCGGACGTCGGCATATCCACGTCCCCGTAGCAGCGCTTTAATCACTTAAAAGCCGGCGTAATGCAGGTCGACCTCTGACTGAATGTATGTAGGAACGGCTGCAGAGATAGCTGACAGCGTGAAACAATGATTGATGAGCAGGTGTTCATTGGACGTAGGCTGCATGCACATCTATGTGCAGCAAATGCGTCGTCACGGTAGTGTCAGTCCCGTCGATAAACCTGTCCGCTCTCATACTCCGTCCGATCCTTGGCTGTGAAGGCAACGCATCTAAAAGAACGACAGCCTCTGTTGCATGAATGATTGGACAGAGAAGTGTGTAACTTATTCACTTTCGATTGCATAAATATACACAGAACGTCTAATGATGTCGAGATTAAGAATTCCGTCGGTTAACAGACGATTCGCCAACAAACCAATTCGTATCCGCAGTCAGTCAATTCGCTCAAAATGTGACGGAAAATTGGAATTAAACACTCTAAATGTCAACTAGGCCTGTATATAGCCGCTTTAAACATTAGCCACGTGAATCGAAAAAGACCAACTGACTTTTGATTTTGATATATTGTCGACAGCATTAGCAGTCTTCAAAAGTTTGGTGTAAGCCTATATTGCTCGAAATTTATGTCCGTGGTATAGATTGTTTTGTACAGGAAAAGACAGACCTGAAGTTGGCAGATCTGAATATGGCAGCCCAAATTTTAACGTTTTGAAAGTAAGAAATTGTGCAAGACTGTCAGCAATAGTCTTGGTCACACACTCCATTTCTTCGCGGCAGCTCCTCCAGTGATGACGGTGTCGACGACGAAGACGAGGTTCCCCAACCCACTTTTTCCACTGACGCTGCAGCCACTCCAGCCACTGCAGCGTCAATATCGTCTTCACCTGAGGTGGCAGACTGCTGTGAAGTTTGTCTTCTTGTGCCACGATCCGGAGTCGCTAGTGTCCGACGTCGATCGCGTCGAACGTTATAGACTCACTTTGAGATTTTTCGACGACGTTTCGACGGCGTCGTGATTTACTTTTTCAATTTCGACTTCAAATTTTTCGACGACGCGTCGGAATTTTCAGTCTGTTCTTTCTATGCTGTTTTTATTTTTTCTTAAACGTTTATGTTCATTTTTCTTCAGTTTTCTATAGGGACTAGGGCTGTAGTTACATCATCGAGACATCGACCGTTTTGCTTTCATAATTTTGTTTTCTTGTTAAATTGTTTATTTGTTTTGTATAGGGCAACAGAATTTCTATGTGCGTTATTGCTGTAAGTAAATCACACGCTTTTTTGAAAGTTCGTCGACTTTCTTCATTTTTTTCGACGACGACGCCTACGCCTTCACGTCGCGACGCGTCGTAATTTTTTCCACGACGACGCAAGGGATTCGACTTCGACGACGAGATGATGTTTTTTTCCACGACGTCGGACACTATGGCGTCGCCTTATGCCTTGTGAACATTCGCGTTTCTGTTCGACGTGTAACACGTGTTTCTGTTCAGTGGCATCAGTGTGCACCGGTATTGATAAGGTGTTGCGCGTCTACGACTGACTGTGAACTGTGACACTGTGGCAGAAATGTAACTGCTGTAATTTTAACTAGTGTATGTGTGCACGTTATTTACGTACGTATTAGCAACATACTGCCGTTCCTTGATCACCGCGCTGTACTGTGAAACCATTTGGTCACGTGTTGGGACAGGGCATCGCGTTTTAGTAACAGTCACATAGTATGTAATACATTTTATTATAACGATTAATGTAATTGCTTTAGTATATCGTGTAGGCCTACTCATGCTACTCAACTAAGGTCTGCCAGTCGCCCCATGTATTAAGCTGTTGTTGTAGCCAAATATTCAAATAGACACCGACGATATTCCATGTGTTACGGAATTACATGTATAGTATTTGCATTACAGACAGCGCTCCTGTACAACGCGTGAAGCGCACGAATGACTGACGATGGTGTGGTGTTTGTCTGTGACAGAAACCTGAGTTTGATTGGACGCCGGGAATTATTGGTCTCGTCGACAGTTCGTTCTTTTGGGGATACCTGGTCACACAGATCCCCGGCGGTTATTTGGCCTCTAGATATCCAGCCAACAGGTACAGAGACCTATACACCACGCTACTAAACGTTTTGTCAGTAGCAATTTCAGTACTAAACAGATATTAGGCATAATAATCTTTATTAACTCCAGCTTGCATCTGTCTGAAAAGACCAGTCACTTTTCCTCGATTTCGGCCGATTGCTTTTTTTCTGAAAGTATCCATCGAAATTGCTTATACAACGGAAGTAATTTCGATGATAAAATAGACAATTCCGGTGAAAATTTACACGGTCATAGATGGATTAAAAGTGTTTGTTTTGACTTGACATGCGATTGGAAAATTACTAATACTGCTGAAAAGAGAACTATGTTTATTGACAAAAGCTATAGCTAAGGACACTTTGCTGATAAAACGGAAGTAACTTGGTGTGCATCCTTTCGTAGGTTATCACAACCTTCCAGTTCTTCCGTCTTTGTTGCATGTGTAGATGTTCACCCAGTCAGTTCTCTTTGAGATGTGGGCGTTTTCACTGGGCGGCTATACAGACGCGGAAACGCGTCTCACGCTGTTTTGCTGCCCTTCGTCAGCTACATCATCTTCATCACTATGTACTCACTGATGACTGTTTCCATCGATTAGTGGTGTCGTTTTTACCACTCGCGACTCGACTTGGAAAACTTCATATTGTCTACCAGCCTGTCTTTAGCGACAATTCCAGTCTGTGCTCAACGCTGCAACTTGTCTGGTGTTCTGGCTTCGACGCTACGACCACATCACTGACGCCCTTGCAGCACTCCACTGGCTGCGTTACCACAACGGGTCGACTACAAAATTGCGGTCATGGCGTATCGAGCGCAAAACGGTCTGTATACTCTTCGCCATACCTGGATCAGCTAGTTCGCGTTGCTGATCTGCCTGGTCGTCATCGTGTACGCTCATCCTCATCACACCGGCTGTAGGTTCCGGCATATCGTCTATCTACTGGCGGCCGACGTTCTTTTCCAGTTGCTGCATCTATCTTCTGGAACAGCCTGCCTCCTGCCATCCTCCTCCTTGACCGATTTCTGCCACAGACTAAAGACATACCTGTTCCACCAATCATTTGCAGACACTTTGCTATAACTTTTATTCATATATCGACTACGCTTCCGTGGACTTTGTAATGACACCTGTTATTTTATCCACGTTAAAAATTATGATTTCATTTTTATTTCATTGATTCCGGACACGATATAGAGCGTCGGATTTTGGCGAAGCCGTTGTCTAGACTTTAGAGGTATATATTATGGGCAACCAAATGCCGAAGAAACAGGTCTGCCTCACAATGAAACAAAAGTTTCAGTTACTGTGACTGCATTGACAGTACGAGGCACTATTTATCAATTGTCAGTTATAGGCCTATGAGAAGTGCTACATTTATCTGTAAGCATTGTTTCGTCAGCTGCAGTAAAACATACAGGGTGGTCCAAAAACGGATACCCAGTTTTATTTTGGGAATAACTTCGGTAATTCAGCACCGATTTTAACCATTCTTTCACTGTTACAAGCAAAAGTTTATGGCGCGTAAATGTGAAGTCCTTCCACCCACCACACCTTTATTGTGTGACCGCATTACCTAGCAAAACAAACACGACTGCAAATATCGGGGTTAAGTGTTTTGTTTTATTGACTAAACTTATCTCTCGATAGTATTAAAATGATGCTCGGCTGCTCAAGCCAAGTTTCAAGTCTTCATCGATCCTGGAGCGAAAGTTAACAGCTCATACTGCTGCAATATCGTCCTCGAGAAGGGTCTGCTGCTTGACATCAGAGCAATGTCGTCATTACTGGTGGGTGGAGCGCCAGCGCACACTACCCGGACCACAATAAACTATCTGAAAAAAGAGCACATCAACTTCATTGAACCTCACATGTGGCCTCCTAATAGCACCGATATTTATCCCGTGGATTATGCTATTTGGGATGCTCTTCAGCAACGAGTCTACCACCAATGACAATTCAAGACGGTGGAAGAACTGAAGTGAGCGATAGTCACCGAGTGGCAAAAACTCTCACAGCGTTTCATTGATAACAGTATCAATGAATGGCGTCGAAGTCTTAAGCTGTTATCAAGAATGGCGACGGACACATCGAGCATCGCAACTTGGTTTGAGCAGCCGCACATCATTTTAATACTATCGAGAGATAAGTTTACTCAATAAAACAAAACACTTAATACCGACATTAGCAGTAGTGTTAGTTTTGATAGGTAATGTGGTCACACAAGAAAGGTTTGGTGGGTGGAAGAACTTCACGTTTACGCGCCGTAAATTTATGCTTGTAACCGTGAAAGAATGGTTAACATCGGTGCTGAATTACGGAAGTTATCCCAACAATAAAAGTGGGTATCCGTTTTTTGGACCACCCTGTATTTTATTGATTGCTGATTGGTGTCTTGTCAAAACAAGCAGACATTCCATTAGGCACACTGTGGAGATATTTGTCGGTGTGATGTCGGATGTGTTGTTGTTGTCGAACAGATGTTGATGATAACGGTTGTGATGTTTATTGCATAGTTGTTATCATAGCCGAATCATTGCCAGAGTTTATTCCGTTCTTTTGAAATATCTCCTATGGCGGCAGTGCGATAGCTTGGGCAGTGAGTCTGCATGCTGTAGGTTGCCATCGCTAATCCAACACCGTAATCGTAATGTGTTTGTCATATTACTTAGATCCTGACATTACCATTCCACGGATGGCAGAAGGAAAACCGTTGGATTAGAGCAGTGAACAGTGACGTGACGTTATACTGTCTGCTGTGCAGGATATTCGGCGCTGCGATCGCCATATCTGCGTTTCTCAACCTGATGATTCCCGGAGCGTGTCGCGCCCACTTCGCTGTCGTCATGTTCGTCCGCATTCTACAAGGACTCGTCGAGGTCTCAGCTATACGTACATTATTTATACATGGCGACTGAGTGTGAACTTATTCTGTTACCACCGCCATCTTGGGGGTATTCTGTGTTGCAGCCTTGCAGCTTTCTATTCGGTCTTAATACGCGAGAGCTTTAATAAAAATACTGAGTCCCACATCAACAACCCGGCAATCGCATCATGTGCAGCAGCTGACAGAGCAGCACAAAAAAGCTGGACTGCTGAACAAGTGTATGCCAGTTTATGCAACTCACCTGTTCTACCCCGCTGCCATTGAGACAGCCGGTACGTGGCACGATATGACTATCGAGCTGACTCAGTCACTTTGGAAATAGGCATACGCATCACCCTGGTAACAGAAGACATCAAGGAAACAACATATTTGTTTCAGCGCTCGTCGTGGCTCCCCAGAAGAGGAATGAGGTATTCTTCTGCAATACGTCGCAGCTGTGAACATTCTTTTATCTTAAACATCTGATGCCCGCGGCTTTGTGGTGGTGGGCCAAATAAATAAGTAGTCTAAAATTCTAAATACAAAATGGAAAGTCAAATTATTCGTATAAGCGAGGTACGCGAGAACTCCCTTTGCCATTTGAATCATCTGACTCTCGAGTAGGCCTATTTCATGATAAGGTGGAACAACATTTCAATGAAGTTATTTCATCTTATTCGTATGACGATGAATTTCTCTTCTGACCTCGACCTTCTGAGCTTCACATAAGAAATTGCACTGTCACTTATCATGTGAACCTTGTTTGATTTTCTACTCCTAATCGAGTCCTGATTGCCACGCCAGAGTTGGACATGGGTCCATTTTTGCTGACCCAATCCAAACCAATCCATCAACTCATGGATCCAATCCAATCCAATCCAATCCATAAAGTTGCCTGAAAATCCTGATCCAATCCAATTCAAAAATAGCTGTAATTAAAGCTAATTCGTAAATTAGGGCCCATGTGCCACTATCTATCGTAATGACCATTAATATAGGCTATTCCGCGGTAGTTAAAAGTTTATAAAGCATAATTTGTAAGAAACAGCGTCTGTAACATATAAGTCACTGAAGTTTATGTACATCATAACCAAGTTTTACGGACGACGACTCAAAGGAAGTGCAAAAAGAAAAGTTCATTATCAGCTGCTACAACTATAGTCAGTCATACAGTTGCACATCAGCTAATCAGCAATCGGTGCATTTAAACGACAGACACTCAACGGTCGACGAATACTGACAGCATGCGGTCCTCAAGCAGGCGCTAAATGAGACGATGTCATAAAGCAATAGAGCCTAAGCGTAGTGTCTGGTAAAACTCACAGTCAAGTCATAAACGATTGAAGTCTGCAAGAATACACATTATGGTGTCACAGCGTCACCGTTTGTCAGTCGTTAATACAGAAAATATATAAGTGAAAAAAACAGAGGATTGCAGTCATCGGACCCAATCCAATCCAGTCCACAAAGTTTCCTCAAAATCCTGACCCAATCCAGTCCAATCCATGGATGGATCCAATCCATGTCCAACTCTGTGCCACGCTGCGTGACGCCCGGGTGGGAAAGCAGATTGTTCAGTTCTGTTGTGTGAATGTACACAACGTAAACTTCTGTGAAATATCCTGATGGCAAGTCGTGACGGATAAACGTTGGCGAAGATTTTCAATTATATCTTGTCACTCACTCTGTCCACTCTTTAGTGACTCATTAGTTAGAGTGGGTACAATAATATTCGCCTTTGTGGACGTTGATAACAGTTGACAGTTTTGACACATACCGGTAGTCCGGTACTATTGTGTGCCGACCTGACGAGCGCCTAGCTGCGCTTGCGGGTGAGGTGGGCTGCGGAAACTGTTCGGCGATGTGGCGTGGTGTGGCTCGCTAATGTGATGGAGATGGCGATTGTGTTGTTGCGTGAGCTGCACCGAGAAATAGAATTACTCGGCGCGCCGGGCACCGTCACATATCGCGTTACCGATATGGATTGATATCAATTCGCGCCATGCGCGCCGATGCCGGCCATTGAGGCGCGCCTTGCGCCTTCGCGAGCCTGTGATTGGTCGCCGTCAGCCCGGCCCAGCGCGCCGCTCCGCTGAGTCCCACTCCTGCCCGCCAGACTGAGCGCGCGAACCACATTCACGCAATCGTGACGTCAATGTGCGCCGCGATCGTTAAACTGTTTCGAATTCAATCACAAAACTCGCATCGGCGTCGTCGTCCGTAGCACGCTATGCACTGTGTACTACGTTTCAATGGCTTGAGAATCGTATGCACGCTGCCTCACTGCCTCTGACATTCCACTTGTGTCGTGCAAATCTCGCAGATCAACCACCTGTCGTTAGTTTGCCTGTTTCTAATAAAATAATAACAAGTGCAAACACAGCGTTTTCTTTTGCTTTTACGAATGAAGTAATGAAACTATAGCCGAAATTCCATTTGGCTTGACACAACACGACTGGACAAGTGGCGCGTCGTGTCTAGCCTCACTGATGCCTCATTTCCAGCACTCCGTATCTGTTGCCGTAACCGTTGCCGTAGCCGTAGCAAAGTACGTAAGAATTACGTTCATCCGTAAGAATTCCGTTAGAACTCCGTAGCTTACGTAAACAATAACGT
>Ga0209568_1001079_pt1 | contig 10201 bp, 9 predicted proteins | sample WorMetOlspDAHAB2_FD_187406 | JGI IMG/M metagenome (GOLD analysis project Ga0209568, IMG submission 187406) | Marine gutless worms symbiont microbial communities from Max Planck institute for Marine Microbiology, Germany - Olavius sp. DAHAB.2... ...
AAGCGACCGTCACCCGCCCGCCGCGCACGCACGCGTGCGTGCTGTTTTATGGTCCATGATACGGGAGAGGGTTGAAGGGGAGGGAGGCGGAAGGAGACTGTAACCTGATACCAGCCTCCCCGTGACGTGCAGTACTGGTCTTGGCCACCATCACGCCACACTTTCTCCACCAGCAGGAAGTGTGTGTTGCTAATGGTCTGCATGTGCCACCAATTGCATATAAGCTGCGTTCTCTAAGCGACCTGCCTGGTCTAATATTACAAGTGGCTGGGACAGCAACGCACGGAGTACTCGTATCGGTATCGGTATCGGCCATTGTATATACTCGAATACTCGTATCGGATCGTATCGGTGTGTGCCCGTATCGTTCGTTCTCTAGTAGAGACTTCAGTATTGGTCTGCCTCGATATCAGTCCACCCTAAAACTGAAAATTTTGACACACTGATCACGTGGTTATTATAGATTCTGGGTTTATATTTTTCACATTATTTGTGTTTTTCTTTTCAGTTTGCAAACTTTTGTGTCACATCCACACAGTCTCATAAAACTGCCAGACTGCCAGTACACAGCTTGTACTGCTTGTAATACATGACTAAGTTCAGTGCTGACTTCCAGAATTAAAACTTACGCTCCGATCGAAAATTTACACAAACATTCCAGTTAAATTTCATCTGTACTGCTGTTAAAAGATTATTGATGTTGATCGAGAATAGATAAAATTGATATTTAAAATTGACAAAAGTTGTAGGGGTCTTGTGTTTTATCTGACACCATGTAGACCTTCCGATGTGTTATAATATCACACGCGGGCCATGTTCTCCCAGCTATCTAACCAGTGGAGCTTTCAGCGAGCTGGCATTTCTATTCTGTGTACATGTTCCATCTGTTGAAATGATGTTCGAACTGTTAGGACACCGAGATGGAGCTACGGACTCTGCAGCACAAGCAGGAGTCGTTCGTCATTCAGTACCAAGAGAGTCTGAAGATTAGCAGTGAGTAACAGCGTTTGCTGTGATGGAGCTCTTTGTCTATTCATTTCACCGTTAGTGCTTCTTTGTATTCGGTTACGGGACACTGCATTTGACTTTACCACACCAGCATTGCATTTTGCAGTTGATGATTGTATTTCTGTCATATTTCAGCCTTCCAAACTATATTTTGGGGCACGACATACCCTAACTGTGCTGAATGTGTCACTGTATCCCTGCTAGTTAACCAGTCAGGTAACCCGAGTTCACAACGTTAAGCATACGTCAACCGATGAAATTTGGTCTCTGCACTAATTTGCGCCCATTTTTTTAAAAATTTGATATATTTATTATTTACAGGCAATGTAAGAGTCATAAATACAATAAACTTGTTTTATTTTGCTGTTTAAATTATGAAACAGTGTCATGTGAGTAAAGTTACAAAAGAAGCATGTGTGAGATGAAGTTTAGTGGACATGGTCTGTGGTGTGCTGCATGTAGACCAGCTGCAGCAGTTATCTAGCCAGCCAAATGGCCAGACTCGGATCGATGCTGAGCGCAAGTTGCAGAAACAAAAGCAGGATCTTGACCAGCAGTTGAGCCAGAAAGCACAACAGTTGCTACAGATGCGACTTGTAAGATGCATTACAGTTACTGTATGATTGCTCACTGTATCAGTGAAGTAACCATGTTTTGCTTGCCATTGTTTTGCTGCAGCACATTAACAGTTGCTGACAAAACCCTGCCACCATACTGGTGTGAACAAGTCAGACTTTTCTATGTATCTTTTTTCTTGAAGTGTGTTTTAAGTTTGTAATTTTTGAAAAAAGGCTAATATTGCGCACACTCTTCTGTCAAAATTTACTCGTTTTCTGAGATTCCAAAAGCTACCGAAAATCATTAAACATAAATTTGGATGTGCGATAATCATGCACACAAACCATAGTTGATCATGGTTTGACAGATAATAGAGCACATTGTTACTTATTTTGAAGAAATGACAGCAAATGTGACCATGCACATTAACTACTAGAGCTTTCGAGCAATTAATTTTTTAATCATAATTGCTGCGATTAAAAAAGGTAATAGCTCATTAACATGTCATTAATGCATATAGGTGCGCTAACCCATCTGTAATTGGAAAACGTGGCCCTGAAGGGCAGTTGCGATCTCTTGGTGGTGCATTTGCAAGTGCTGTGGCACGTATAGCATTATTTTAGAAACGGTTTAAATTTTTTTAATGGCATCAATTTTTTTAATCATAATTAATTGTTTATGCATTATTACACTAAGCAATGCATTAATTCACAAGCTCTATTAACTACACATGCACCAATTGCACATTCATGTGACCATCCAGTCTGTTCGTAGAGCAAAATTTTTTCAATGGTACTGTTTTTCCTAAATGTTTTCCTTTTATGTTGCATACTTATGCCAGGTCGAGTGATCATATTACATTGGAAATCGGCGTCAGTATTTAGCTTTTGTTGTCATTTGTTTTCACAGTTGTGATAATTTCGATAGTCAAGGTAAAAATAGTAGATAAAATTTTCTATAAAAGAGCTTGTCTGCTGTAATATTTTGTCTACATTAAATTTTGTTAACACGGGGAGCCGAATTTGAATCGAGTGTTGAATGGTCGTTGGTTTGTTGCGGCAGAAACTTGCGGAAGAGCACCACAAAACGTGTCAGCATTTGACCGGTCTGCAGTCGATGTTTCTTGATGAGCATCTTATCGCGTGGAAACGTAGTCAGCAGTTGGCGGGAAATGGCGCAGCGTTTGACGGGAGTCTGGATACCCTTCAGCAGTGGTGAGTTAGTTTGTCACATGATACTAGTGAATGCCATTTTTCTTCTGGTGTGTCTTGTTAGCAAGAGCTGCTGCAACCTCGTCATCATCTTGTTGTGACAGGCCCTTGCAAGAGCAGAGCTGTCCCACGAGTTGACACCATCTGGATCTATCTCGAGCATGCTGCCATGCTGAGTTGAGTCTAAGATTGTGAGGTTAAAGGTCATGCAAAGTCGTGTTTAATTGGGTTGACCTCTTTTGCGCTGCCAGTCCATTGGCTGATAGAAGCTTGTAAGGCATGTGGGTGGTCTTGCATTTGGTCAGCTCTGACAATATTGTCAAACAGGAGAAATGTCTCGTTGTGATATGTGGACCCCAGGAATTAAAGTGGCCATTGTATGCATTGGGACAAGTGTCAGCCACTTCACTGCCACTGCAGGATGCTGGGAAATGTTTTTTTTGTGTGAAATTGTTGTAAAGTGTTATGTTATAAGCTTTGTGAAAATAATTGTATTGGCTCTTGGTACATTTTTTTCCGGCCATATCTTACCATTTTTTGCATAGGATTAAAAACAAGTTAGATAACTGTCATATCTTAGACAGCATCTTGATTGTTAGAACTGACAAGTTGTCATTTTTTGGTGGAGGTGGACTGTTTTAAGTCTGACCAACCCTTGTTGCAGAGATCGTTAAAACGAGACAATTCAGTTCATATTCTGAATTACAGTACTTATGTGGAAGCCTAGAGAACCCGTATGATTGAATGCAGCCCCTGAGTGATGTGTGATGTTTTTTTGTAGTGTCACTGCTATCCTATGATGTTTCCCGTGTTCTGCTATGTACGGCATATGCTTTATGCTTCTGTGCATGGTTGGTGTTTTTAAGGTGTGAGAACCTTGCCGATCTCATCTGGCAAAACCGTCAGCAGATCAAGAAGGTGGAGCTACTGCGCACGCAGCTGCCGATTAATGTTCCCACTGGTTGCCAAGATCTTCTGCCGATTCTCAACACCACAATTACTGGTCTTCTGTCATCTCTGGTTACCAGGTTCGCCTTGTTCTTCTGTGATGATAGCACTAAGATATTTGATGAGGGACGATATGTGAGTGCTTACAACGAGTTTGCAATGATATGAAATGGAATGAAATGTTGGCAGTCTGCAGTTGCAGTGGTGTGTGAATTCTGGAATTTGTGGTGGATGCTGATTTATTCTTCCTATTCTGTGTTGCTGCATATTCCGGAAGTCTTCTGAGGACTGTTGATTGTACAACAGCATTTAAACTCCCTCTTAATTTTTTCCATTAAATCGCTGTTTTAATTCTGTTTTCAAATTTTTAGTTTGTTAAAGATGCGTGAAGCATAAGCTAAGTTGATAGATATAGTCTGATGTGCTTTTGTCTTTAGTGTATTGCCATTTGTAGCTGGCTTAAGTTTTGGTACTGATAAGTTTTTGTGTATTGATTGAATGTGCATGTTCATTTCTTACACTGATGTGTTTTAGAAGCCATTAAAAGCCATTTTTTTCTATTGAATGATGGAAAATGTATCTATAATGCATGCTTGTATGGGTGTATGAATATGGATGTACATGTAAAGTGTATGGGTGTAAATAAGTAATAGTTGATAACAGCGTGAATGAGGTGTGTATTAAATATGCTGCAGTACGTTCATAATCGAGAAACAGCCACCACAGGTGTTGAAGAAAGACTCGCGCTTTACAGCGACTGTCCGTCTACTTGTTGGTGGCAAACTTAATGTTCACATGAATCCGCCGACAGTAAAAGCGACAATCATCAGGTTAAACTCACTGTTTTTGTTGCACATTTGTTGGTTACAGTCCTTGTCATAGTCAAGCTTCATTCCTTTATTATCTATTTATTTATTATATGATTAATAAGTGAAGTATACGATAAAACAACATAAAAGTTTACATAAGTAATTTGAAATAATATAATAAAATATGTAGAACTGTAGAATACACAAGGCAGATTTTTATGCTGATGAGAGCTGTGAATTACTAAGATGTACTAACACTGAAATGTGCTCAATTTTATCACTGTACTTTTTGTCCTGTAAGAATTTTGACATTTTGCATCTTGATGTCACAGACACTTCACAGCCAGGCCTTAATTATGTTTTATCCGAATTATATCAAAATGGCTGCAAAGTGAGAGAGAGAGAGCTTGGATTTTTTATGGCAAATCCTCTAGAAGAATCTGTATTGCACCAAAAATTAAGGGAACTCTCCCTAACTGGCCAAAGATGCAGGATTTGGTGTGATTTTTGGTGCTGACTGTAGGCATATACATCTAGAGATTCACTATTGCTGACGTTGTTAATGCCTTTATCGTATACATTGTATTGTTTTGTACAGTCTCGGAGTAAGTTAATGATGGGAACATCAGCATTTAAGCGAGAGATGTAACAGGACAATTGATTTCACTGCAATGTGGAATTCTGTTGCTGTGATTGCACTGTTATCCTCTACCTTTTCTTGTTGATTAAATTTCCATTTTTTATGTGCTGTTTTTGTCTTTTTTTCTAACTCTTAACTCTCTCACATTATTATTCCAAAAGTGTAATATTAAAAAGAAACTTTCTGACTGATGTCAGTCTTTTAATCAAACTGTAATGACTTTGAAGGCACGATATAGCCTAATTTCGCCGAAAGTGCTGTTATGTGAGCCAATCTACTATGTGCATGTAAGCCTCGGGATGTTGACGGTGAGTGAACGATTGGTGTTGATAGTGAAGAGCAAGCTCGAATGCTGCTGAGGAATGACAAGAACGTGAAGAATGAGACCAGTGGTGACATTCTGAACAACATGGGAACGATGGAGTACCACCAGGCCAGCGGAGTTCTCTCAGTCACCTTCCGTAATATGGTCAGTGTATGTTGTCATAGTACGGCGTTTTCTGAAAGCAATATTGTGGTCAGATGAATATTATTCTCTCTGATGGTCTATTGTCACAGGCAAGGTAAGGCTAGGCTAAGCTAACAATAGTATTTCATCGATTGATATTTCTGGAGAGTGAGTAGACAGTGTCAAGTATGAATGTGCACTTGCTGTGTGAATATTTTGTTAGAAATCTATATATAGTTTATTTTAACTTATAAATTCTCATAAATTTATTTATTTTCAGAAACGAGCTGTCTTGGTCATAGCACGTACTGAAAGAAGCAAGTTTGAAATAAGAAATGTTTTACGACTGAGTAGAAATTTGTGTAATGTGAACACAAATAATGTCGGTTTATGTTTTTGGTGTTCTTGGATGGCAGTGGCTGGTGGAATTTTGCTATGGTAACTTCTAGTCAAATGTGTCGGTGGTAGATAATGCGCTGCTGCTTTGTGTTTGTTGTTAGGCTCTCAAACGAATCCGTCGTGCTGAGAAGAAAGGAAACGAGGTTTGATTACCAGATTTTTTTTTTATTTTGGGCAGAAATGTTTTAGTTTGCATTCATCAAGTGAGTGTTCTTATTTTCGCTCGTGGAAGTTTACAGCCTAAAATAGTGCCGTGATATGTGTATTTGGTTTGCTTGAATATACAATTACCAAGTTGCTTGCAGTACAGTCGTTGTTTGTCTGATGTGCCAGACTGTTACGGAGGAGAAGTTTTCCATCTTATTCCAGAGCCAGTTTTCAGTCGGTGGCGGTGAACTGGTGTTCCAAGTGTGGGTAAGTGTTGTCGTCATCGAGTCTCATACGGGAAATACTGCGATTGTTATGACATTGTTGGTGATGATGGTGATAATGATGACATAATATACATTTTTATTTGAAACTCAGTCAGAGGCATCTCAGAGTAGCAAATAGTGCACGAACATAACTAAAAGCACAGGCTTATAAAAAAATAAAAAGTATACTACAATACAAATAAAAATTAATGCAAACAGTGATAATAGTTTTGTGATGTTGTTGAATGGAATGATTTTATACCGAAGGCACCTGCTGAATTGTTGATGTGCAAGGTTGTTAAATTTTTTGATCGTCCAACAAGAGCTCTTAATAACCATTTTGACTGCCTAACAACTTAAAACTAGGCTCACAGCTTGTGATAATTTTTAAAGATATCTTATGTATCTTTGTCGTTTGCAGACTCTGTCGCTACCAGCAGTTGTCACGGTCCATGGCAACCAAGAGTGCAATGCTCTTGCTACTATTCTTTGGGACAATGCATTTGCTGAACCGGTCAGTGTTAATTTGTCACAGTGACAGAACTTTCAAAGTTTTTCAGGACAGCTTGCTTGTCCATTTCCTGCTGGCAAACCTACCGGAATATGTAGTGTTACTTCATGTAAAAGAGTACCGCTAGTTCTTAGACCATACCTTGTTGTAAACCTAATTTGTATTAATTTCAGGTGATGACTAAATTCAATCTCAGAACAAGTTCCAAAAAGTCACACAAGAGCATACGTTTAGTTTTTAGACCAAACATTTGGTCTGAGACCATACTTAATACAAAGTAAGTCCCTAGTCTAGAATTTTAGCGAGAGAAAATCGTTGCAGTCCAAATTTAAGTTATAATCCATCATCAGAAAACACTGTAATTGTAAGATCGTGAAGAAAATGATGACTCAGCATGTATTTGCTAGTGGACGATTAAGCACAGGTTGTGTTAAATAGAAGCCTATTTTGAAGAGCATGTGTTTGTTTGGTCACATATCTTTTTCTACGTAACATATTTTGTGTGGTAATTTAATTTGTGTACAGGGCCGACTTCCATTCCAAGTTCCCGACAAGGTGCAGTGGATGCATCTGGCACAAGCTCTCGTGACCAAGTTTGCGTCAAACTGTGGACTTGGTTTGTCGATGGAAAACCTCTCGTACCTGGCGTTTAAACTGTTTGGCCAGGCGGATGACTACAGCATGCACACGGTGTCCTGGGCTCAGTTTAACCGCGTGAGCTGGTTTCTGTTCTTCCGTGTATTATTAACTGCCCATATCGGCTCACGAGCTGTAGAGTAAACTCCACTCGGTCTTCTGGCCAAGTGTTGTACGAATCGTTTGTTTGTCATTTCTCAGGTTTGTTGTATTATATTAAGTTATGCATGCAGCCTCTTTTCTTTTTTTTGTCTTCTTCTCTATCTCTCAACTTTCTTGAGTTATCCATTTCTCAGCGTGTGATATTTTCGACTTTCTCATTAATATCTGCATTTAAACTACGGCATACTTTATGAAGTTCATTTGTGTAGCCTATTTGTGCTGAATGTTTTGTTAAAGCCGAACTAACAAACTTACGGAGCCACAGTCATCGAAACCAGCATGGACTGACAATGGCCCCGTGAAGCCATTTTGTGTGACAGAATTTTGAGCGTGTTCATGCTGGTCGGTGTTGCACAGTAGTTGCTGTTTTGTTTTGGCAACAGGAACCACTGCACGGTCGCAACTTCACATTCTGGGAATGGTTCTACTCGATTCTGAAACTCACCAAAGACTGGCTGCAGGGACCGTGGAAAGAAAGGTCGGATGTGTTCACTGATGGATCACAGTTCACAATTTACGTTAATTTTTGTGTGTATAGCGTTGGACTCACCACAGACTCATTTTATAATTTGACTGAAAAATAATATTCACTACTTATATATGCTGTATATAAGTGTCACTGTCAATATCAACTTATATAGCGCATTATCGCACTGTGCCTCTAATGTGCTCAATGCACCACATACTGCTGAAACAAGTGCTTCTTCAATAGGTGACCGCAGCTGGAGATGCTGAGTTCTGGATCATGCAGGTCATTGCTCAGTGTGTTCCAGATGGTTGGACCAATCATAGCGAACGCACGATGGCCATATGTATCGAGCTGTGTTCTTGGCACGACGAGTAGGCGGCGGCTGACCGAACGACAGCACTAATGCAGGGCATGTGCTAGTAAGTGGCTGGCAAGGAGGATAATATGTGAGGCTTTGCTGGTATGATCTCTGAAGCTAATAGAGACTATGCCGTCAATGTCAGTGTTATTGTCATTGTGTAAATTTGTATAGTGCATCATCTGTGAAACCCACCTAAATGTGCTCTGTGCCGCAGTGCGTGACAGTACCATGCCAGCAGAAATGTTGTTAGCAACATTGAAGCCTGAAAGTGGCTTCAGTGGTGTTTGATTGGGGATGGGTTCTGGGAGGCTGTTCCAGGCAGGTGGATGAAGCCCGACAGCCAAACTTGCAGAGTCAATGCAAAGGTACGTGCAGTAGATTCGTGTCTGCCGAATGTGGATGTCTCTGGCTGGAGAGTGGGATGCAGTGATCTCCTAGATACTGAGGTGCATGACCATTCACTTGTGGTTCGTCAGTGCACGATGTGTGCTGTGACGACGTTGCAGGTTGATTCACGGCTTTGTGAGCAAGCAGTTGGCGCAGGAGTGGTTGATGCGAAGCCCAAGTGGCACTTTCCTTCTTCGCTTCAGTGACTCGGAACTCGGCGGCATCACTATTGCTTGGGTTGCAGAGGATCCGAAAGGTAAACCTTAGTCTCTGGACTGTGTGTGTAATGTCGACCATAATAAAAACATTGATCCACTTTTGCCACTCTCATTCTCAGTCTTTGCAATAGTGCTACATTATAATAATAATAATAATAAATATTATGGTTTATTAGTATGATTATTATTATTATTAGGAATATACCAAAACAGTTACAGAACAGTGTCTGCCATGGACACACATATGCACTGATGGTGCATGTTACACGATTTATGTTGATTTTTATTATTTTTTTTCATTTTCAAAAGGCAGAAGTTGTGGTCAAACTCATTTCCTGCAAAATGTCACTATTGCTATATCATTAAAGCAGTTGTTTCCTGTTTGTTTAGTCTGTTGTTTACTGTATGATAATTATTATGGTGTACGTCACAAAATTGTATGAATGTCAATGTCAGCGTCAATTTGTATAGTGCATCAATTAGTAGGGGCCTTTTTTTACGTGCTTAGTGGACTAGTATGGTGCAAACACAAATGTTTTTAACATGATACAAAGTATTAGTTTTGCATGATATGATGCTTATTTAGATGAAATATATAACATTGTCACACATCCGCTACATATGCATACGTAATTTTCTATTGTGTATTTGTACCAGGTGGCGAACGGCAAGTGTTTAACCTGGCTCCGTTCACTGACAAGCACTTCCGCATCCGTGGCCTTGGCGACACCATCAAGGATCTCCACAATCTCCTGTATTTGTACCCCGACATACCGAAGGCACGAACGTTTAGCAAGTTCTGGACACAAGGTGATGGATTTAATAATAATAATAATAATAATAATAATACGAAATTTATATAGCGCCATAATGCCGTTAGGCGGCTACAGAGGCGCAGGCGGAACAGGTAGGTAGAATAGTTAGCAGAAAGCGGTAGAAAACAGATGAGTTTTAAGTCTTGATTTGAAAATAGAGAGAGAGTCGCAGTTTAATACGGCAGGTGGCAGTGAGTTCCAAGTCAGA
>Ga0209568_1001080_pt1 | contig 10186 bp, 11 predicted proteins | sample WorMetOlspDAHAB2_FD_187406 | JGI IMG/M metagenome (GOLD analysis project Ga0209568, IMG submission 187406) | Marine gutless worms symbiont microbial communities from Max Planck institute for Marine Microbiology, Germany - Olavius sp. DAHAB.2... ...
CCGAGACATCGTCCATTTTGCTTTTATAATTTTGTTTTCTTGTTAAGTAAGTAGGCCTTGCTGCCGTAATGCGCCACCTAGTCACTTACAATTTCACTTTTTATCAGAAATATGCAACGGGCAGAAAGAAGTTCTGTGTGCGTTATTGCTGTAAGTAAATCACGCGAATTTTTTGTGAAAGTTCGTCGACTTTCTTAATTTTTTCGACGACGACGCCTACGCATTCACGTCGAGGCGTCGTAATTTTTTTTCCACGACGACGCAAGAAATTCGACTTCGACGACAAGTCAATGCTTTTTCCACGACGTCCGACACTAGTGCGAAACGACCTTAAAACTACGAAACAAACTGAATGTTTTAGAAGAACTAATGCCATAAGTCGCATGGAAAAAGAATGTAGACCGCAAATATGGAAATGGGTCATCTTTCGGTCTTGACCCATGGTCATTACACAATTTTGTCCAACACATGTGACTAGGAAGGAGCGTGGCATGGCGGTACTAGACATCCTTCCTCTCGGTCTTGACAACAAAAGTCATAGATAAACACAAACCCCCAACTATGACAAAAGGCCTACTTGAGTTAGTGAGCAGTTGCTTAACGTCAGCTAACAGAGCTAAGAACAGTAGCATGAATGTCATTAACTGCTAAACTTATTACTGTTAGTAATTAGCACATTTAAAGTTGCAAGCTCCTGCGCAGTTATTTTTGTCATGGGTCAATGGGTCACCGTCATTGGCAGTGGCAGATCGGTAGGCCGATTAAAATCACAACATTTCCTCCAAAACTATTCTAACGTAGTGCAGACGCGAAAATTATGCGGAACATAGGAATTTCCAATGCCAAAAAACGGCAATTTTCAATGTCAACAAAAACGGCACTTGCTTGAAAGTCATTTAATCATTGTTCAACAGATCTGCTGCAAAGACGTCAGTGTCATACAGTCGATCATTGCAGACAGTTACCGTGAATTGCATGTACAGATTCATGGATATCTGTAATTCAGCTCACAGAGAAAACATGTCTTCTCCATATTAAAACAGTGTCGGTAGTGCCAGCTGAATTGCCAGCCTAAACCGATGGACACGCAGAATTTCCTGCCATTGGGTTGGTACTCGGATGGTGACTTTTCCGCGTTATGCTGCCATAAATATGCCTCACGGTTATTGTTGCGTCTTCCAGTTATCCACCAAAGGGTACATACGTTCCTCTTCGTGTATTTCTCTGAAACAGGCAACAGTCACCGACTACTTCTGACAAAAGTCGGCCGTTTGTAATTTAAGCCGTTTAAAGGAATGACATCAGGTGCACTTCTGAAAGTCTGCAAATTGCACAATATAGGGTGAGATAGCGCAGTGGTTAGGTCTTTAGCTCGCGTACTTTCCCAACCCGGTGTCCGAGCTACGGTTGATAGTTGAGCACTTTGTGGGTAAACTGCCCGCTACAGTTAGTCAACTAGGCCAACTCAGCCTTCCGTCCGTCAGGTGTCGGTGTATTAGTAGTAATCCACGTATTAACATGAATTACGGAGGCGGAGACATTTAGAAAGGCAGTCTATTGCTACGCGTGGCAACATAGCTACAGCAAAATATTCGTGAATTCGGACTTGGGCTGCGGCCTAGTCTGCCAGCCGGCTCCGTCTACATCAACAGTGCTGCTGACGCAGCATTCGGCAACTGTGGCCCTACATAAATGAACTTAGCATTACCTTTACTAACTGGATTATTATTAATATTCCAACTGTCGAATTTATGCGTTAGCTATCACGTTGAAAAGTAAATAAATTTATCACGACGAAGAAAATTAACACCGTTAAAATGTTAACACTGCTACTGACATAATGCTCCGTCTCACGGTATTTATACTGCTATGATATACCGCGCTATATCGTGACCTTGGCGATACTTGTATTGTCACTTAAGTATTAACGACAAGTATCGAGGTATATTGGGAATCGCACAATGCCAGTTCCAACTCTAATAGTTCTCTGGTTGCTCGGTCTGCAGTGACAACGTGTATGCCTAATTTACGAATCAAGAGTCTCATCCAGAGTTGGACATGGATTGGATTGGATCAGGTTGGATTGGGTTGGTTTGGGTGACGATTTTCGGGAAACTTTATGGATTACATTGGATTGGATTGGATTGCGTATGATGAATGTGAGCCCGTTTTTCAGTAGTAATCATTGAAGCAATGTTGATGCTGTTTCTTTCAAACACGATTTATGAACTTTTAACTATCTCGCGGATTACCGACGATTAAAAGGCAGCATTAGAATAGTTAGTAACACATAAGTTTACGAATTCGATTAATTGTAACCAGATATTTACGAATTTGACTGAATGTAAGTTATGAACATCCAGATTGGATTGGATTGGTTTGGGTCAGCAAAATTGAACAAGAGTTGGTCAAGGGTCCATTTTTGCTGACACACAATCCAGGCCAATCCATCAACCTGTGGATCTAATCCAATCCAATCCAATCCATAAATATCAGGTATTAAATCGAACTCGTAGACTATGTGTTCCACTAACTGTTTCAACGCTGACATTTACTCGTGTTAAAACGGGGATAGTTAAACGTTTAAAAATCATAATTTAAAAACCTGTATCAACTGTGATCAATGATTAGCTTTTATTAGTAATTAACGAACAAAACCGCAGTTTATATGCTAGGTAACGGCGCCATTACACATCAAAAAACAGCAAATGTCAAAAAAGGTGATACTACGCAGTATGGCATTGCCTAAGTGTCAATGTAAGCCCTACTGCTGAGCAAATTCACCTGTTTTGATATTTGCTGTTTTTGATGTGTAATGGCGCCGTTAACTAGCGTATAAACTGCGGTTTTGTACATTAATATTTGCTGTTTTATAAGCGATTTTTCGCTCGGTAGTTAACTTCAGTTACGTTAGTTCGCCTAAGTTCATGCCAAATCAATAGGATTTCATAATTTCGGCCGCTTGCGTATCAATGTTTTGAAGTTATCTTAGATTTTGAAGCTTTCCAGCATCACCAAGTGACAGACAAACAAGACGACTGCCTCTTTGAAAAAAAAATCCAAAATGGCGGCGGCCGCCAACGTGTTTATTCAAAAATAGTGATTTTTGCCATGCTTTTTACTTTATGGTGTCAGTTTGCATCACCTTTTTTGAAATACATATATCCGTCAAATTAGTCGTAGGCCGATAGAAAGCCAAACTGCACCATTAGCCGCTGTTGCCATAAATACAAACGGGCGTGAATGAATAATTATATGAAATAGTTTTTGATCAGTTGCACAACAGGCCCTACATACAGCAGCGGAATGGTCGTTTGAACCCGTTAGTTGACATTTGTACAGCAATAGGCTTATTCGCTACCTCGGGGCATCTGATTGCGCCAAGTTTAAAGTATGATTCATGCAGCATTGCCAGAATAGAAATTGCAATATGATAACTGCAGAAATTTCAAGATTTATTGAAGAAAACGTGCACAGAAGTGCGTACGTAGTTTGTTTATGTTAATGTGGATGGGTACAATGATTTGGCATTTTGACAACAGTTTGGCATTGAATTAACGTACGTTTGACAGTGGCCGTCGAAAATTAGTTGATGACGCCGCAACGAACGACGCCAATGACGTCATTCTTCTGTGACGTCGGTCTTCATTGACGCGCAGTTGAGACGCGCGACAGTGCATGTTCAATACCCAAATTGACGGTTTTGGGCAAATGTGAACCCTTCAAAGTTGTCGGCTATCGTGTGGACCCACAAAGACACTTCCTTGCGTTATTGCGCGAGGTGTGAGCCATTGTGCGTCAAAATTTGCCAACGGGTCACTTCAGTAGGCGAGTCCGGGAAAAATATAAAAAAAATTACGGTAATAAAAAAGACAGGCCTTATATTTAACGTATTTGGGCAGGCGCGCCCTTACTACAGATTTGTACAAATTGTGGGTTGCGTGTTCGTCTCGTGGACGTAATGAATAGTGCAAAGTTTTATCGTAATACCGTCCGCCGGTGATTAAAAAAATGCGGTCACAGTGATCCCGCCAACTCAATTTTATCCTATCTATAACGTTCCCTGAAAATCGCGACCCAATCCAATCGAATCCATGGACGATCCAATCCATGTGAAACCCACGTCTAGCTCTGGTCTCACCAACCTTTCAACAAAAAGTCAATCACTGTGCGGTGCTCTTCAGCGTTGTCTATGACGGCAAGATGAGCCATCGGATGACGAGACTGGCAGTAAGCCTCCCCTTTATTCCAGCCGGCTCTTGTCGGTTTCACACCATAGTAGCTTCAAGAGATAAAACCACACAAGTCACATCCTGCTGTATTATGCTAATGATCGAAACGTGTACCTACTGCCAGCGTTACGTTTTGATTGGCACCCCAATGGCGTTTATCCCACACAAGGCTACACAGGGTGGCCCAAAAAGTAGGTGACCCAAAAAAGCAAGCCACTATCAAGATTCATCATTAAGTCGTATTATAAACCGTCAGTGGGGCTAGGTTTTTCATCTATTTTGAGTATAAAATGTGCAGAAGAATATTGTAACATTGTATTAGAAATGCTATGTGCGATCTAATTTGAAACGTTATCAGTTACTGTTTTTAAAGCTGCAATATGGGTAAAGTCAATGTACATGATAAATTTTGACTGATAACTAAAAAATATGGAAACCAAAAAACTTTTTTTATATAAATCTCCATGTAAAAGATGGTTTATGAATGGAATTTGCAGCTTGCTAAATCGAGCTGATGCCAGATGAAGCGCTGACGTCATTAACCGTATTTGACGCATACCGCTAGTTTGCGTTCAGACAGTAACGTCATAAAGTAGGTCACGCACAAAATTTTTATACGAACGATACTATTATAGTACTTGATTGATGCTTTAAGTTGACGAATACGTCTAATTTCATCAGTTGGCTTTAATACGATTTAACACAATTTTAGATAATTTGATTTGACAGAGATTTAAGTAAAATAATTAGGCTGTAAATATTTCATTATGGAGCGTAGCACTTTATGGCTTGAAAACGTGGATGCTGAAGAAAAATGTCGAGCCTAAACGTATTTTAAACCTTAGAGATCAGAGAATGTGAGCGGAGTGTGAGCGGAGCGGAAAGGTGAGCGGCCAAAATCTGCCGCTTAAAACCCGCCCCCACCTTAAAACCATGCAGTCAAAGTACAAAGCTAAAAAATCAATTGCCAGTGCAAATTCATTACTATTTTCTTTGTTGTGTTGAGAATAAATCTGATACTCTGGCAGAGGAACATAACTTCAGCTATGCAGCATAATGGTCTGGGTGTGTTAAATGTAGAAACTAGGAATAGTTGTGCCCAACCTGGCCATGCAAGAGCTTATGACTCAATGAATGCTTCAGTTTTTTACAGTCTCGTTTAATAGGCCCCTGACTGTTAGTGTTAACTGTTAGGTAGTAATACAAATTGTTGAAATAATATTAAAATACACAAAATTGCGGGAGTCTTAATTAATCTTCGCTTCTTTTTGGATGCTTGATGTCAAAACAGTATAACGTTGATGTTCACACGCGAGAGTATTGTCGTCAATATGCACAAACGTGTTATGTTCTTTCTCATTATGTGTTTTCACTCTAAATAACTTCAAGCAAAAAACGAAGGTGAAAGAGATTAAATTATTGCTGCGGCAAAGGTTAAACAACAAGATATGTAGACATATTATTGACTGCACAAAACTTTAGCTACACTGACATGCGTTTTTGCGTTCAATTTTAACATGCATAGCCTGACACAGGCCTACACGTAGTGCAGATCGAGCGATGTTCCCGTGGTAGCGGTGCTATTCTTCATTCACCTTACGGAGCGGTGAGCGGGACTCACGTAAATGGAGCTGACCGATGAGCGCGGCATTTTACGCTCCGCTCACATGCTCTGATAGAGATGTGGAGATGGCGGTTAAAATCAAGGCTACGTTAAATGAACGAATATAGAGTTCGGGAGAAAAAACTGCTGTACATTCACACAATTTCCAAGCGGAAATTAAGAGCATGGCTGAAATACGTGTCGAGGAATACCATCTTGTCAAGTTGTCAATGGAAGGAAAAATATATGTGGGTAGAAATCGAACAGGCATGATCAGCGACGTTATGAGTGATCAGATTTATTGTGATGGACAGCGCTGGGTCAACCCTGAAACCTGCAGTAGGGCGGAATCCCTTAGCAGAAACATAAGTAGTAATCGTGATTCAATTTTGTAAGCATTTCACAAAGGACATTAGCAGGGAGTTTAAAAGCTGGGAGGCTGCACAACCGTTATAAACTATGTAATTAGCGGTTTCATAAGAAACCTCGTTTTGAAAACACTCATATTCACATATTCATCGACGCTAGCGCCAACCGACGGCGGGTGTGGTACACTATACTTGCACATGTTCGTTTTTGTTATCAAAATACGCTCCGAAACATCTGATTTGCGTTTATTTGAGTGCATATCGTAATTTCCACGACTGAACATCAATTTAACACGTAAACAACCAATGTCAATAACCATACAGATCAACAGCCCTCTGCTACAGGTTGCAAGTGTTGTGTATAAAATGATACTCGAGTACAGAATGCGTTATTACATAAATTGCGGTTTGTGCAACCTCTCTACTTTAAAACTCTCTGGACAATTGCGACAATTAGAAAACAGACGTCCGTGTACCGGTATGCTGCTAATACGTTGGGGTGGATATGTACTTACGTACGGTATATGATTGATCTTCGGGAGCGCTGCATCAGCTGAGGATCATCCACAAGCTTGAATTCAGGAGGAATATCTGCAGCACATATTTGCCACCATATAGGGTGGCTCCAAAAATTAAGCCACTACCAAATGATCAAAAGTCGTATTAAATCGTATTGAAGTCTGTCGATGAAATTAGATTATTGTCAAATTAAAGTATGAGTCAAGCACTATAATATTATTATTCGTTGGTATTACATATTTTATGCGTGACCTACTTACTGCCTCAATAACTATAGCTGACCCGCAAACTAGTGATATGCGTCAGATAGTGTAAATGATGTCAGCGCTTCCTCTGGCATGAGCTCGCCTTAGCAAGCTGTGAATTCTATGTCCCTATATTGAGATTTATGAAATATATTTCTCTATTTTCTTTTTTTTCTATGGTTTTAGACATGATTTTATCAGATTCGTTGATTTTACCCATATCTCAGCTTCAAACACAGCAAATTATGACGTCACTATTTAATACAGACATATCATATTCTTGTGTTCATTTTGTAGTCGAAATTGATGAAAAATCTAATATTGGTTGTAATACGATTTAATGATTATTCCTGATAGTGGCTTACTCTTTTGGACCACCCTGTATACGCTTACATGCAGTAAGTGTACAGTGTTATTGTAGGTTATATCATATACAGGGTGGCAAAAAAGTAAGCTACTTAATATGACTAAATCTTTTCATCAAAGATTGTTAAAGAAGCACTAGAATATTAAAACTTAGTATTAAACATTCTATGCTTGACCTAATGTGTGCGTTATCAATTACTGTGTTTGAAGTTGTCATCATACAAGTATGCTGTGCTAAATTCGTAGTTGAATTAAACGCGATTAATGATGGAAATGAATTACATTTTTACATGAATTTCCGACTAAAATATGGTTCAGGAGTGAAATTCACAAATTACTAAAATGAAAGAATGAAAAAGGAGCGCTGATGTCACTTACGTTATATGACGCATATCGCACTTTTACGTCTCACGCGTAGTAATTGACGTCAAATTACTTAATACGAAGTGATAACGTTAGTGTGCTTGATTGACCTGATCTCAATGAGCTCGATACGATTTATTGTTGATTCTGTAATGGCTTACGTTTTGGGCCACCATGTATAGGCTAGAAAATGAAATCGGTAAATGGATACGTAAAGGCTATAGGGAACAAGGCGGCATACAATCTGGTAGGTTATAGCAATGTATATGGATGTGGATATTTTCGCAGTTATCTCAGAAGCGACTCTGTCTAAGTCAAACGGTGATTCTAAATGGCGATTACCCACCTGCTAAAATAGTCTACACAGTTTACTGATGCACATTCTCAACTTAACTATATTGATTGTTCTCAGAACGAAGCGAATGCACACAAATAATAACTTGAGTTAAAAGTTAATAAGTGTTCATGTATACATGTAACATTTGCTGTGTGAAATTTCAGTTTGTTAGCTGAGTGATCTTGGCGGGAAGTTCGATATTATGTTTACGGTTTCGCAACACAGTACGTCAGTGACGATAAAATTAGCCAGCCTCCAATAAACCAAGCTTCCAGCGCATGTTAAACCATCGGCATAGGCGTACGTAGTGACAATAAAGTCGACGAGTTTTTCGTTAAGCGGGCTCATCGTATATCGTACCGGTAATATTCAGCGAGTGCGTCGTCCAGGGGAAAGCCACCAACACGCAGAAGAACAGACGGAGTGAAACGAACTGCATTGTACAACGATCTTCCCTCTGTCTCACACTACATCAACGATGCAGCTGTTGAGTTCACAACAGATGTTTAACTGTTTAACTTTATGCCTTGTATTCTGTAACTCAGTGGCTGAAGTGTAAAACTAGAGGTGGGAGGGGGAATTGTAGACTCGGGGTTGGGCCGCTGTTTGTGGTTGTAGGCCCCGCTGCAGTCACGGGCCTCAATGGTAATCGTTGTGGTCACGTACGGATCGGACAATGCAGCACTTATCAAATCTAAACATATTATCGTCTTGTTGCTAACTCGTCACTACACCAATGATTGAAAAACAAAGACAACTCAAGGTCATTAAAAAATAAGTGGCGTTTCGAAATGCAAACATATTTTCTTCAGCTGGCTTTACAATGTGGGACTTGCTATACAGTCAGCACACATTCCGTCTCTATAGCGTTTCCTCTACCGTTCTCCTCCGTCCACAGAAAATCTAAGGTGTGGGGGGAAAGCCTTCAGCCATTTTCTATAGGTGCAGGAACGGTGTCCCCCCGCGTACTATTGCATTTTCACCACCGATGTCACTGCATGAGTGTACAAATTAGACACCACCCTTATTGTACCGGCTCTGGAAACTAACTGCACGGATAAGTTCTTGAAGACCTTCACCTGCATGCGCGTAAGGCCTATAATATAAATATGCCCGTGCAAAAAAAATCGGCGTCTGTGATTCCCTATGATAAGCCTACTCATAGGCTACACCGCTACAGAGAGTTGTCAACATCGACAACTGGTGCCACTATTTCTGCTTGTCGGAGCGCTCTGTGACAAGAGGTCAGCCATTCAAACTGTTTTTACCAGCGTTCGCAAACATTACTTCTGCAATCGTATTGTGAAAGTCTGGAACGACTTGCCTAGCGACACAGATTTTACGAGTATTGGCACATTCCGGAGTACACTTGCGCGTTTTAACGTGTTAGTCTACTGCGATAAGGACTAGTATAAGCCTATTTAGGGCTGATCTTTTTTAACTTCTCATTTCGTTGTACTCTCAAGGCGCTGGACAAGAGGCTTGCCCTCCAGCTGCCTAAGAAGCGAGCGATGTCATAGTTCTCTTCATGTTGTTTTTTATATTGTCAATTATTGTGCATTTTGTCTCATGAATAAAATTATATTACATATTATATACGCGAAACAACTCACGTAGTCACCTTTTGTCAACGGCGGCGATATATTCTTCCAATTTTACGTGAAACAGATGCCACGTGTCGTCTTGTAGTTTGCTATATATACATGTAGAGACGATCGGCTGTTTACAAAGCACCGGATAGACCCACGTCGCGAACACAACACCTGGCTTTCTCCGCTGTCATATCTGCTAATCTGTTGGCACTCTGTTAACCCTGTTCGAGTATTATTGCATGCACTTAACGCTGCTTATCAATATGGCTATTATTTTGGTGAAAAACTCATCAAACGACTTAAGTCAGTTGGGGTATAACAGGATGATGATGGTAACTCTGGAACCCTATGCGCACTTGTAAAACGCTCGACGAAACGAACGTGCATTTTTTTTTGTTCCGAGGCTATATTTCACGTTCTTATTGCGAAAAAAAATGTATAAGTGAAATGCCCCATTTCTCACTAAATTTTCGTTTATTTCAAACGATCTCCTTTTTATTCTACAGGATGGCCCAAAACAGTCACACACTTGTCACAAATCATCATTAAATCGCATTAAAA
>Ga0209568_1001082_pt1 | contig 10181 bp, 5 predicted proteins | sample WorMetOlspDAHAB2_FD_187406 | JGI IMG/M metagenome (GOLD analysis project Ga0209568, IMG submission 187406) | Marine gutless worms symbiont microbial communities from Max Planck institute for Marine Microbiology, Germany - Olavius sp. DAHAB.2... ...
ATACAACATTGGATAGACTGTATGCAGTTTTTTCTATATAATTGAAGAGTATTTATTGTTTTGCGTTTCTGCTTTATGCATTGCATTGTTGTGAATTGCTGCAGCTTACCACAGTATACAGACAGTAGGCTAACTGCCAGCCAATGGCTAATGATAACAAACCGCTAACAAAAATCTGAGATTTTTCAGATTTTTCGGTAGTGCTGCATTAGCAACGGTGCCATAGCGGATGCTGTGGTTTGCCCAACTCGAATGTTGATGAGACACGAGAAGTTTTATACAATAGTTCGTTTCTAAACGATGCAGGTGGTTGTCAAATTTTGCGAATCAAATGTTTAAACGGTCCATAACGGCAATTTTTCAGCGTAAATGCATGCAGGCTTAGCCGGGGGATATATGAGAAAAATAGCCGCGAAACGGGACAGTGCGGTAACTGTCACTGTTAACGAGTTAGCCTTCTGTCCAACTCTATACTTAGACTTTACTACATTTCAATTTTATTTTTCTTTAGTCTTTCACAAATTTGTACTCAATTTCAAATGCAAATAGAATGGTAGTTATTTGTGTAAATTATGAAAGCTTACATTCAAATATGGTTGGCAACTTGGCAGACAGTTCTGTGCGATGAAGTAAGTCCTATCAAAGAAGACATCTTGTTTGTGTGTATAAGCTTACTGTACTTATTACAGTTACAACAGTTAACTCGTTTATGCTCATGTTGCATTTCTGTTTTCTCAACAGTTCTAATATAAGTCGACTGAGTTTGTGGAAGCGTTAGCCTTATTATACACATCTAGTGTAATTGGTGATAAGTGTGAACTTGTCTTTTTGTATTTTTGCACCCGTTACCTAACGTGTAACAACAAGATTTTCAAGACCTTTTGCATAACAAAAACCTGCATAAATCAGTATCACAAATGCTTCTGTCACAACCATCACAATGTTGACAGTTTTTCTTCAAGTTCACTGCAAATCTTTTGTTCTTTAGTGTGTCTTATTGCAATAGAAACACACTCTCCTTGCAAATGTTTAAAACACAAACTCGGATTTTGTCACACATGTTTATCATCAAGCTTATAGTGCCAACTCTGTTGCTGATACACGAGGTCACAATGTGGAGGCTGTGGTAGTCGCTGTTACCACCTTCTGCGGGACAATATGTCACACAACCTTCCAACTATTGTGTGTGGAATATCACCAGTCAGAATGCACCATTTGCAAATAACTTTCACATAAGTTTTTTTCAGATTTCTGCATAAATGTCACTTCTTGGTAAATGTAAATTTAGTATACCGGCAACATGGTGACATAGATTTATGCTAAGTTCTACGTCACTGCACCCCATGTAAAAATTAAAGGAACCATGTCTGACAACCACCTTGAAACTCCACTCCGGCTTATGAATTTTCAGGCATAACCTACATACAGGCATTCCTCAGTGGAACAACTGTGCATCTTATTCAACCTGTGGCTGATCACTATGCAACAAATGAGCCTAACAAATTCCACAAGAGCCCCAAATCATGAAGGCCAATCTGTCTTTCTTAGTTATTTATTTCAGCTATGAGCTATGGCGTCTACCAGTTTTTTCATCAGACATAATTCAATTAAACATTAATGTAGGCAGAGGGTTGGCCAGGGTGGCCAAAGCCACCCATACCATATCTAGGAATTATTTTTTAGGCAAAAGTATGTTTTCTGTTTGGCATGTTTCCAGTACAGCATGGAAAACAACTTCATAATTCAAGTTATTCAACTACTGATTGTCTGTTAATAGTACACACAGCTTTGTTTAAAAAATTGTTTTTTGTTTCATTTAATTTTTTTATTTCATATTTCATTAAAATCTTTCACTCAAGTTGAGGTTGGTAGGCCACCCAGTGTGGCCACCCAAAACATTTTTCTGGCTACGACAATGTTACCACACAAACGGCTACATTTCATCACGCTGTCAACATATTCTGTGTCATTGCCAGCGTTGGCAACTGTGATGGAACGCGCGTCGACAGTGCAAGACGAGTGAAGCTGATCTTCCAATTGTTTTCAGTGGTCGGATCGCGGACGAGTCCAAACTGCTGCTCGAAAAGTCCGAGAACGGCATTTCCCCGATGCACAGTTCCACACACAAACACAATTCGACGACCGTGTGGATCGGACATGCCCCGAACTCCATCCTCACCCTGGTTTGCATTTAGTATCAGCTGCTCATCAGTGACTAGAGCTGTCAGCCGGCGAACAACAAGATGTGCACCATCAAAGTGTTCGGTGGACACCTGAACACCATTCATACTGAGAAGTGCCAGCGTGGCTTCGTCGAAAAAGTGTTCAATTCCAAAACTGTCTGGAGCATCAGTCACGCCGTTCAGCTTAGCATAAAACCAGACTGTGAACTGAGTAGCAAATTCTTGATCATTGGCTGACTGCGTAAGTGTACGATCCTTCCACCAATTCCAGTCGCGTGGCAAGCGTGGTCCGTCTCCGCGTTTCGTGGCGTCATATGCTGCAGCGACATTATTTTCGCAATCGCATCTCACAGAGACGACAGTTTCGATGTCATCATCATCCTGACAAAATCCAACATCATCATAACGGCAATTTAAGAACCGCTGCAAAAACCTAAAATCACATGCAAAAATACAAATTGCACATTCTTAGTGCAAGATCTGGTATCTAGTATAGCAATAATAAATAGTAAATTTGTCTCCCATGGCTGTAACTTTTGCTGCAGCAAAATATGTCATACTACAAAACATTTAAACATGTATCAACTAACAAATGAACCTTGTCATATTTACTCGAAACTTCTGTCTATAGGCATTACTACTACTGGCAAGTGTACCGCCACACCCAACACAATGTCATAATGACATTATGTCATATTGGAATCGGATACACCCGGGAGTCTTGTAGTGGATGACCAGCGACATAAATAATGCAATACAGGGGAGGGGGCCCTGTATTGCATTGCTTTTTTCACAATGGCCCTGAAAAGGGATGGAGCCAGCTCCTAACCGACAGTAATGGGAAGGCAGCAAAAGCTCAAAAGAGGCTGATTTCAGTTTGTTACACTGACACCAAAACATGAAGTAGTTTTATGACACATTATGGTTGAAAGTGCTATTATAGTGCATCTAAACAAACAAATGGTATGTTACATAACTTTTAAAAAAATGTAATGTCACTGAAATACACTTGCTACTAGAATGAATAGCAAGCTTACCACAACATAGTCCACAGGTAGAGGCTTTGATCCTAAGTGACACAAAATTCGTTGAATTAATATTAATTTCTCATCAGTCGGTTTCACGGCAATGTTCTCTTGGTCAGCATACTTGAAAAGCAGTTCGCGTCGCACCTTTTTACGGCGCAGTAACTCTGCAAGACTCTCGGTATAGACAGTAACTGCTCTCTCAGCCTCTAAACACACACATACACACACACACTTGCTTTACAGCACTTCGGATAACTTTATTATTATGTACCAGAAATAAATCAATCCATTTGGAGTACAGCCACTAAAGCCATGCACGTTGGACCTGAACTGTAGTCTCCATGCTGGGTGAGTCAACCCTTGACATTGACACCATTTATCCCAAATAAAATGTATAAAGAAAAGGCCACAAAAACATTTCATGCTTGATGTCCCTTCTTGCTGCACAGCCAACAGTGGTAAAGTTCATCAGCTCGTAGATGACAGCTAAAAACTATGTTGCACCACTGCTTCAGTACAAATGCTTGCTGTAATGCGAATGACGTAGTAGTATTTCAACTCGTAACATTTTTAGAAGAACGACACTATACACACAGCTTGCCACATACAGCAGTGTGTACTAGAGTGCAAGTTGTGCATGTAGTCTAAACACACAGCTAAATCTAACCTTAACGCAAACCTTTACCCTAATCCTAATGCGTGATCATCACATATTTGTTGATGAACGAAGCTATATAAAAGAAGAGTTGCACATGGCCGCTCATGCAAGCTCAGTGCTCAGCTATCCGTGTGATGAGACACTTAGTTTTTAGAACTAAATTCATATAAGCAACAGCACGTACTTCATCAATGACATCATGCTTGTTCAAAAACAAGGTAACAGTCTGGATAAGCTCCGCCACACCAGATTTGTTGCTCTTTCAGCAGAACAAGTTCTACTGAATAAGCAACAGATCTGGTGTGGCGGAGCTTATTCAGAATGTTACCAAAAACAAACAAGCGTCATTTCGTTTCTTTAATAGTTAACGCTAGAGGTTCTTTCCGCTGCCTATGAATGCAGAAAAAAATGATTTTTTTTAACTAGGCGAGAACTACAATTCACAGTGCATCAGTTTAATACTCAACATCATCATCGCTCTCACTGTCATGCTTAATGCAACAGTGCACTGACACTGTAGCGGCAGACATGTTCACCTTGGCGTGTCCCAATAACAATCTGGCCCTTCGTAACAGTTTTTGCCAAAGACACTACGTCTGACTCTGAGAGCAAACTCAAGACTTTCAACGCCCCGTTCTTTTCTTTTTCATTTAGAACCATATCATATATTTATGATTCGTATTCTTTAATAATTATAACACTTCACAAGCGTAAAAGACCACGAAACAAATACATAAACAAAAAATTCTGAAACTGAAAGCACTATAATTTTCTGAATGTAAACAAATTAATAATATATATTCTACGCGGTAGTGTTGAGACGAAATTTGCATTTTAAAAATGTTAACGATATCGAAACTTTTTTGAAATTTATCGAAGTGTTGACACTATATCGATATTGCACACTTTAAGTTAAGCAGTCAAACTTGTTCTGAGAGATGCTGATTGTGTTATTCCGTTCCACTATAACAACGTATGCGTTCCAATCATTGTAATTAAATGTGGGATCGACTTTCGGCGGGGTCTCTACAGCGGTATGGTTGGAGGGGGTGTATCGCTAACCCTCTCCATTCTTGGTATCTCACCCGCGGCCTCGGGCGCAGCCATACTCCTAGATCTTGTTAACATCAATTATATTACTGTTAAGTAAGCTATCGACTGCTAAACTACCCAACGGGCACCAATGGGTTTATCGCTAGTTTAAAATAGGTTTATATGTGGTTTAGACCCCTATAAACGTTTACAGGCCCCATCTAAACCTAAACTAAACGTTTATCATAGGGTTATATATAAACGTTTATGACATAAACTTAAAATAAACTTACGTTTAGCTCGCTTTTGGTAACAAAAGACTGACTTATAATCTGCATATATGTGTACAACACAAGGTGTATCTCTGCCATAAGAGTATAATGATGAAGGGAAGCACCCACAAAACATTTTCCAAGTCTTACATAGGCGCTGGGTCTGGGAAAACATCCGACCCAAGCAAACTTAATTGCCGTTATTAAAAACGACTAAAGAGCCTTTATTTGAAATTACAATATTGTAATGGTGCAGTATTGCCAGCAAATATCGAAAAGTGGAATAAGAAGACTTGCTTTTTGCTATGAGAGTCTCCGGGCAAAGCACACAATGTGATGCAAAAGCGTTATTTATTTATTTTGTTGGATAACAAAGGCGGCCATTTTGAATTGAACAAGTTTTGGCTGTGATAGAGATTTATTTTCATTGCAATTCTAGTCTATTTGGATTCGGTATTGCAGAAGAGCGTATGTATAATATAATTGTCTGTCTTTTGCTCAGGTTGTTGTTATGGGGTTATCGTGAATGTTATTATCCGTCCGTAAGGCGTGAGGACGGAAAATAAGGGATTCCTAGCGTTATTTTCCGTCCGTCAGCGGAGATGGGTTGATTTGTCACTTGGTCGATTGGGGTTTAGCGTCACCTGCACAGTGCAGGTTGACCAGAGTTGACCAGTCCGCGAGTTATCCAGTCCGCGACTTGACTGACCGCGAGTTGGTTTGTCGGCGAGTTGTCCTGTAACCAGACAACATTGCAGGCATAATGCCTCTATGACTGTCTCGCAATACTGAGTACTGACATTATTAACACTTCATGATAAAAATTATATACTATACTAGTATACTACTAATTGCGCTTAGGCTTCCGGTTCACGTTATTTTATATTTTAAATTATGAACTTATAATGAATCCATCTCCTCTGGCGGACGGAAAATAGTGCCAGTAAGCCCTTATTTTGCGTCCTCATGGACGGATAATAACACTGACCTGGGTTTATGGTCGATCCGCCCCATGGTCGTCGATCCGCCCCGGGTTGATTCGCCCCAGGTGGGTCGATCCGCCCCACATAATGACTAATGAGTCGAATAGCCCCACAATAGTGGGTCGTTCCGCACCAATAATTAAAGGTCATTCCACCCCTTAGAAGGGGTCGTTCCGCCCCACATTGTGAGTACATAACGAGTTGTTCTGCCCAACATAGTGACTATACTATGGTGTAATGTAAACACGGAAAATATTTGTTGTATCAAAAAAACTTATATAAGTTCTAAAAAGTGAATCTGGATTAAGCTTTAGCATATAGTGTGCAGTCAAAAACACTGAAGAGGTAATTTGCACGAAGATGATGATTATTAGCATAAAATCTTGGCTGGATACAGTTTTCATTATGATCTTCCCAAGGACTCGCATGCGGGAGGAATTGGAATTTATATAAATGATTCTTTTAAGCAGTATGAATTAAATGAATATAAAATAGTAAATTCTTCACTTAATCGTATTGAGAATATTTGGTATGAAGTCACTAAAATGGCAAAAATTATAGAATAGGGGGAATATGCAGACATCCTAACCAAAGTATAAAAGACTTTGCTACCAAAATGGAACAGGTCCTTGGGAAGATCTCAAGTCAATCTAAGCCATGTATTATTGCTGGAGATATTAACATAGATTTAACTAAATGTTGAGAAAATAATGATGTTTCTGATTATATTGATAATCTCTTGATTAGTAATTTTATGCCAGTTATAATGATGCCAACACATTTTACTTCAAATTCAAACTCTAGGCATGGGTCAGCAGCGGTGCCGGATGCATGGCTACCACGATTTATGTTTTGTTTTGTAGAGCTTCGTCCTACCTATACTGAGCACAGACTGGGAAGGACATAATGGCTTATTACAAAAAGTATAGAGCAATCAGAAAGGAAGTACATGGCTGGCTGAGTAGTGTGGTTGAACAACATCTCTCTGCCAATGAAGATGCTAGTGATATGGAAGTTGATGAAGCTGACATGCACAGCGAGCATGCTTTAGAAGCTTCCAGTAGACTTAGTTTTCCCAGTTTGCAAGAGCAAGGCAGCTGCTGTCATACTGATACCGAACTGAGTAGTGGGGAACCAACAGACAGTGATGCAGAACCCCAGGAACTGTGTAGGGAAACACAGAGCTCACTGCCGGATGATCTTACTCAGTGGCTCGTACAATATTCCATTACGCGTGAAGCAGGAAACAGTCTACTTAAGTTGCTTCGCAAACACGGTCATCCAGAATTACCAAAGGATTTGCGGACGTTGAAGAAAACACCAAGAACAGTTAATGTGACTGATGTGTGCGGTGGGCAGTATACCTATATTGGAATGAAGAAAGCCATGCAAATGGTGGCATATTCTGAAACATCTGGGGAGTCCAGTCATGTAGAGATACAGATAAATGTAGATGGAATACCATTGTTCAAATCATCGTCAACTCAGTTCTGGCCTATATTATGTTCAGTTAATCAGAGTCAGCCAAGTCTTGTGGCTTTGTACATGGGAACAGGAAAGCCTCACCCGTTGAGTAATTTTATGGCAGACTTTGTTTCTGAAATGTTAGAGTTTCAGAAAAATGGTATCCAGATACACTCTGTTGTGTGTGATGCACCGGCAAGGGCATTTTTGAAGAACATCAGGGGTCACAACAGCTTACATGGATGTGAGCGTTGTTTGGCAGTTGGTGTTTCTGTGGATAGGCGTACAACATTTGTATCTTCTGACTGTTTTAATGCACAAAGGAGAACAAATGCAGACTTTTGTAATTTGAAGTACCTTGGCGCACATCAGATTGGACCAACTCCATTAAGTAATTTGACTGACAAATGTGTGGATATGTTTTCTCTCGATTACATGCACTTAGTGTGTCTAGGGGTGGTGAGAAAAATGCTCAACTATTGGAAGAATGGAGACAGGCTTGTCAAACTTAGCAGTAGACAAATACTTGAAATTTCTGAGCAGTTAATAGCTCTAAGACCGTACATACCTAGTGAGTTCGCTAGACGGCCACGTTCTTTGTCAGAGCTGGACAGATGGAAGGCTACAGAGTATCGGCAATTCTTGCTATATACTGGACCAGTAGTACTGAAATCTGTACTTCCTTCTTCGCTGTACAAGCATTTCTTGTGTTTGTCCATAAGCATAAGCATTCTGCTTTGTGAAGATGTTTTCAGAGACGGCTCCTTCCTTGATTATGCTGAGAAGCTCTTAAGTCATTTTGTTCGCAACAGTGAACGGCTGTACGGTCAGTCATTTGTTGTGTACAATGTGCACAGTTTGCTTCACCTGACTGATGATGTAAGATATTTTGCTAAATCACTAGATGAACTCAGTGCATTCAAGTATGAGAACTACCTGCAGAAATTGAAAAAGATGATAAGATCAGCGTCAAATCCATTAGTCCAGGTAGCGAAACGCACAGATGAGTATGAAGCTGCACACCTTCCTTCCTCAGCCAATAGCAGCCATCTGAAAATTGTGGCAAAGGGCCGCGACTCTACTGTAATGCTTAAAAATGGAAAATTTGCCACTGTTACTGAAGTTCGGGGAGACGCCTACATATGCGAAGTTTATGACAGGCACTGTTTACAACCATTCTTTTCAGAACCTTGCTCGTCTGATACAGTTAACATATTCTTTGTCAAAGCCACCAGAACCACCACCGTCAAAGATATTCTTCTCTCTCAGGTCAAATGCAAAGCATTAAAACTGCCTCATCGAGATGGTTTCGTTCTCCTGCCATTGCTGCATCGAGAATCATAGTGGTTAGTCCTTATATATATAGCATTTTTGATGAAAATATTTGCTGACACATACTTCTCCAGGCAACCAGTTTCAACAAAATATGTTATTGTTGTATTGTAATTGCTGTAGTACAGACAGTCGCGTTCTCGGTAACGTACAGTCCGAGCTATTGTCCACGGGTCCTGCAGTCTACCTTGTTAATTCACATTCACAGGCTTGTGCAATCTGTATTGTAAATCCTGACAGTTTGCGTTTGTGGACAGTTAAAAAGCGAAACTGTGTGAGGGTGACCCACTCAAGAGGGAGTGTTGGCACTCCGACAGCTGGCCGGGCCACGACTGTTTGACTGTCGCTTGGTCAAATAATAGTAGTTTGTAAGTATTTGTATCTCTGATGTTGTGTTTTTGTTACATTTTTATGTAATTGTTTGTTGTAGCTTGGTTAGCAATGTGGTCGCGTGTGGTATGGAGAGAAGGAAGCAAGGAAGTAGAAGACGTTATCCTTTCAAAATGGGTTTGTGGCAAAAAGGTACTCTGGCCGAAGAAGGCAGCCATGACAGCTATGAAAAGGCAATTATCACCGGATGCTGATTGGTTGAAGTATCCACTGATTAAAGTCAAGATGTCTTCTGGTAAGATGTTGTCTATAGAGTTAGGCCGAGTAAAAATTCTGATCCGATTTTTTTTACGAGCCATCAGTCTCGGTTAGACATATGCCGATATATATCGCCAATATTACGCTCCACCATATCGTCGCATTTTGGCATATCACCGTATCGTGATATTTGTTGAACTATTGGCATTACCTATAATGCACGTCTAGTTGTCCAGCTGAACTGATTGCGGCCAGCAATTTTACGAAATTATGATGTCACTAATTTGGTCGACTAGTTGCCCAAATCTAAAATAGTTGATAGTGGGAGCTGTAGTGTAGATAGTTTAATAAATACAACACACAGTTGTTTGGTGGCCGGTGCATTGTAGATGATTTTGATGAATGCCATGAATATGATGATACGACAGCTGCCGAAATGACTGACGTGGAAATCGATAAGCAAGTGGATAAGAAAAAGCGACCACAAAACAAGCGTGTATTTGAAGATTACATGACTTGGTCGGCAGGTATGCTTACTGCTTATAAAGAATATATGACATAGTTGGCAGGTAGGCTCTTTTCTATAATTTTGATTCACTACTCCCCTTTTTAGCATTTGTCTGATTAATGATGATGATGAT
>Ga0209568_1001083_pt1 | contig 10180 bp, 5 predicted proteins | sample WorMetOlspDAHAB2_FD_187406 | JGI IMG/M metagenome (GOLD analysis project Ga0209568, IMG submission 187406) | Marine gutless worms symbiont microbial communities from Max Planck institute for Marine Microbiology, Germany - Olavius sp. DAHAB.2... ...
GTAAATAAGATGTGAAGCAAGGGCATTCGTCCATAGACACTGTGTTGACGTGAATCGAAGTCGATATGTGTTCGCTAATTTAACATTTTTCCACTTTCTGAGGGACCCCTAGACCCCACTTCTATCGTAAAGACTCCCTGACAAAATAACTGTACAGTTTGATAGTTTAATGATCTCACTTAACTTTAGATTTCAATAATCTTTTAAGCTCAAATCCGTTCTTTTAAACCGGTGAATATAAGCCTGTACGTCTGCTTGTAGCATAGCTAGTACAGTATCAGCATTATTCTGCTTTAGTTTTTTTGGGAATAGAAGGGGGGGCTTTGTTTCCCGGCAGCCCTGATCCATTTTGGGGACTTTCGCCCTCCAGACCCCTGATTCGCCCCATTCCGGGACAAAATGCGGAATCCGCCCCTGTGCTAAACTATTTACGTATTTACAGTTTTCTATCGGCAGTTGAATTTTCCGTTTCAACTAGTCGTTGTATTTCTATTGCTTACAGACTTTAGCGCACGAATTGTTGTTTTCGTGTAGACGTAATAAACGTTCAACTATAAAAATAAAAAAACGTTAATGACTTAAAAAGTGGAGAGAAAACATTGGAAAATATTTGATAGAAAAAGTCACCAAAAAAATTGCAATCAATCCAACTACGGTTCTCGCACAACGCAACTTTGTAGCTTGTGAAACTACGGTCAGTGACAATGACAACCTAAAGTCGCACAAGTACGTGCGCATAACACCTTATCAACGAGACACTAAATGTAATCCTAACCCTAATCCTAACCTATAACCCTACTACTGAACAGCACGCAATAGTGAACATTCAGCGAAATATAGTCACATGTCCTACGTGTCCAGACAAATTCATACGAGACAATGTTGTTGAACCGTCTGTACTATTTTAGGTTGTAATTGTCACACTCCCAAATTGAGACGCGTAGCTAGAGAAGCAGTGTATTTTGCAGTATTGGACTCATATCCCTCGTTCAACGCATTTCTTAGTTCGTTATTTTGCCGACATTCATAAATTTAATGAACATCGCATGCAATGTTGAATAAGCTGTATTGAATAGAATATGAGCGTGTGTACGTTGTTTTTTTTCCAGTGAGGCCTATTCGATTTGTCGAAACCGGTTTAGGTTTTAATCCTAAAATGGTTTAGGTTTGCTTGTACAAATGTTGTGAACAGTTTGGGTTTTTTCGAAGTTGCCTTAGCAACGAGAGTAACGACATTTACCGATCCCGCTAAATGTGTCAGAAAAACGTGTACGCTCTACAGTCATGTGCTATATTATGTTATATACGCAAACTACACATTGCACAATATTTACAACAATATTTTACAACAATTTGTTAATAGAAAAAAATCTACATGTATCGATCACTGGACTCCATCTTCTTGGTTTCATGCAGCAAAACGGTTCGCATGATTTGATCCGAACCGGTTTAAGTTTTGCAAATGGAATACGGCTATGGAATATGGAATACGGCATAAAAATAGACAGATAAACCGAAGTTCGAAAGCGTTGAATGGACCGCAACCGCCCACGTCGCTAAGAACAGGCGAATATAAAAACATAAGAATATAAGAACGGGCCTATATTGCCACCTTAGCTACTCCACATTCATGAGGAAAGTCGTCTTAGCTACGCATGACTTTGTCAGAATAGCCACCTCAGCTACTGAATATTCATGATGACGGTCGTCTCCGCTACTCCATTGTCGTTAAAGCAGCCACCTCAGCTAGTGTGAAAAAAGTCGATTTAGCTACTGCAGACTCGTCAGAAAAGCCACCTCAGCTAATGAATATTAATGAGGAACTCGCTTTACCACTCCAGACTCCTCAGAACAGCCGCCTCAGCTACTGAATATTAATGAGGACAGTCGTTATTCTACTCCATAGTCGTTAAAGCAGCGACCTCAGCTGGTGTGAGGAAAGTCGTTTTAGATACTGCAGACTCGTCAGAACAGCCGCCTCAGCTACTGAATATTAATGAGGACAGTCGTTATTCTACTCCATAGTCGTTAAAGCAGCGACCTCAGCTGGTGTGAGGAAAGTCGTTTTAGCTACTGCAGACTCGTCAGAACAGCCGCCTCAGCTACTGAATATTCATGAAGACAGTCGTTATTCTACTTCATAGTCGTTAAAGCAGCGACCTCAGCTAGTGTAAGGAAAGTCGTTTCAGCTACTGCAGACTCGTCAAAACAGCCAACTCCGCTAATGAATATTTATGAGGAACTCGTTTTATCAACTCCAGACTCGTCAGAACAGCCGCCTCAGCTACTGAATATTCATGAGGACAGTCGTTATTCTACTCCATAGTCGTTAAAGCAGCGACCTCAGCTAGTGTAAGGAAAGTCGTTTCAGCTACTGCAGACTCGTCAAAACAGCCACCTCAGCTAATGAATATTCATGAGGACAGTCGTTATTCTACTCCATAGTCGTTAAAGCAGCGACCTCAGCTAGTGTAAGGAAAGTCGTTTTAGCTACTGCAGACTCGTCAGAACAGCCGCCTCAGCTAATTAGTATTCATGAGGAACTCGTTTTATCAACTCCAGACTCGTCAGAACAGCCGCCTAAGCTACTGAATATTCATGAGGACAGTCGTTATTCTACTCCATAGTCGTTAAAGCAGCGACCTCAGCTAGTGTAAGGAAAGTCGTTTTAGCTATTGCAGACTCGTCCGAACAGCTAACTCAGCTACTGAATATTTATGAGGACAGTGACCTCAGCTAGTGTAAGGAAAGTCGTTTTAGCTACTCCAGACTCGTCCGAACAGCCAACTCAGCTACTGAATATTCATGAGACTGTCGTTATGCTATTCCATAGTCGTTAAGCAGCACCTCAGCTAGTGTGAGGAAAGTCGTTTTAGCTACTGCAGACTCGTCAGAACAGCCGCCTCAGCTACTGAATATTCATGAGGAAGTCGTTTTAGTTACCCGATCCAGACTCGCCATTTAGAGCAACTTTTACGCGTTTTCTGACTATTTTTTGAATATAAATTAAAACAAACGCTTCGAGATTTAGGTCTACTACACTGCATGGTACATAAAGCGTACTCTCTGTGTCAATTATTACTATATGATCAGTAAACAATGTTTTAAACAGTTCCTAATATTGATTGGTGGTGGGATCTTCAGCGATAGTATTACATGTATTGCGAATTTAATCCTGATTCTGACAGTGAAAGATGTTCGAAAATTACAAATGTTCTCCTGATTGCAACAGTGAAATAAGTTTGAAAATCGGCCAATATTTGATGAAGTTAAGGCGTATAAAGTTACGGTGTACAACAAGTGTGCCAGTTTTTCGGATCACCCTGTACATTGCAGTGCATACATACATAGATGCGTAGAAAGAGTTCATATGGTGCCCATAAAAACAACTGTCTCTAAGCGCCAGTGTCTACAACTAATCGAAATAATCGATAAAGTTTGAACGACAGTTACAGGTGTACGAAAGCGCTATACGACTGAAGTTACACTGCAATGTTCAATATCTCAAATATTACGGACAAAGTACACGCGAGCATATATAACGGTGTAATTAATATCGATAAAACGAAACAGAAATTATCGTTGTAGGCCTACAGGTTGAATCGTACTACGAACTCTACACACACAAAATCACTCGTTTGTATAATAAACAATGTAGTAGCCTATAAATCGACGGACATAAAACACAGAAAAAAGTATATGCGGTTCTGTCGTAGATAAGAAAATCTTCCGCAAGAATGCACAGTTGTGTAGCCCCTCCCCCCGCTAAGTGGTTTCGAATTACAACAAAAATAAGGGAACTAAATTTATACGGGTATCTCTCCTTCCCTCACTTTTTTGTTTGTTTGTTTCTCTCTCTCCATTTCCGTCTCTATTTCTTTCGCCATTTATCTTTCGTTCCATTTCTCGGACACTCGTCTCAATCTTTCACCCATTTTTTTCAATTTTCTTTGTTTCCCTTAAAAGTCGGTCAGTAGTCCAGTATAGCCCCGCCCTCTGCGGTTCCGACGGGGGTGGGGAGGAGGACATTGACAGGCAAGCGGTTATAGGCGCATCGCCGATGAAATTGGAAAATTTCTCGCCACTTACTTTTGGGGGTTCGATGTGGGTTTTCAGAAATCCGCGTTTTTACATTTAAGCGGTCGTTCTGGCGCTTGAAAAAATGGGGGATGGAGGGTGGGGGGAGCGCAAACGGAAGGAAAAACAGCGGAGATGGACAGTTCCGAATATGACAATATTGCTAGCACTGCTGCATTGCAAAAAAACTCCTTCCTTCAAAACGCATCGGAATAAATTATTGCAATAACGACCATCGACGTGTAAATACGACAATAATACTCCGCTCAGTAAGATACATGTTACGCTATTATATCGCAGGATTACGGCATATTTCAAAGTCACCTTTTAGGTCACGCATAGAATAATTAGCACCGGTCGGTAACGTTATAGCGCTGCTAATACGACAGGAAATCTAATAACCTTGGCAGTCTGCTACACGACTGAATACGACATTTTCATAATTTATACTTCTCTGGGCCACCCGTGCGACCATCCTACGGCGGGGGAATTAAACGCGATGCTTCACAGAAATTTAAGGGGGGAGGGGTGAAAATCCAGGATCAACCAATAAATAGCATGATTTAAGAGCAAATTATCTAGAAAATTATTACAATCATTGCCAAGTGCATCAAATTTGATTTCGGCATGGTGCTCGTCCCAGACACCGCTGCGGGAGCTTACAATGCTCCCCAGACCCATAGCTGGATTTAAGGGGCCCTACTTCTAAGGGAAGGGATTAGACGGGGAGGGAAGAGAAAGGAATGGAGGTATGTACGGAGGGAAGGGAATGGAGGTGAACGAGTGGGAGTGATAGGGGGATAAGTGAGGATTGGGGAATTCGGGGATGTGACGGGACTGGATGGGTCGCTTCATTGGCTGTGGGAGATGAACGACCCTGTGCGGGTCCCAAACTAATTTCAGGGGCGTTACTTCTAAGGAAATGGAGCGCAAAGGAAGGAAAGAAAAAAGGGATGTAGGAGAAGAAAAAGCAGAGAAAAGAAAGAGGAATAGGAAAGTGAAGGGTAATGGAGAGGAAGGTTTGCTTCATTGGGTTTGGGATATAGGCCCCGGGTGGGCCACAATGTTTGAAGGTTCGCTAGGCCTTCTTTCCAGATGGATTAGGTTCAACGCTGAGCTGCGACTTTGAGGTGATTTTTCCAAGATCGTTGGTTGCCGCACAGCCATACTCCGCCCGGTCGTTTTCAGCACAGTTGAATATCAGAAGCGACCACATGCCTTCCGCTGTACCCGCCTCAACAGCACGCTTGCTTGAGTCAACGGCCAGTTCAACGCCATTCTTGAGCCACGCGACGGAAGGTGCCGGGTTCCCATCCACCCGCACGTCCAGCCGCGCCGTCTGGCCCTCAGCGACCGACACGTTCTTCAACTTGCGGACGAACATGGGCGGTTTGCGCGGCCGCGGACTTGGTCTCGGCGTCAAAAATTCGGTGTTGATGAGGCGCCGTCGAGGTGGGTACTCGGGCGACTGCCATAGTTTCGTCGGCGACTCTGAACCGGCGCGCGTGTTACAGAAAGTCTGGGCTCCCGGCGACCAGGAAGCGGCGGCAGCAGGGCGAGTCAGAGTCCGTGGCTGGAGTTCGCGATCGGCAACTGGCGGCATCTTTAACGTCAGCCTCTGAGCGGAAGTGGTTCCAACGCCAGGCGATGATAGGAATGGCTCAAAGTTCTGGACTTTCGACGACGGCGAGACTGTGCCCCCAGGCGTCCGATCGCCAAGAACCTCTGACGCCGCCGACCCAGTGCTACCGAGTTCATCTCGTCTGGACCATCTCACAACGTGTCCAGCTGACGTGGAACAGAGAGACCGACGAACAGGTGTCGTTGAGGTCTTCCCGGTTTTCGGTACCTCTCCATTTCCGTTTCCGGGAGTAGTATCCGCTTCCGTGGTTGACCGAACTTCCGTTTCCGTTTCACTATCCGGCGGCAAAGAAAACTCTCCGCTGCCAGGCCTTTCCAGACCATCTGGAACCGGAGATCTTTTTTCCAGCTGAGATCTATGACTGGCTTCCTGCGCGGGTGATATTGGCTCTCCAGTTGAGTTCGGTTTGCCACTACCAGGTGGCAGAGAACACTCTCTGATACCAGAACTGTCCAGATCATCTGGAACCGGATATCCATTTTCTAGCTGAGAACCATGACCAGCATTTATCCCGAATGATGTTTTCTCCTCAATTGTCTTTCGTGACAAAGTACCCTCTCCGGTACCAGACCTTTCCAGGCCATCTGGAACCGGCGATCTGTTTTCCAGCTGATAACTATGACTGGCTTCTTGCGCGGGTGATGTTGGCTCTACATCTGACTTTGGTTGGCTGCTGTCCGTTGCTCCATCTTTCTGCGTCACTACATCGCGACATGCAGTCCCATCTTCATCCTCTTCCTCTTTGTCGAAGTTCTGGTCGTAAGCCGAACCAACTCGCCCAATCCCGGAGTCTCGGTTGCATCCGTCTTCCGGCAACCTTGGAGTGACCTCCGTCGGGTCAAGGTCGTCGCCGCCGACCTTGACCTCTGGCTCCAATGACCTTTCGCTCGCCGCACTTCCGTGACCCGACGATGACGTCAGAGATCTGGCGCTGTTGGAAAGGCTGTTTCCAGACTGGCGGTGGAGACCTGTGATTCGGTTAAATGCCTGTATTGCGCGTCCCGTTTTCTAAACACACACGCACACGCACAGGTTAAAGTGCAATGCCACAAGACGCAGGGTAACGGCACTCCTCCGCCTACAGAAAAAAACTCATATCGTTGTCCCACCTCAGATATTCGGTGTATGCAAGGGAACGCTAACAAATAGTTTATTTCGCAATTAAATGCAGCACAAAAATAAGATAAAGACAGACAGAGTAAAAAATACAATATACACACTGAGATAGGTAATTGGAACGCTACTAAGATGGAACATTTTGGGCTGACTGTATACAGTTATGATACTAGCTGCAAACATCTTGCATTTCGAAACGCCAGTCAGAGCGATAAAGCCAAATCACAGGCCACTTTCAATCCAGGAAGTACTGCATGGGACACGTACGTTACCAGAAGAACGATTGGCCGTAGCGCGCGTGAGCAGTGGATGTAAATATTGGTATTATGGCCACGTCTGCATCCTGCTGTAACCTCGTAGATTTGTACAGTGTATGTCTGCTTGGTTTTGTACTTTAAATTTACTACGGGCATTTTGTGTGGCTGGTCCGGTCGCCTGGAACATCAGAAACATGCTCAAGACATCTGTTCTCTCGTTCCTACTTCACTGGCTAACTGTTTCGCAGAGTATGAGCAGCGAACATTGTACGGCGCCCTTGTAGTGACTCCAGCCGTGTTACTGCGCCTCACAAATTGTTGTAAAGTAGTTATTGAGATCGCGTGATATGCAACGGTGTATTCACATTGTTCTTAATCCAATATCTTATCAACATAATAGTGATTTGGTCGTACAAGAAAAGGGCTACAACTCGGCAACCGGGCATTTTCTCTAGCTGGTCCGGTCGCCTGGTACAGTCTACCACTGGACCGCGCCTACATTGCCAGCGTTAAAAAACATGCTCAAGACACATCCTTTCTCACGTTCCAACTTCACTGACTAACTGTTTCGCAGAGAACGAGCAGCGAACATTGTACGGCGCTCTTGTAGAGACTCCAGCCATGTTAGTGCGCCTCATAAATTGTCATTTTATTATTATTATTTATTATTTTATTTAGCCTTTTGTAGTATTCACGTGTTTTAGTTCAGTTTTATGGGCACCTTGCCTGAAATAAATGCGTATGTATATGCATGATATACCTGCCACTTGCGTCGCAGTAAGAACTTGAGATGAGTGGCAGTGCTGAGTCTTTTTGCTCTCATGTACGTCACATCTTGACACAACCAGTGATGTTGGAGACACAGCTCGGCTGACATCCGCTTTCTAGCAGAATCAAACACGCGATTGTAGCAAACCAATGCAAGTCGGGAAATCGGAATAATTAATTTTGTGACATAAAGAACAATGTAATCAGACACTACCATGCGAGTCTGGAAAAGGCAAAAATTCGACCCCCTCGCCACGTCAAAACCCCTTAACCGATCTTATCCAAAATTGGCAAGCGTGATTAAGGCGTGGACACCACCGTTTCCTACCTCCCAAAAAAAGATAACTCAACCATATTCCAAGGGAATGGTAAAGTTACCAATACGGGGAGCATTATTATTATTAGCAGTTTTTCTGTTTTTCACGTTGATATTATAGGTAACGGGGGATAAAAACAAAAAAAACAAGTGCTCGAACGACTACATTTCATCTTCAGCGATTCTGTAGGCAAAGGTACCCAAGGCAGCGACAGCACTGTAGCGCTGAATTATATTACTGTAATTATTAGCATCATTATTATCATTATTCCTAATTTGCAAAGCGCCTACACATGGCGTGGAAAGAGCACTACATAAAACAGATTAAACGACTGGAAAATATAGACACAAATCAGAACCTGAGGAAGACATTAAATGTTTGTCTGAATAAGCGCTATTACGATTTGAGATCTTAGTTAAACGCTGATTTCATTGTGGCCAATAAACTGCTGACTATACCGTAAACATAGCAATGCCTGACGACCATAGGCAAAGACCTCTGTGCTCGTATCGTTCGTGAAAGGTGCTTCTTAAACGCAAGGTTACTTTTGAGTTTCTGTGTAGCTTCAGTTTTTTTGGTTGTAATTCCGGTTACGTTGACTTTGTGGCAGTGTTGTTATCAAGTCACGAGACCAAAGCCAAGTACTTCATTTATGTGCTTACGCACAGGCCATGGCCAAGCTCAAGTCCTAGCACTAACATCACTGCTTCATAGTCATATAATCATCATCATCATCATCATCAATGTAGATTTGTAGGGCGCCCATTACTATAAGGACATGGGCGCCTAACAGTAAACAGTTAGCAGTAACTATGAAATATCAAAAGCTTGACGGAAGAAATGAGATTTCAGTAATGTTTTGAAAGTTTGTCTGTTCGTCGTGCACCGGATGTCGGCAGGCAGTGAGTTCCATGCAACCGGGCCGGAGAAGCTGAAGGCACGTTCACTGAACTTGGTGCGTAGACGCGGAACGACGAACTTCGGCGCGGAGCACGCTGCCGAACGCGTAGCTGGCGTAGCTGGTTCGAGTATAGTTCGCAGGTACTCGGGACACGTTCCGACGACAATTCCGTACATCAGCATGACCAGTTTATATAATGCAGATTTGTGATGTCCATTACCAAAACGGTATTTTACTAAATTTAATGGCGGGGCCAGTGGAACGAGAAGTCTTCAAACCTCGGTTGGTGTATCAGCAGTTTTTCGATGAAATCTTTTGCCGCCGACGAGATGTCTTCAAACTCCTCGGCGTCAAAGTCGAATTCCGCCGAAGTCACGTTCGACAGCGTCTCACAGTCCGTATTGCCCGCAAACGGAGAAAGACCCGACAGTCTGACACCGCAGACAAAACAGATTACGTTACGTTAGATTGTGTTAAACTCGACCAGTGTGATTTTACCGCTGTTCGCTTTCAGTGACGTCAACGGCTCGGTAACTTTTTTTGAGGGAGGAGGTGGATTGACGCAAAGGGAAAGGTATTCTGTGGGCCGGAAGTCACCCATTGGGGTCCAGGGGCGAAAACCCAATAGGGGGTGTAGTGGACAAACCCCCCAAGTTGATACTTGTTTGTAAATGGATGTAAAACTGGTATTTTATGGAGGAAAAATACATACATGTCTCGTTGTTTTCTCAAAAGAACGCATGCTGCAGTCTTGTCGGCTGTCCAGTTAACCATCCATATTGGAGGGATGGTAATATAGACATCATCCACCGTAAATTTTGGGGAATGCATCCCTCCGTCCCCCCATGGTTGACGCCTATGTTCGCTTTTAAATGTTATCATGCCGAGTTACCGATTTTCAGTACTTGGTTATTTGGTTTTTCTTTCTGTGCATTTCATACTACTTTCAAAATAAAACAAACAAATAATTAATGTGATTTAGCGCGCAAATGATCTTCAGTATTTATATTTTGACTAACACGGCGTCATTGCAGCACAAATTTTTTAATCTATAAAAATACTCGTACTAACTTACTTTTTTACTTATACGGAAAATTAACTG
>Ga0209568_1001085_pt1 | contig 10143 bp, 6 predicted proteins | sample WorMetOlspDAHAB2_FD_187406 | JGI IMG/M metagenome (GOLD analysis project Ga0209568, IMG submission 187406) | Marine gutless worms symbiont microbial communities from Max Planck institute for Marine Microbiology, Germany - Olavius sp. DAHAB.2... ...
CACACACACACACACACACACACACACACACACGCCGTAACATTTCCGCACACGCAGTTGAAAACAGGGCGGAAGACAACGCATCAGCCTCGTCGTCATTTATCGCAAACGCATGCACACAACTAACTATATGCCTTTTATACGGGAAAAGGCGGCTTATTGAAAAATTTATGAGCCAACGGGGGGCATCCCTACCGCTCCTTCCCCCTTTGAATCCGCCACTGAATACACGGATGCATATAAATGGCAACACGTCGCTACCACAACGATTTACCATTTCATTTTACAGTAATAATCCTCACAAGTTACGCCTACTCATTGACTCGATCCATGCATACCTACAGGTATTTATTAACTGAATTATCTTACGGAAAATTTTCAGTCAGTGAACGGAAGTTCTACATAACCTACACGGATCTTCCGCATGAATGTCATAACGCACGGATGCATAGACTTGGTTTGCACACACTGAGTCTAAGGTGCGACGACAGCGTTGCCAAGCAAGCCCTCCAGTGGATGCCACATTGCCACAGAGGAAGAGGACAACCACAGAAGCAGACCAGGAGAAGGAGATGTGGACAGCAAAATACAAGTAGAGGGCTGGAGGAAGATGCAGGCGGCAGCACAGAACAAGGCTGAAGACGGAGAAGAGTGCACCGTGACAGCCTACGTTCCACCAGGAGCTACAAGTAAGTCAACGGATGCATAGACAGCTGCCGGAAGAATTTCTTACTCCACTTAGTTATAGGCCGCTATAAACAACAGTCACTCGCGCACTCACTTTGTCGGGACAATATAACAGAGCTTCTTAGAATTGCACAACGTGCTTCACTTTCCGTTCCGCCGAACGTTCAGTGCTGCTTCGGGAGATGAAAATCGTGCTTTCGTCGACACGAAATCAACACTCTTCAACCGTGCACACGTCTAATGTTACGACTCTGCACAAATCCATTTATATCGGCATAATTTTCTGCAAAGCTGCGCATATAACAGCCCTGTTTGCTTATTTCCACGACACGCTTTTTTTAAATTAATATTCACAATGCAATATTGGCGGAGTGGAAGTGTCGTTCGGCTCACGACGAGACGACAGACCCCAAAGGGGGTCGCTTCCGCCGGCAAACAGCGAAGATTTACACCAGTTGAACGTGCAGCTTGTGTAGTCGGCGTCGGTTTTCGCACTCTGTACAACCGAACGACAATACAGTTCGCCCGCTGCGTCGAACGCCGTGGGTTCCATTACCGGTGAACTCCATCTAAGGGGCTGTTCCGGGATGGCCAATTTCCAGGCCGCCACGAGCTGAGGTCTTCAGTTGGCCCACTGCTCAAAACCAACTAAAAGGGGTCTGGTTTACCGCCCACAGGCGGAAACTTCGTATTGTCACTGTAGACTCATTAACACATTCGAACACAGCAGAGTTCTGCAAAAGCACGTGGGATGTGTCTGTTTAATTATCTCTTTCCTTTATAGTCTACATGGGGTGACAGTTACGCTGTTCTGTCTGCAATGTAGGAGGCATACAACATTTCAGCGATGTTACATGTTGGCGGCTTGGCTCAGTGGTGAGGACGTCGCGGTCTTTGGCCGGCGGACTTTCCGTGCGCTGTGCGTGATCTATGGTTGACAAGTGACCACTTTGTGCGTAAACAGTCCGCTATATGTCAGCCATTTTTGTCTTTTCGCCGGTCTGGGGTCAGTAAATGAGTAGTCATCCAAGCATTTACACGCATTACGGGGGTACAAGGGATTGAGCGGCTGAACAGGGCGACGTGTGGCTGCAAGGTCCGTGGGTGCGGGTTGGACTGCGGCCTCAGCTGTTACAAATAGCGCCGCCATTTGCAGTTAGCGGTATGCGCCTTGTGACGCTATATAACTGTTATGTTTTTTTTTACCTTTTTCTTGCGTTGTTAAAACTGCGTGTAGTGCGACGTACCGCGCACGTTGCAGGTGCAATGTTAAACGGCTGACACTTGGCAGTGATCCGGACGTAGACCGGTTGTTAATAATAGCCTTGAGACAACACGACATGGCGTCTTGCGGCGTCGGCGTCACTCCATCACTCACGAAGATGGATTAAACTTCAGCGTCTGGCAGCATCGCATCCCTCCACGAGATGACTATGCCTCGCAGCAGCAAATCAACCGGTTGTCCTGCCAGTTAGTTGCACCGCTGACGATCTCATTCCACCGCCGGAGTGCGCACATGCTGAACACTCCGATCCGCCAGCGGACCGCAAATTCTTCGCCAGATTGCCGCATCGGCTAATGCCACTTATGCTGCACGATCCACTGTTCTCTGAAAACCGCAGCAAATCGCAAATATATCGCGAAGAAGCGAAAGACCATATTTGACCGCAGTCAAAACGTAAACCTTCCGCGACCTTCCGCAAGACAGCCGCAGCCTTCCGCCGATAAGAATATTTTAGAACCGCAAAGAATTGCCGCTTGAAGAGGGAAAGTAGTATAATAGCTATAGAGAGATACGTTTTGCGCATAGTTGTTCCGTGCGCATTAAAGCGAAAAATATGCGAATTTTAACGTATATTCTAATGAGAACATATTTTACGTTTTTCTTAGTTCTCGTTTTGTTTTTATTATATTACGTTTCTACAACTTCCGTTGGTCAATATACTTATGCTTTTTTATCGAATTTTTATGGAATTCATTGCCAAACACAGCTGATTTTAATCTCGCTCGCTGTTTTTGAACGTACGATTAAACGTATAAACTTTTCTAGTCACCTTTGGTTCAGTGGTCACTGATATATGTCAGTACAATTTGTGGACAGCTGTCTAAGTGCAGCACCTTTGTGCCTTGCTGTCGTGATTGACTGTTATTTGATTTCACATGTTTGATTGCTGATTGAGTGAAATAAAATGAATGAATGAATGAATGTTTGGGAATTTATGAATGTTTTTTATTTGTGTTTCACGCTATGCCTGATGGAGGTATTAAATAAAATAAAATTAACAGTTGCAAAACGTAACGACTAGAACTAAGTAGTACACGGCTATAGCCCATAGCTGAGTAAGACCACTTTTACACAGAACAGCAGGCCCTATAAACTCGAAATGACGTCAGATAACGAATTTGTCAGCGCATTATAATGAATTTAACGTCTATTACGTTTAGCGAAAAATGCGCACATTTTAGCGTGTTTTGTAATTAGCATAAACGTACGGAACAAATATGGTTTTGCGAAGCAGATAAATCGCTCGGTCAGCTGGTCGTGCTGGAGTCACGGCGCCACGTAACCGAACGCTTCATCGGCGTCCTGCTGAAGACATCACATCTGCATCAAGTAAGTGTATATCAGTAAGCAAGAGTATTTCTAAAGCGCAGTTTAAAGGGCGGGGGTCACACCGCGCTTTGGTCTCACTGACCATTACCTGCTACTGGACAAGCGCGTTGCCCCTGTCATGGACAGACTGCGACACGCGAAAAAAAATGCTGAATCTTTAAATATCCAAAACTGTTAGATTTCGAAATTTCAAATGCCGTTTAGCTGAATACTATTAAGCATCGCTTTGTTTTGTGACTGTATGGCTTAGATTTTCGACTTAATCCTGTAGTGTAATTCTGTGTATTGCTGCGTATTTTTGTATACGGTAGTTTGTATACTCATCCAATCTGTCCCTGCTGTATGAAATTAACTATTTTTCAACGAAATTGGGCGGCATAATTTAGGTCGCTAAACCATACCTTTATACCTTTACCGTGATGCAGGGCATTTTTGTCATACAAAGAGCTGGGGAATTTCCCCACCAGCCCTACTACTTGCCCCACCAGCCCTTTGGTAACTGCTAATGCCCCAACAGTGTTTTGCCCTTCTCAGTTACGGTCAGTTACGGACAGCAATATGATTTACGAAGCCTTCACCACTGTCTCGATTTGGGGTCGGGCCTCGCACTCACATCTACTCTTCCATTGGTGCTTCGTTCTTGGCCCGGCGACGAATGCGTTGTTGCGTATGACACTAGATAAAGGTGCTAGATCTGATGCATGTAACATAAAACAAATTGACGTTCAGTAGTATATACGTGTACACATTGCATAGAGACGGGCGTGGAATCTCGACCCATGGCAAAACTGCCCCTTGTTGTAACCCCACCACCATGGCTTTATATCCTGATGTCCCCCACCAGTCACATTATCTTAAAAATCCCTGCCTTGAAGTAGGCTATTTCACCAATAGAGCTTCAATCGGCCTTTCGTTGGATCTCGTTGTGACTACTGTGATCACCGTTGCTTATTTGCTACCAGCGAATAAAGATTTTCGGTGCTCTGAAATGGACAAAGTGATTCGTTACGCTGTTCACGGTTGCGGACTTGAGTTGCTTGGCAGGTGAGTCCGACGACCGCTCCTCTCTGGCAGGCCACCATGTTCGCCGAGCCCGGCGGTAATCTGGAAATATTGAAGACACAGTTCGGATGTACAAGAATAGTTCGATTGCGCAGATACGTGACTCTCTAACATCAATCAAACTCTTTGGTATCGACGCTTCTATAGACAAAAAACTTTCGAAAAACCGGTATTTTAGGTATATCATACATTGCACCGTTGAGCATACAGGGCAGCCCAAAAAGTAAGCAAATGCAGAATAAACATTAAATCGTTCTGCAGTCTGCCAATGAGATTAGACTTTAATCATCACGTCAAGTCTTATCTTTTCATGCATAAAATATTTAATACCAACTGTAATATTCTAGCGCTTCTTTTGTGCTCAAATTTGATGACAAAATATCGCCTCATTAACGATGGTTAATAAGATACAATGCTAATTTAGTAGGTGGTTTACTTTTTTGGTCACCCTGTATGTATGTGTGCCTATGTGTTAAAGTTGTTGTTTACGTGAAGAAGAAGATCTAATAGATTTCAGCATAGATCGGCAAAAACTCACCGACTTAAGTTCGGTGGCTTAAAGGATTTCCCCGGCGCAGTACGATAAACACGGAAAGCCATCGCATTGCAGAGGTTTAACGCTTTATTTGTTTGTTAGATTCAAATACAATCATTCTCGAAGGGCACACAGAAATGTAGGCTTAATGAAACGCATGCATCCAAACACTAGGTTCCTAGACGACACAAATTTAACATCGCAGTGTCAAACCATCATCCCCAATGAACTCAGGCATTGTTACCCCTCCTCTCCAAGGGGGGAGGTGAACTGGCTTGCGTTAGTGTCCGACATCGTCGACAACGTCGAAGTGGAATACGTTACGTTACGTCGTCGTCGATTTTTTGACGAAGACGTTGACGAAAAAACACTGCGGTGAATTCGACGTTATCGACAAAACGATGCAAATTCGCCGAGGTTTATTGCATCAACTTATGTTGCGCATACGTGATATTGTAATGTTCACTGTAATGGTTCTGACTTGCAAACGAACTTCCACTTCCATGGGAATATTACTGCGAGTTTTCGGACAACATGACACTGTTGCTTGCACATACACCGTTAGACCGATGACAGCCTTATAGCAGACTACAGAGTGTGGCTTTTGCGATGCTTCGCACGTTTTCGCTTTTCTCGGAAACCGTGGTGGACGACTGCAATGAAGATCGATAAATGAAGTCGAATGAACTCGGACACAGTCGAAGGAAAAGTCGATCGAAATTTTTCAAGTCGAATTCTATCGAGAAAAAGTCGACGCGCCAAAACGTCGGTCGAAAAAAAACCCCAGTCAGTCGAATTTTTATGAATTGGTCGACGTCTGAGACTGCAGCTGGAGTGGAATGCCCCAGAGTTTAAACGTCTTTGGCGCCCTGACATTCCCAAAATTGGCGAACACCCCTAACAAAAAAATTATGTACAAAACCATGGTCTTACAGGCGTTAGCAGACCATGCGTAACGGCACGCCAGCAGCAAAAAAATTTTCGTGGTGTCATGCATGGCTCTGTGCATCACACTGCAATCACTTGCCATTTTTCAGTCTCAGAGGCGCCGACGTCTCCCGTCCGTCCAACATATGTCTGCGCCGACCGTTTCGGTCCATGTCGTTGTTTACCGACGTCTTGCACGTGACGAGAATTCCACGTGACTCTCCAACATTCATCTCCAGGCGGGCGGAGGGGAGCGTGACGTCATCGGGGTCAATCTTTGCTATTATTTGCCGTCGGTCGACATTGCTTGCGTCATTACGTCTTCATTTTGTTGTCGCCGTGCTGAGCCTCGAAGACCGCGGACACCGTCCCCCATCGTGCACCCCCAATGGAATGCTGGCCGGCCGACCACCCTTCAAGACGGCTCCTCCTAACCGCGTCCAGATACACAGTAGTGCTGGGCCGTCGATTACAACTACAATGGATAGCGCTAATGTCGGTCTTGCGTTTGATGAACAAGTGTCAAGAAGCAGCAATAGAACAACTGCTTCGGTTGTTGTAAAATATATACAAACTATTTTAGAGGATGCATCATTCCATCCAAATACTTATCCAATTAGGCAAATATGTCTTGCGAGTAGGTAATTGCACTAGCATCAAAATCTGGTACGAATAACGGTGTATTTGTAACCAGGTCACCAGGGAGATATAAAAGACAATAGGTTTTTGCGTGATGCCGAAAACTGGCTTAACGCTTATTAGGACGCAGTGGCTAATTATTAGCACGTCTGACTGCGGCGCGAGAGGTCCATAGATCGGGACCCACGATGCCAACAGATTACAGCTTTGGGCACACGTGCCTACAGTGCCTTGGTCGACTCAGCCTTCCACCCTTCGTGGGACTCAAAAATAAGAATCAGCTTTATGGCGATGAGTGAATGTTCGGCCTATAACAATACAGAAGTCAAGTTTGCAGCTCGACCTACGAGAGGCGGTCACAATGCGCTGACCATGTTTCACTTAAATGACCTGAGTGAACTCTCGCATATATTTATTATTATTACTATTATGAAATCGTATACACAAAGTACAAGCACATACGAGAAAGGTCACAGAAATAAAAACAGACGCACATTTTAACAAGATAAAATATAAAAATTACTGATCGTCTAAGCGTTACATCGACATCATCTTTAATTGAACTATCGATCCTGAACGCTGATTAATTTTAAATATTTTTTCAAATATAATTAGTTTTGATACACTGCCCATCTCTACGGAGCAGGTGCTCGTAGCCTCTTTTTCGACGATTATGACGTAGCGTATACATGACGTCAGCATCCGCCGCCCGCCATGAATGACACGGCAGTGGCGGATCGGACAAGAATAGCTGCCGTTGAGACTCGAGACTGACTGGCCGCATATCAAAGGCCATCAGCCGTAATTGCTGAGAAGTAGTGAGACGATATTGCGGAACTCATCCATAACGACCGGGCATTCTCACTAAACCAAGTTTAGCCAGCCAATCCACAGGAAGGGTTATATAATGAGTCAGCGCCAACAGTGTCGCAATGAATACTGCCAATGTGTCGCGGTTGGGGATAGATAATTTCTCGCAATGCACTTAAATAGTCCTACCACTCAAGCTTATTGTAAATTATGAAAACTCCGCAGTTTATACGCTAGTTAATGGCGGCATTACACATCAAAAACTGCAAACATCAGAAAAAGAGATATTGTGCAGCACTATACATCGCCCAAGTGTCTGTGTCAATGCACTGCCAAGTAATATCACTTTATGGATTACGGTGGTGGTGACAATTAAATGGCAGACTAGGGCTACGTATGGATGTATTGATGCAGGCTATAGTCCGTGACCGCGAGCTCACGCTGCGGCCTAGGCTGTATGCCGGATCTGTCCGTAACGCACAGCGCCGCTAAAGTTGCAGTAGGGGCCTATGCGGCTTGTGGCGTAGGCTATAACTCCACAGTCCACACGTAAGTTTGCGACGTTCACACGCTGCGACAAAGCAAATCTTCAACATGGCGGCGGTAACTATTTGTACTGTAGACAGACGAAACCGTCACCCCATGTATATAGCACTTTTGCAGGGAAGACTCTATAGGGTTCACGTTTAACCTATGTGACAACTTCTGAAATATTCATACAGAATCGCCACGTTTTTCGTAAAAAGCAGAACAGAAACTATACTATCTGCCTATTGCCTAGTAAATCACTCAAATTCCTCATCCTATTCATTTTCCCCTAAAGTTCTCAACGACCTTCATTTGAACACAGCTTAAAACTTACCTTTTCAGAAAATCTTAAGCTATCCTCTACCGATTCCATCATAGTCTGATTCTGTCTAAGGGACTGATCTTGCGGCTGTACACCCGATATCAGATTTCCTTGCTCATTGTTTTTTTTTGTTTTAGTTTTATTTTTCTTTCTGATTTTAGTCATTGGTCAAGTGCGGCAGACTGAGTTGGCCAGCTTTCTGGTCAAAATAATAATCATTATTTAATTCGTTAAAAGCAAATACAGAGCAAGTACAAGCAGTCGCACGTGACAAACGGAACACGAGGCTATTTTTGATTGATTTGATGACTGATTGATTGTTCAATGACTTCACTTTGGCGCAAACTTCACAGTTGAATATACCAAGTCGACAATCTCCAGAAGTCAGTCGCTGTAAATGAGGTTAAGCAGTGATTACATCCCATCTATAAGCATAAACCACGTCGCCATGTTGCAGGTATGAATAATGCGAATAGGTAGGCCTAGTCCAGTTAACATGCGGAACTTGGACAATTCTTAACCCAGGGCTATTCGAAGACCGTGTATAATTTAATAAACACCACAAATAGGCTATCAACAGTTTCGAAGCGCTTGGAAACTGTTGATATGTTGTGCGAATAACCTCGGCATTCTCGGATTGACTCAATGAACGTTTACAACGTTATACTGCCGCAAAATAGTATACCTCCACCATCACGATGGTAACTATTGTAGAGAGAATTCCGTCCATGCACTGTCGCCATTTCGTGACTGGTCGACCATTGCACACATAATGTTGACCTAATCAATCACTTGATCCAGCTGAACAACAATCAATCTCCACTCTCCAGGTTGACTTGATGACAACACCAGCCGGATGTGTACAGCTGCAGTGTACTGCCGAAACATTCATTGTTAGAAATCTGTCGTCCATGCACAGAACAGTCCTCCAAGGCGTATGACAACTCTCGATCCTCTGGTTCCCTCCACAGATCGAGTAGGCTAACTAAAAACAAATACGATGGGAATAAAAAAATTGGCCTATTGATCTACGGTGCATTTCTCAAAAATACAAGGAAAGGAAAGGAAAGGAAGTGGAACTTGTGTAGCGCCTATCGTCAGTAACTCGACCACTATAAGCGCTCAGATGTGGATCACACAGTTACCTGCAAATACACCACATCTTCCTTTCCTTCGTATAAGCATTCGCTAGAGGGCGACACTGCTAACAGTTTCACCCATCTAGCTATACCGATATACTACTCATTCCCCGTCCCACTGAGGGTAGGACGCTGAGTTCGCCTGGTTGCTTGACCCATAGCGGACGCCTTACACGATGGTCACACGTCAACCATAGATCAGGCGCATATCAGGGAAAGTCCGCCAGTCAGAGACCGACGCCCTTACCACTGAGCCACGCCGCCAACAACTAGCATGCCTGCAAAAATTGGATACTAGCGGGAAACGGGGCGCCCCCCTTTGACCTTTGTTAGTTGCGGTGATGTGCCCCGGGATCATTTTTTTCTAACGAACTTCACTCTCGTACTGAACGCTTCAACTACAAACTTATGTTAACTCTAGCTTATTATTCGTTCGCAAGGTGTCGCTACTGATACAGCCTGACGCCGGTGTGATTGTTGTTTTACACACGAAGTGACGAAACGGAAAAGATATTAGCATAATTTGGAATATCCACGCCATATCCTGTCAATTGTTTCGCGTGGAGTATATCGGCACGAGTTATAATCACTTGTGGCGGATTCAAAGGGGGGGGGCAGTGGGGGCGGCCGCCCCCCTATTGCTATTGGTTCAGAATTGTTTTTCAAAAAGTCGTTTTTAGGCACATAGGCCTAGTTCGTTGTGTGCATTTGCGACAAATGACGACGGGACTGATAAATTGTCTTCCGCCCCCCCCCTTTTAAAACTTTTTGGATCCGCCACTGATAATCACCCATGACGTGCGTAGGCCTATGTATAATGGCTGACGTCGTTAACTTCCGTCACTGTGCTTGCAAACTGTTAGGCCTGTGTTGAGTTTTC
>Ga0209568_1001087_pt1 | contig 10128 bp, 10 predicted proteins | sample WorMetOlspDAHAB2_FD_187406 | JGI IMG/M metagenome (GOLD analysis project Ga0209568, IMG submission 187406) | Marine gutless worms symbiont microbial communities from Max Planck institute for Marine Microbiology, Germany - Olavius sp. DAHAB.2... ...
CTCCGGAATAGGCCTAATACATTCAGCGCCTCTGTAGCTCTCTGTCCATGATGCTATACAAATGTGTGATTACGATTATGATTTGCAGATGTCGGTATAGCAACATGAAATAGCAAATGCACGAAAAGATATATTTCTTGATAAACCCATGATCACAAGCTCACACTTCAACCGACTATATCGCTCACTATACGTCAATCGTTCGGTAACATTAGTTCTGCATGCAAACTTCAGTACCTGTACTTAAAGTCAAACAGTCGGATATTGTATTCCAGAAACAGCAATTTCTCAGCGTTCTCCCCTAGCAGATTATTCGACGATCAGAATAAATCTGTCCAGCGGCACTGAATAGTTGTTTGTGACAACACTTGTTGGTGGCGCCGACAATAATTTTCTGGCGGGAGGTGCTATATCACAAGCCGACTGCAGCAGCAGAGACAGCAGACTGAGTCTGCTCAGTGCTTACTGCCTCTGCATGTGGCGATGTAGACAGCAGCTGTATGCGACTGCAGGTGACTCAAGAGTTCTACCCGCCGTGCATTGGCTCAGCCAAAGTACTGATTTTCTTTTTTTTGTTTTTTTTTACGGCCATTTTAGAACCGAAAAAAGAAAAGAAACGAAAATGCGAATGTCTTTTTCGGCCGAAAAATAAAACGCCAAAAAAATAAAAACAATGCGTTTTCTGGCGCCGAAAAAGAAAACGAAATTCGGTCGGCCTCTACTTTTTGATATTTGCTGTTTTTGATGTGTATTGACGCCGTTAACTGGCGTATAAACTGCGGTTTTGTACATTAATATTTGCTGTTTTATTAGTGACTTTTGCCCAGTGTTAACTTCAGTTGCGTTAGTTCGCCTAAGTTTGTGCAAAGTTGAAAGGTTCTCCTAATGTCCGCTGCTTGCTTATCAAAGTTTTTGAAGCTTTCCAACAAACAGCATATGGGATCTTTTTATGCGCTAACCTGAAAAAAGATTGCCTACAAATACTGTATACGTTTTGCAAAAAACTGAATTTCCGTACCGAATATAGTGACACTATCGTTGCGTTGTAAATACAGCCGCAGTAATTTCCAAGATGCTATAAATAGTATACGCCGCTCGGCCGCCACGAGCGACGGCAAGCCATTGACGTCAGTCTTCTATGACGTCATTTGTCTGGAGTCCGTTCGCAGACGTTTGAACATGCTTATTTATACAAGGCCATTTTTGACGGTTTTTGGGGAATTTGAACCCCAAAATGTTGTCGGCCATCGTGTGGGCCCAAAAAAGGCACTTCCTTACGTCACAACGCGTGTTTTGAGCCATCGCGCATGAAATTCCATGCACGGGTTACTTAAGTAGGCGAGTCCGGGGAAAAAATAAAATAAAAAGAGAGGCTTTATATTTCACGTATTTCGCCAGGAGCTCCCTTACGTCCGATTGGCACAAATTTTGGGTTACGTGTTCGTCTCGTGGACGTAATCAATTGTGCAAAGTTTTATCGTAATCGGTTACGGGGTTTGGATTCTATGAGTGGTCAAAGTTTGACAATTCCCATTGGATTGTGATATCGCCGTTAACACTGTGTGAACTACTGTTCACACTGTGATAACATCGAGCATTGAATGTCTTGTGTGTCTCTATCAGGTTGAGCAGCTACACAGCTTAGCTCGCCGAAATCTGGCTACTTGTCAGATCATAACTGGTGATTACCATCTGGATGACCCTGGTGGTGGCATTTGGCGTCACGGTGCCACACGTGATGTATGTCAATTGCTTATGTACTAATCACTGAATCACTGGTGTCTAGTTTAAAATGTGATATGAATGAGTGGCACATGTCTAAGAATATACCATTACAAACACTAAATATTGTTCTGTATTTCTGCCACTCCTCTCTTCTGAAGAACTACAGCACTAAGAATTTTTCAATTGGATATTCACAAAATTGTGCCACAAAATATGACTTTGCATGTCATGAACATTTTGTGAGATGAAAGGTGAAAAACTACTAAAAACGTTTCAGCATGACAATCTTTTTGTCATAGAGATTTGCTTTTGGATGTGTCAGTGAGCAACGACGCTGCTTTTTCCAGCATTTTCGGTTTCCTCATTTTCTACCGATTAACGCTGATCCCACGGTTTCCAGTTGATGCATTTTAGCATTTTTTTGTCGCAGTTTATTGTCGTGATTCGTGCCTTTGATGAGTCATGGCTGCACTGAAGATCTGTCTTAAGGAGTTTATTGTGTTTGCTGTAACAGCATCCAGTTGCTCGCAAACCAGCCACTGGCACAGTCACTTGTACCACGGACAGTAGCACAGTGGCAGACTCCACCATCTTTGACAAACACAACATTGGTAGGCGTTATCCAGTCTTTGATCATTAACCAGTCTGTCAATACGTTTAATCGGAAAGGGAGCAACATCTTGCATGCTTCTGGTTATGCCGCTAATAAGAATCTGCTATTTTGGGCCTCTGCCCTTTTGTAGGGAAGTTGAGTGAATTGATGTTGCATACCAGTGTTAATTGGTGCTTACTGTTTGTGCTTGAAATGCATACCAAGTTTCTACACAAATTTCCAGGTTGTTTGCTAGCTGGGAATGATTAATGAAACTCATTTTCTGCTCTTGACTAGTAGGCTTGAATAGTTCTAAAACTGGTTTTACAAATATTATAGAAGTGGTCATTTTCATTTTGTTACTTGAATGTTTTGTGTGTAACTGTATGCAACTGGAGTCATACTCCCTCCAGCAAATTCGCTGGTTGTTGAGTGGCTAACATATTCTGAAATTAGGTTGCTCACAATTGCAGGCAGTAGTGACAAGTTGATGCTTTTGGATGTTGACAGCACTGGTTGGTTGGTCATTTTATATCAATGGATGTACATACTACAGTGTCACGTGTTTGTGTAGATGCTGTTGAGAAGAGCAGCGTCAGAGTTGATGTTTGCTCGTGTCAGCCTCCAACACGGAAAGACAGAATTGCACACAGATCTGGTCTTTGTTTACTTTCAGTTTGAGTTATGATACCATGATTCTTGTACAAAAGGTGAAAATTCAGACCCCCTATAACATTCAGATTTCTTTAGCATGTGCAATAAAAAATGAATCATCTGTACTTCAGTCATGCTGCCTGATCCCAGTACCTCAACACCTTGCACATCCTTGAAGGCAGAATCGACACTTGGAAGAAGTCACAATGAGGATGGCAGCGACAGAGGTTGATAGATGACATCAGCAGGCCTGAGCGTTGTCCTGAAATTCCTGAAATTTTAAAACCTGTCCTGAAATGTTATGGAATTCACAAATTGTCCTGAATTTTTTAAATTTGTCCTGAAATTTTCAAAATGTGAAATGACAGTGTTAATTGATATTAGGTCAACAATTCTGTGCTTATTGGAAACATGTTTCCGCAATGGTAGACGCTGATGGACAAAAGAAGTATGAGCATTTAAGCTTTGTTGGCAAATTTGGCAGTACTTACTCTGTCCCATGGCTATGCAGCTCCTGAGAGGGTTTTTCAGTCAACAATGCTTTATTGACAAAGGTGAGGGGATCACTGGCAGAAAGAAGCATTGTAGCTATCAGAGTGTTGAAAGAAGCCGTCCGCATCTTTGGATCATGTACAAAAGTTACAATAACAAAGGAGTTGCTACAATCTGTAAAACAGGTGCATTCAGAATATGCTCTATTTCTTGAGAATGAATGCAAGCAAGCACAGGAGAAGTTGGAGGAAAGTCGGTTGCTAGAGCAAGACACAGCTAGGGAATTAATTTCAGAAGCTTCAAAGAAACTGACACAGGCCTTGCAGCAAGGTCAAGGAAATGTGCAATCTGTAAAGGTTGCTCAGGTGATGTTGTCTGCTGGCAATGAGAAGTTAAATGCAGCTGCTAAACAGCTAGCAGACATAAGACTGAAGGAGGAAATAATTTCCAACAAGCTGCACCAGCGAAATGGAAAGTACAGAATGCCGAAGGAAGTGCTGCGACTGTACCTACACCACCAACTAAGAAAAGGAAGCTTCACGGATTTAACATTTACTTTGCTATGGGTACACAATCTGAAGTTCAGACTACTATTTTATAACTGCACAGTGGACTGTATATCGTCTATATCATTTGCAGGTATAATACAGTTAGTACTATTAGATTATGTTTGCATTGTGTGTCCTGAAATATGTCCTGAAATTCCTGAATTTTTTTTCCTGTGCTGAGGCCTGCATCACGGACTAGTGCTGAGAAGCCATGTGCAGGAAATGTTGCTCACGGTGCTGACTCCATCCATGGTCCCCAGTACTCAGCACTAAAGATGGGAAAAACAAGATAGTGACATCTGGCATTGACTTTTATGTGTCATACCACTGTTAAACTAAACTGTATTTCTTATTAAATGATGTTGTTGGTTGTGTCAAAACAATGGACAACATTCCAGCATCAGAATATTTTGCATTTGTTTATGCAGAATTAAAAGACAGTAAGAGAGATAGATACAAAGTCTCATCATCCAAGAGGCATTGCAGTTGACTCGGAGTCAATAAATTTTGGTCCAAGCTATGAAGCTGCGTATGTGTGTTTTTGCATTGCTGTGACAGTAAGTCCAAGCAACGATGGGTGCCAATATAACATTGTGAAACCTGATTGAAGCTGACCTGTACTGCGTCGTCGGGTGAGGCGTTAAACTCTACTCAGTCACTCAGCTTAGCAAGAGCAATGGGAATCGATGGACTGGATAGCTGAGTGAGTGAGCAAAGTATAGGTCATGTCGGAGGTGGATACAGAGGAGTCTGGACACATCTGTTCTGTCACACTGAACAGACCAGTCTGCCGTATCATGTCGGTGTAATAATCATTTTGCGAATGACCGTCGCAAGTACAGGCGCCATAAGGACAACTTATTACTGGTCTAGTACCACTCCCAGTCTTTATCAAACAGGAAGCAATGGCCTCCTGTTATAGACTACGGGTGTCCTCACAGTGGTTTCAAAATGCCACCATTACATGTATCATGTCACATCACATACCTGAGTCACTTTTCCCTAGTGACAGGGTAATTCCGAAGTGTTACTTCGATAAGAACTATGCACTTTATATCCCAAAACAGCAATGTCTCCTTAAATGATGACGTTATGTATTTCACTGTCGGATCCAGACTAACACAAGTTTGATCCTCTGGATCTAGGGTGAACTCCGCCTCCGAAATGACCTATATTGTGTCGGGTGGGGCGTTAAACTCTACTCACTCTCTCATCTAAGGTGAATATTATGAATAGCCGGGAGGAGTATTGTTATCCTCTCGGCTATTACTGCACTGTTTATCAGGCTGAGATATATATGCTATCTTAGCCTGCACTCAACTGTGCAGAATTCGTGAAAAGTATGGCGTCTCTGTAGCCATCTGCTCTGACAGTCAAGGCACGTGACAAATTCCACCCCGAAGAAAAGGTAAAGGTAAGACAGTTGCGAGAGGTCTTTCATTTGTCACGTGCAGACTCTTGAGGTTTGCGAAAGCCACAAAACGATGTGACTGCCATCTGTGTACTGTATCACCTTTCGTAGTTTTTGTTGCTTTTAGCTTTTTACGATAATTGTCAGCAATGAGTGGTGCATGTGACAGTGAATGTGACGAGTGGAACGGCTGTGGATCGTGCTCCTTCGGTTCCTGTTGTTCGCCCTGGCGTCGAGATGCAGTTGGAACGCAATCGCGCTCGTCATCAGCACGCTGTCTACCGACGACTGTTCATGGACATTGAGCGCCAACAAGTCAAAGAGAACATTCGCCAACGCAATCATAGGCTCAGAATGTCTGCGTGAGTATGTGCTCTTGTTAAGACTGTCATCACGCACTCACCAAGCAGTGCGAGTGTGTTGTATGTGCAACACTGCAAATCAGTTGAAAACCTAAAAATTGACCCCATTGCTACACAAAAAGTTGAGCTGTTGAATTAATGTATTAATTGACACGTTAATGTGTTATTAATGTGTTGTGTATTATTATTATTATTATTACTAGTTGTTAATAAAATTAATGCCATTAAAATAAGGCTATAATTATCTACTGGTGCACAGCATTTCCATATGTGCTGCAGAACAATGTTAATTTCTCACTTTATGTTTCATTATTGAGATGTTATTTGTTGAAATCTACATTGAGTGGCGTTGTTTGCTGGCGAAAAGTGTTCCATGTTGGAGTAATTGATGGCTTGCATGTGTGAAGGCTGAAGAAGCAGAAGGAAGCTGAGCGTGTTGAGATAGAGAAGTCGTTATTTGAGCAAACATCAGATCGATGCAGCAGATCAGTGATGCAGCAGAGTCAGTCATTTGATGATGATGATGGTGATGATGAAGAGTTACTGCAGAACGTTGTGACATGTCGTGACATTCAGCTTCAGCAGATGAAACGTCGAGAGACTGAACGGTATACACGTGCTGTCAGTTATTTGGCAATGTTTCTCTGATGCACGTCACATCTGTTCGTAGACACTAATAAATATACAGGTTGTGGCAAAAATGACCTCACCCTATCGTCTAACTCAGATGTAAGATTCATTGTCTAAATATTCTAGCCAGTTTTGATGTTATTGTTAATCATGCTCTGCTTGTGTCATTTATATGTCTTCAGATATTTATAATATAAGATAAGATAAAACTGCATTTATATAGCGCCTATAATGTCCTTGGATCACTTGGTGGCAGACAGACTAGGGCGTCGTAAAAGATGAGTCTTTAGGTGGCACTTGAATATGTCTATTGAATGGGACAGTCTAATTTTAGGAGTTAACGAGTTGAACACTGTTGGTCCAGCGACCGACAACGCTCGTCGAGCTAACTAAGTACGGACGCGCGGCACGGACAAGGAGCGCCGGCAGAGCGCATTGGTCTGGCCGGCGCTGTAACGGTCAGCATGTCATGGAGATATGGTGGCATGGACGTCGTCAGCAGTCTCAGCACCTTGTGGGGCAGCACCACGGTCTTGTACATGATGCAGTGTTTCACCGGCAGCCAGTGCAGAGACCTCAGTAGCGGCGCTGCATCTGTGCGACAACCGCGCTGGCAGACGACGCGGGCGAGGTTGTTCTGAGCCCGTTGCAGCTTAACGATGGTCGCTGCTGGTGCGCCATGCAACAGGGCGTTGCAGTAGTCAAGTCAGGATGCCACGATACTGCGCGTTACTGTCTGCGCCACGTCATCGGTTAGCAGACTGCGTACGTGACGTAGGGCGCGAGTGTGGTAGTTGCATGCCCGCGCAGCGTTATTGGCGTGGCAGTCAAACCGGAGGTGGGAATCAGTGGTGACACCCAGCGATTTAAGTCGATCAGAAACGATCAGGTTACAGATCACGAACTGCTGCTTAGCGGTGACGAGCTGGTCCAGCAGCTCGGCGAGCTCATCGCAGAACTGACGTGACATGACGCCTGTCGGTCGATATATGCAAGCGACGGTCGTGTGTACGGTCGGTCGAGTGGTCAAGCGCACGGCGAGGATCTCGAAGCTCAACGTATTGCCGACGTCGAGCGGCCGGATCCCAATGCTGTCGGCATGAACAAACGCGACGCCGCCTCCACGCTTTTCGGTCGATGTGCCGCTGTGCTGGTCGATGATCTGGTAGCCGGGTTGAGCGACATCGAACTTGACGGCGTCGGGCGCATTGGACGTGACCCACGTCTCGGTCAGAGCGAGTAGATCCAGCTTCCGATCCACTGTGGTGTCTTAAATCAGTGCGGCCTTGTGGACAGTGGACCGAGTGTTCAGCAGGCCGATCGAGACGCCGGTGTTAGCCGGCAAAGTGCGAGCCAGCCCGGGGTTACTCTCGACGCCTCCGAGCAGCAGTAACAGAGCAACGAGGCTGGCGGACGCTGAACGGCGTGGACGCGGTTGGTAGGCTCGGTGGTGGACAACAGCGAGCAGGCGACGGTCAGCGACGACGTGGCTCAGCAATGGCGAGACACGGACGCTGTCGACGGCAAAGTGCTGTGTGCACTCGTCGTGACGGTTGGCGGCGTAGACGCAGCCCAGAGTAAAATCCACGAGACCAACATGGCGATAAAGAATACACAACTCGAGAGAAAAGGCAAATAAATTTGCTTCTGTGGAGCAAAAACTAACGTACCCCAGTTTCAAATACATGGGTAATTTTTGGTTCCTGATTGAAAAGTTGTGAATCTTGCCAGATTTGGATAGGCTGCATTGGACAGACCTCAAATGTGACAGAATACGTGTTTCTTCTTTTCTGCAAAAGTTGCACAGAACAATAGTGTGTCAACGAGGTCAGTAACGATATTTATCACAGCCAGTCCAATTGTGCAGTGTTAACTTATGCCAACCTGCTGCACGCTGATCTGTTGGTATGACAAACTGAAGGTATCTGAGTATCTCAGATAAGATCAAGGCTTTCAGCTCACCCCTCGGTGAAGCCTGACCCCAGTTCTCAGACCCAGTCTGAGAAACACAACTCGACGTCAACTAGTCATGTAGAAAAACGCGACTGTACGACACAAACTGAGGGTAATAGTTAATACTAAATTAAGAAGCTAATGGTAGAAAATCTCACGAATCAGTGGCAAGGCTGCCCGCCAAAACGCACACTAAGGTGCATGACGCGCGCCTGGATGAAGCCCTGGATAAGAGTGCCACTTGTAAGTGCTGAACATGTCTTATTGATGTTTTTCTCATTGTTTGGCCTGATACATTTCATGGCAGTGAATACGAACTGTATTGTATATATTAGTTTCGTCGAAGCTCTGAAGAGGAATCTTCGCGAAAAGATTGAGAAACGCAACTTGGAAGTGCCTCCGTTGTGCTTTTGTGGTCCAACAATCTGGGACACAAACCCTGACACGTGTGCCAACAACTGCATCTTCTACAAAAATCCTAAATGTAAGATATATCAGTTATGATGACTTTGTCTGACTTGCACTTCATCAGCATGGCAAATTAATGCACTTTGTTAGTTACCTGCCATCATCTTGAAGTGGGAAATGCGTGTTGTGTTGTGTCTAGTTCAGTGATGCACACTTCTTGTGCTTGTACACCCCCCTCACCTCCATTTGACAACATCTAAAGTTATGGTGACTGTCTGGAGGTTAAGAGGGAATATTATCAGAACTGTTTTATATATTGCCAAAGTGCTACCTCTTCAATGGGCACAGTTAACAAAAACAGTTCATACAGCCCGGTTGGGCCTCGAGTTTGTCTTTTTGTGTTTTTAGGTTGCATGATTTATCTTTATGTTCATATGTGTTTTGTTTTACCTTGGTCAGTTGAGTCATTTCCATTCATGTTTTGGCGCTGGCGTAACAAACTTAAATGAGCCCCCTTCGATTTTTTTGCTCCCTCCCCATTACTGCGGGTTAGAAGCTGGCTCCATCCCTTTAAGGGCCATTGTGAACAAAAAGCAATGCGAGACGAGGGGTTATTTATGTCGCTGGTCATCCACTACTGAATGGGAGATGTACAAGACTCCCAGGGTGTTTCTGTTTCCCAAAACGCAAACTGTAAGTACTTCTAAAGGCAGGATATAGCCTTACTGTGCTGAAAGTGCCGTTAAACTCCAATCAATCAATCAATCATGTGCTTGTATGGGCGTGCGTTCACAAAAAAGTTGTCACACTAGTGGAGATCGAAGTACTGAATGTTGTGTGTTGTGCGTGTGGATTTCAGGCTATTCAAAGTCATTACAGAACATTCTGGCATCATGTGATGCCTGCTGATTCCAGTTACACTCGATGACTTATGACTCGACGAGTTTAAGTTTTAGTTACTTTCATTTAGCTCAGGTGGATCACGTGTGCTGATACTGATAGGGAATTATCTTAGCATATCAGCAGTGATAAAGACTTGCATGCATACCTTGGATGTGCAGTGATCACTCTGTGGGTTGTTTTAAAACCCTTACGCGGGTATCAGGGGTAGTTAACGGAGGATGTTTCTGATTGACTGGGATCAGTGGGATATCGTTGATCAGCGCCGCCTTGTGGACGGCGGGCGGCTAAGTGCGGGCGGGCCGTCGGACAGCAGCGACGAAGCAACGAGGCTGTCGGACGCTAAACAGCATGGCCGCGACAGGTAGACTCGGTGGTAGACATTGACGGAGACTTGGTCCAAGGTTTGGCGGAGGAACTCGGCGCTAATCTTTGCCGTCCCCTCCAAAAAAG
>Ga0209568_1001088_pt1 | contig 10125 bp, 4 predicted proteins | sample WorMetOlspDAHAB2_FD_187406 | JGI IMG/M metagenome (GOLD analysis project Ga0209568, IMG submission 187406) | Marine gutless worms symbiont microbial communities from Max Planck institute for Marine Microbiology, Germany - Olavius sp. DAHAB.2... ...
ATTGTAATATATGTGTATTCTTCTAGTGGTCAGCGAAGTAGAAATTGATTGATGATGATGATGATTTCTAAGTCAATAAGCCAATGCGGTTGTGTATTACAGATAATTCACAGTCAGATCAGATGCTGTAGTCGCTAGTTCTAGAATGCCACATTTATCACGCTTGCAACATTGATGTTTCATTGATTGAATGATTGATTGACTGACCGACTGATTGACTGACTGACTGATTGATTGATTGACTGATTGATTGATTGATTGATTGATTGATTGATTGAATATGTTACGTTTTGAAGGAGATTTCTGAGGGGGCCGGCGGTGGCAACGATTGTAAGATGACGATTGGAGTTTTGCCGTCACTGCATCAGATATCATCAGTTTCTCAGACTGGCCATCTTGATGTCGATACTCTGGAGCTGGTATGTAGGCAGTGTATTCTCTGTGTTTCTGTTTTTGTGCGTGCAGTATAAGCCCGCCTTATTTCCCGGCTGAGTGTAGCAAGAGGCGACAGAATCGGTGGCTTTGCTATGAGATGTTATCAAAATGTTGTGCCAGTAGTTTATTTTGTAGTATTATGATGTATGTTTTTGGTTACTGTTAATTTTTGGCGGTATCGGTCAAGTGAATTTGCTGTGGAGACTGCCTCCGAAATAACCTGAAGTCCTAAAAATGTGTCATGTGGGACTTTAACCTCGGCTAACTCACCCCTGCTTGGATTGTCAGTGTTTCTCAAAAAGTGTCTGAGAAAATCATTTATTTTTAAGTCTGACCACCAGAGTTTGTGGTGTGATGTTCGCAAAAAGACGACCAGTTTTGTCAGTATTTTCTGCACATAGTATTACAATGTATCATGAACTAAGACCGCATTGTTGTCCCTCTGCACTCTGCATGAGATAATACTGGTCGTCAGTCTGCTAATGTAATATTATTCTGCGAACAGGAGGTGCGTGTTTTGGGCTCAGTCAGAGCTTGATTAACATGGTTGCAGCACAAGGAATATGTCCCGAGTGGATATGCCATATGCATATGTTGAATGTTCCAGATCGATTGTAAACAGCAGTGATGGGCAAATCCAAATCATGATTTGATTTCAATCATGATTGAATCACACATAATGATTTGATTTGAAGAATAATGATTTGATTTGGAAAACGTGTGATTTGATTTGGATAGATACTATAAGCCATAGCATAGTTCTCTGGTTTTTTTAAATTTATAAAATACTTATCCATTCTGTACACATATGTTATGTATTAATTGATTTATTTGTGTCGTTCTGAAGTTGTAGATAATAAAATTATGGATAGTGAACCTTACCTAGCGGTTACCCGTCTGCAATTAATAAATCAGAGAAGTACTTCGGAAGCCAGTCTGGCCAGGTTGGTTTTGCGTTGCAAATAGGTTTGTAGTGAGTGCGAGTTGATAGTTATCTGTTTGTGTGAATTTGCAGTGTGTGAAGGAAGCGGTTGACGCGTGCCAGGAAGTCCATCGGGTGCTGAAGCGGCGCCTGTCTGTGATAACTACTTGCCGCCTCCGAATCACGAAACATAAACCACCCAACGTTGTGCACGCTGAGTAGAAATCACCCCACATTGTTCGGAGGAGACATGCTTATAATTGCTCGTTATTGACGTCTAAACCCCCGTAAACAAGCGGGACAACATCCCTCACTGTCCCATGCCACCTCCCTCCTTCTTTCGCTCTTCCTGCTCCCACTATCCCCCACCATTTTCTCCCTCCATTACCCCCAGTTTCCCCGTCTTTTCGACCCCTTTTCTCACAGCTAGGGAGCGCCGTATTTGGTGGTGAATTTTGAGCACTTCACACGTAATAATCGGTTCATTTTGTGGCAGTCTGAATGGCGCATACATTAATCCCTCCCCACAGCTAAGCAAAAATTTTACTGAACCCCGAATTCTGAAAACGTGGAAGATTGTCCGGCGAACCCCGCCAGCCATGGCGACATCTCGGTTTTGTGTTGGTTACAATGTTGTTATTTTCGACAAGACTGCAGCTATGATTGATTATTGAAACAGTGATTCGACTGTTATTCTGTCGTTGCTGATACGTGGTGAGATAGGCGTTCATTTTTCATTTCGTTTCTGTAAACAGTTACTTCCACAACTGGAGTTTCGTTGTTGAAGCTACAGGACATGCAGTACAAAAACTGCCGAATTGACGAATCATCGTCTTCGAACCAAGATGGCAATTCTTTTAAGTTTAATGCCTAAATCAATACGTCGCTTAATTTGGAACGTGTAAGCGTGACAACTGATAACGGCAGGTAGCAAGTTTTTGTAAAGCCTGTTTACGTAGAAGAACAACTTTTCTCTGTATTTACAGGGTGGCCCAAAAAAGTAGCCGCTATGATCAATAATCATCATTAAATCGTATTAAAACCTGCCGTTATGGCTATATTTTTCATCAGTTTCGACTAAAAAAGAGCAGAAGGAAATATAAATCTATTAAATATTCTATGTGTGATCTAATTTGTGACATCATAACTTGCTGTGTTTGAACCGGTGATATGGTAAAAATTAACGCAGCTGATAAAATCATGTCTGAAAAGCAGAAAAAAAGGGAGAAAATATGGAAATAAAAGAAATTTGTTCAGAAATACCCATCTAAAAGATCGTTTATACACACAGTGTGGCCCAGAAAAAAACTTGCGAACCTTGTTTTGTACACCTTAACATCATCAAATATTGACGGATTTTCAAACTTGTTTCACTGTCAGAATCAGGAGAACATTTTGTAATAATACTGTCACTAAAGATCCCACCACACCTCAAGTGTGTCTCTACACACTTGTAAAATGTCATGTCTTTATAGCAACAATTGAAAACAAGATGACTTCTGTACAACGCAATTTAAGAATGCGTCGTCCAGCAGCAAGGCGGACAGTGACACATTGAACATTTGATGTTAAAACTGCAGGATGCGATAGTTACTTTAGATAATAACGGAGACAATAAACACGTTGTTTTCTGTTGTTAATTTATTAAAATGTGTTGTTACAAAAGTCGTCTTCAGAAGGTAGTGTAGTGACACACTTGAGACGTGGTGGAATCTTTAGTGATAGTATTATTACAAATGTCCTCCTGATTAAGACAGTGAAACGAAGTTTGAAAATCGGTCAATATTTGATGAAGTTAAGGCGTAAAACAAAATGTGCCAGTTTTTGGGGGGCCACCCTGTATAATTTACAGATTGCTAAGGCGAGCTGATGCCAGAGGAAGCGCTGACATTATTTACCTTATCTGACGCACATGGATAGTTTGCGGGTCAGGCATAGTGATTGAGGTCAGAAAGTAGGTCAAGCATAGAATATCTAATATTAACGAATAATATTATAGTGCGTGATTGATACTTTAATTTGACAATAAATCTAACCTCATTGACAGGCTTTAATATGATTTAATACGATTTTTATAAATTGGTAGTCGCGTACTTTTTGGGCCACCCTGTACATGATCCTTGCAGGGAGGACCTCCAAGACTATCAGTCGGATTTGTTGTACAGCCGTTTCAGACATTTGCTAAAGACATCAGCGGGAACAAAGCGCACTGTGAGTCCCCTTTAACTCATCATCGTCATCATCAAGAGCATGCCCCATCCTGGAGCGTAGCCGTTTCCACTGTCCGCTTCCACCGTTCACGATCCTGAGCCCGTTGCCAAGCTGACACCAAGCCGATGTTGAGTGGCCGCAAGTCCTGTTCAATGGTACGGAGCCAAGTTCGCCCTTTAACTGGGCTTTTAAAAATTCTTATACTGGCGTCATATTCGAGTATTTACAGCTAGCTGGGCGACAATTAATGGGAAAATCGGCGTAGTCGAGAAACTGCAGTACTTTGGTCGTTTTATTGGCGGAGTGCGTCGACAGTTTGCAACGTTGACTGTATAGGTAAATATTTGGTGTATTTTATTCCTCTGTTACAAATAAATACAAGCATATGTAGCATATGCACGGTCGGTGTGGGTCTGCTGGAAGATGCGCCGAGATCTGGGACGCCGGCAGCTATATGTGGTTTCGAATGTTTTCTTGTTTGACAACTGACGAATCGATTAAAAAGTTCGTGTCGCCGAAAAGCGATAGCCTATCGTCCTCGGCGTTGCAGGATTACGACACGGTCAGTAGCCGCTTCTGTACCTACGCGGACGGGACTACATGTACAGTTAATCCACGATCGTTTTTATCGACGACGAATCTTTGATCGATACGCAGCAATCTGCATTTTGCGCGCCATATATCCGTGAACGTCTCGAAATCCGGCGCTGCTCTACAGTGGCGGAGACTATGCTCCGTACTACTGTATAGCTATTGCTGAACCGATCAATGAGCAACGTATAGGCTTAGAGACAGTTGTTACGCGATGTCTAGCCTACTGAGAAACGGATGAAGTACAGGGTGGCCACCAAAAAGTTACCCACTATCACAAATCATCATTAAATCATATTCAAACCCGCCATTATGGCTAGATTTTTTTGCTTAGATTTCGACTAGAAAATGAGTACAAGAATATAATTAGTCGGTATTAAATATTTTATGTGTAACCTAATTTGTGACGTCGTCACTTGCTGTGTTTGAAGCTGCGATACGGGTGAAATCAACGCATCCGATAAAGTCATGTTTGAAGACCAGAAAAAAAACAGAAAATATGGAAATAAAAGAAATTTTTACATAAATCTCCATCTATAACATGTTTTGAAATGGAATTCACGGCTTGCTAACGCGACACGATGCCAGAGGAAACGCTAATATAATTTACCGTATCTGACGCATATCCCTATATAGTTTGCAGGTCAGGCATAGTTATTCAGGTCTGAAAGTAGGTTGCGCATAGAGTATCTAATGCTAACGAATAATATTATAGTGGTTGATTCATACTTTAATTTAACGAATAAATCTAATCTCATTGACAGGCTTCAATACGATTTAGTACGATTTTTTGATAATTTGATAGTGGCTTACTTTTTTGGGCCACTCTGTATATCGAATCATCGACACACTTGTTGGGTGTCTGCTCAACAATTTTCCCATTAACTGTCGCTCAGTTAGCTGTAAACACTCGAATATGATGTCTCTAAGAGGATACAGGAAAAAAAACTTCGTGCGTATATAGGGCGGTCCAAAAAATAAGCCATTGAGAAATTCGGTCTCACAGAATATTTTTAATACAAACTTATTATATTATTGTGCTCATTTTATACTCAGCATTGATGAAAATATAGTCCGACGGCTTTTAGTACGACTTAATGATCATTCTAGACGGCATGGTTTACTTTTTTGGCCACCCTGTATAGTTTCACGCTTTACACTGTGTATAGTTTCAGAGAATTACAGTAGGCTATATGAAGGCACAAAACTGATACCAATGCAAACGAGACAAAAAAGAACGATAGGACTACATAATATTACATAGGCCACGAATACTTATGCTCCTTACTGCCATTACATGAAGTTGTTGACAAAACACTAAAAACTTCTATTTCGGCTTTGCATCAAGCGTCTGCCATATAGCCTGTGATTTACTGAATGCAATATATGTAATTTAATAGAAGGCTTAAAAGCTAAAAAAAGACGTACGAACCATTGTGTCAATACACAGCTTCATTATGTACTCCGGACTCCGGTCACGCACGCTGCTAACAACAGCAAGTTTCCGCTGCACATAAATATGACAAAATTCATAGCGACCACGCCAGAATTGTAACTCTTTGAAGACTCGTAGCCATTATGACGAAAATGTTCTGACGGACATTATTTCAATACACATTTTAATTGATCAGCCAGAGTTTATTGGGATTGACGACTTAACAGACGTGGTTAGTTCGCCAAACTGTGCCTTGGGTCTTTTTAAGAAATGACTGGAAACAAAACTTCTGCAAATGCATACGCGACACAAACTGTATCTTCTGGAATTTTCGATGACTCTTCACCGGTGTAGTCGGTAGCAGCGTATATTGCAAATAGGTCTAGTGTTTATGATCGAATTGCGACTGGGGTGTCGGCGCGGGGGTTTTATGAAGGAATTTGTACCCACAAACCTGAGTAATACGAGTCATGGCAGCTGCACGGCAGTGACCTCTACATTGTACCGAATGTAAACTTTCTGTAATTTACCATGCTGGCCAACATTTTATAAAAAAATACCCCCAAACCAAATTTTTGGCTACGCTACGCCTCTCATTGGTGCATGTCTTTGCATAACAAATGGGGTTGGCATTTTTGACGATAGCATTAAAGTGGCACAAGTACTGTATACAAAACACTCTGACTACCAAAAACGCTGAATTATTATAGCGCCGGTGTGTGACATGTGATGATAACCCCCCCCCTCCGCCCTGTCAAAGACAATCCTAGCTAGGTTCGCACAACTGGCAACTAGACCAGACTCCTCTACCGGCGCCGCTAGCCGAACGCGCCGCCATATACCGTCAGCCGAAAATATTCGGATATTCCAATACAATTACTAACTTGCTGCTTTTAAATAGTTGTAAATTACTGGAACAAGTTGCAAGTTGGTCTGTTAGAGATAGGATGGAAAACTTGGATTTGTTTCTCCTACCCCATTCGTAGGGTTGTGCCACATTAGCCTAAGTTGGACTGAAACCTGCAGTTGGGGTTAAAATAATACGAGTATCAAATAAATTTTATGTTAGAGTATTGTAGTCATTGTTGCACTTCAGGCGTATTTCAGCCGTAATTTTTTAGTCAGTCGTAAATTTTTTATACTAAGAGACTAAACTAGATCTTAATTGTTCTAATGCAAAAACTTACTTTTGTGACTGTAACAAACGGACTCGAAGATAGGGGGGTCGTTCAAACTATTATCAGAAGCTCGAGTGAACTACGACCTGTAAACCCACTTTACAGGACGGCCCAAAAAGTAAGCCACTTCCAAATTATTAAAAAATCGTATTAAATCGTATTAAAGCCTGCCAATGAGAATAGATTTCTTCGTCAAATTAAAATATCAGTCAAAACACCAATATTATCCGTCGGTATTAAATATTCTCTGCGTGACCTGCTTTCTGCCGTCAATAACTGCATGACTCGCGAAGTAGCGATATGCGTCACATACGTTGAATGATGTCAGCGCTCCCGCTGGCATCAGCTAACCTTAGCAAGCCGTGAATTCCATTCCTAAACCATCTTTAGATGGAGTTTATGTAAAATGTTTTTTTGTATTTTCATATATTCTCTTTTCTGGTTTTCAGTTACAATTTTATCATAATATACACTGTTTTTATCCACATCGCAACTTCAAACACAGCAACTGATGACGTCACACATTAGGTCACACATAGCATATTTAATGCAAACTCATCATATTCTTGTGCTCATTTTGTACTCAAAATTGGCGAAAAAATCTAGTCTCCTGAGAGTTTTTAATACGATCTAATGATGATTCTCGGTAGTAACTTACTTTTAGGGCCACCCTGTAGACAGTGGGCCTATTGCGAGTGTGGCGGTCGATTGAAATAAGTGCTCGCCACCAAAAACAAACGATTTAATTTCGCGAATGGTTTCACTGCGACGTCCTGCCGCCACGCAACAGCATCGTCGTCGTCTCGGCGTGGACCCACTCGCTGCAGGTCACCACCGACAAATCTTGATAAAGCACAGGACCGCACAGCGTGGACCTCTGCCGGTGGGTTACTCGCCGCACTGACGCTTGTCCTTTGGTGTCACTTGCCATTTGTGGAGATTAGCTGCACATCGAGCTTGACAACTGCCGGGGGGGGGGGCAGGCCAATCGTTCGATGGCATCGAAACAAGTACAAATCACGTGTGCATAACCATCTAGCCAACCAAATGCCAAATATAACCCTACCCTGACCATAACCCAAACCCTACTACAAAACAGCAGGTGGTAGTAAGCACCTAACTAAATATGGTATTGTTTGATCCACAGACAATCATACGAGTTAATGTTGTTGTAGCGTTCTTTTACTTGCCGTTGTCATTGTCCTGTTCCCCCAGTAGCGGTTCAAAATACGCCAAACAGGGGTGTCTTAGGCTATAACCTCCTAAAGTCAAGCGGGGAGCAAACCCCCTCTTTTCTTCCTCTTACCTCTTCCTCTCCCATATTTGTCGTTTCTACTCCCCCATCCCAACCCTATAAAATTGTAGAACAACCCAAAGATAGGCAATATTTTGATTAAATATCAATGTGAGCATTTGTACATCGCAGTGTCATGCAGCATCTCCACAGCGCTGAGTGTGCCTAACAAGTTTGTCTTTTTAGTTCTTAGGAAGTTTCCGACGAAAGACCCTCCCCAATTCCGAAAACGAAAGAGATTGCTCCCCAACTCTCCTCCGCAGATTTGGTAGATGCCCGGCGCTGCCTGTAAGCGGAAGATACGACGAGCGTATATTAATCACGAGACGACGACGCGGAGATGCGTTTTGTTGCTTTGAACGCGCGTGCGGCGCGTGCGCTCTCACGCCAGACTCCGCATCCAGCCGTCACAGACGCGACGTCGGCGCCGCCGCCGATTTCAGCCGGCTGCGCTGAATGGCATTACTTAGCGCTGCTGCGACCGAACGAACATCGGGAGTGTAAGGAGCTGAGACGCGTAGTCGAGCAGATTCGGTGGACGGAGCGACGTGACAGGCCGACGGCCGTAATAGAATCAATTACGACGACTGCGACGTCGCTGCTTGCTGTGCGCCACTCAATCAACTCGATGCATATAATGCATTACCCACCGACTCGAATGCGGGCAAACACCGCGAGGTGGGACTGTGGGAGTGGGGAGGCCACGGCGACGTCGCCCGAACCGGGAATGCCAGCGCCAAATCGTCCGCGCGCCGTCATCTGTTATTCTGGTCAACACTGATTCGCCGTAACATTTCGACAATTTGGCGACTTAAACGTCGTTTCTGAGGATTTCTGGAGGGGGAGCGAGGGGGAGGGGTTGCTGCGCGTAGCTGGTTTTCTGCTCACAGTTATTTCAGAGTCATTGTTAATACTGCGTAAACATAATGGTTTTGTATGACTGATTTTGGCCCTTAGTCTGTCCAGTGTTGCCTAAAACGTCGTCCCACAAAATTAACTTGAAACACCAAAAGCATGGTGTAGACTTCAGTTCATTGAACTGTTTTAGGAATAGTATAGGCTATACAGCTTTTTGCATACCAACCCTGATGCTTAAACAGGTAAGTCAGTATACATTTTTACTTTTAATTCAACTTAGACCTATTTATAACTCCAATATCTAGGCCTAGTTATCACGTACCGCTATACTTGCTATATATTATTTAGGCTTGCTGATGTCTGTATTGTGTGTGAAAATACAGTGTAAATGATGATCATGACGATAATACCGGGACAAGAGTACGGCAATAATTAACCGCTGTCAAGAAACGAGTACGTGAATAATTGTTTGATAATTAGTTACTGATAGATAGGACATTTGACAAAATGCTATAAGTCCTGCGGTTATGCTTGCTGTTTATCGAAATCTTTGTGTCCATGGTCTTATAAATGTTCTGATTGCTGAGGTCACTCGGAAAGTCAAGACTAAAGCACTGTTACTGCTGGGAGGCCCATAGCGTGTCGGTAAACGCGGCCGCACCGCAATCATTGTCGCACCGTTCGTTCACTGATGGCATTGTTATTAGTCGCAACGAAATAGTTCGCGAACAGAGAGACAGGCAAAGGTCGAGATGCGCAAATGTCAATATACCAGAATTGTGTTACATCGTGCGCGGAGACCGGGAATATTGGACACAGATCAGCGTTACTGAGACGAGGATTAAGATAAGCTGGCATCAGGATTGCAGTGGTCTGCTTGTGTAGGAGGACAGGCTGTCCTTGCTAAACGCGGCCGTAGATTGCAGCAAACACTGTGCAGACTCGTTCGGCTCAAATTGCACGTAAAACCACGGGATCCGGCGGCGAATGGTTGCCTCAACAACACATGAATGCTTGAGCTGCTACACTTAGACTATTATGACGTCTCTTGCGTCTGGCACCGTCCAGACACTCGCCGATTGTCCAGCCAATGTTGCAGAATAGGGAACGATAATTTATGTTTCTACAAATTAAAACACCAGAATGTTTATACATTTTTAAAAAAATTATATGACAAAAGTCGTCACCGATAGTTTAGTTT
>Ga0209568_1001089_pt1 | contig 10120 bp, 5 predicted proteins | sample WorMetOlspDAHAB2_FD_187406 | JGI IMG/M metagenome (GOLD analysis project Ga0209568, IMG submission 187406) | Marine gutless worms symbiont microbial communities from Max Planck institute for Marine Microbiology, Germany - Olavius sp. DAHAB.2... ...
GCAGCAGTATAGTAAAATAACTTTTTTTATTTTTGCTGTTTTCGATGTGCGAAGGTCTGTCGCCGTTAACATGTGTATAAACTGTAGTTTTTTACATTAATATCTAATATAGGCTATATGGTCAAAAAAGATAACAACAAAAGCCAGTCCATAACAATACGCTGCGTGGTCCACTCCAAGGTCCAAACGTGGACAGAGATTATTTATTTTGTTTTTCTTGAATATGTACAGAATGGCCAAAAAAGTAAGCATTATCAAGAATCATCATTAAATCGTATTATAAACCGCCAGTGCGGCTACGTTTCTCATCAATTTTTGAGTATAAAATGAACACAAAAATGTTATGTTTGTATTAAATATTCTATGTATGACCCAGTTTGTGACGTCATCAGTTGCTGTTTTGAAGCTGCAACATTAGTAAAATCATTGTATATGACAAAATAATTATTGAAAACTAGATAAAAAGGAGAAATATATAGAAATCAAAGAAATATGTACATAAATCTCGATCTAATAGATGGCTTAGGAATGGAATTCACAGCTTGCTAAAACGACCTGATTCCAGACGGAGCCCTGACATCATTTACTGTATGTGACGCATATCGCTACTTTGTAGGTCAGGCATAATTATTGACGTCAAAAAGTAGGTCACGCAGATAATATTTAATACCGACAGATGATATTATAGTGCTTGATAATTTCTTTAATTTTTCGAAGAAATCTAATGTCATTGACAGGCTTTAATACGATTTAGCACAATGTTTGATAAATTGGTAGTGGCTTACTTTTTGGGCCACTTTGTATATACAAAACATTAACCATTTTAATGGAGCCACGAAATTTTCTCAAAAGTGAAGATATAAACAGTCATTAACCACTAGCCAACCAAACACCACATCTAACCCTAACCCCAGTCCTAACCCTATTATAAAAAAAAGTGCTCAATAAACGGCATGCATCCAACTAAATAAACAGGGTGGTCCAATAAAAAGAAAGCCACTTCAGAATTATCATTAAATCCTATTGAAAACCCATCTATAAGACTAGATTTTAAAATGAAATTTGAGTGTAAAAGAAGAACTAGAATATTATCAGTCGGTATTAAATATTCTATGCGTGACCTTTGTGACGTCATCAGTTGCTGTGCTTCAAGGTTTGCTATGGGAAAAATTAAGTATACAGGGTGGCCCAAAAAGTAAGCCACTACCAAATTATCGAAAAGTCGTATTAAAGCCTGTCAATGAGATTAGATTTAGTCGTCAAATTAAAGTATGAATCAAGCACAATAATGTTCTTCGTTGGCATTAGATATTCTATGCGTGACCTACTTTCTGACCCCAGAAACTATGTCTGACGCGCAAACTAGCGATATGCGTCAGATATGGGTAAATGACGTCATCGCTTCCTCTGGCATCAGCTCGCCTGAGCAAGTGGTGAATTCCATTCCAAAACAATCTTTTGAAAGGAGCTTTATGTAAAAATGTCTTTTATTTCCACATTTTCTCTTTTTTTTCTGGTTTTCAAACGTGATTTTATCAGGCGTGCTGATGTTAACCATGTCTCAGCTTAAAACACAGCAAGTGATGACGTCACAAATAAGGTCACACATAGAATATTTAGTACAGACTTATTATATTCTTATGCTCATTTTCTAGTCGAAATTGATGAAAAATCTAGCCATAATGGCAGGTTTAAATACGATTTAATGACGATTAGTGATAGTGGCTTACTTTTATTTGGGCCATCCTGTATATGATCCTGTCGTAATTAAAAACCTGAAAAGAAGAGATTTTGTCAAACAGATTTGTACATGAATTTCCATCTGAAAAGATAATTTATGAATGGAATTCATAGTTTAATAAAACGAAAAGATGCAAGAGGGAACGCTTACATCATTTGCATTATATAACCTATATCGCACAAACACGGCTCACGAACAATAATTGACGTCAGAAATTAGGTCACGCATAGAATATTTAATACCTAGTAGTAATATTATTGTACTAATTTGACACCTTAATATGACGAAAATTTAATCTGATTGGCAGACTTTAATACGATTTAATATGATGTTTTGATAATTAGGTGGTGGCTTACTATTTTTGGGCCTGTGATGATGGAATATGATCTTAACTATTCTTAACTGAATGTAGTGTGGCCTTAACGTTTACGAGTGTAACGGAATAGTACCACGACATGGCATTTTCCATCACAGTGACTCGATAGTCACGTGGTTAAAAATGGTCTTAGGCAAACGGCCCACGAATAGTCAATAAACGAGTTGGACCTGAACTGAATACTATGAACACAAATGTCGACGAAACCAGATGCGGCAGTAAAACGTCGGCAACACGTATAAAAACTACTGTCCGAGATATCGAGTTCGTAAAACGAATATAAGGAGACGTAAAAGAGAGTCGGCACGTTCACCCTTAGGTTAAGTCACGTCAACGTGGACGTAAAGGTGACGTTAGTATTAGTATGTCAGTATGTGCGTGTACGTCGATCGTATAATCTAAATGTAGCAATGCTTTGGGCGATGTTAATGTTTGAAACAGCTTGAAACTGAATGTTATTTGATGTCTAATATAATCTACATTTTATAATTATTCCTGTTTGCCTCGTGATTTCGCAGCCAGCGAGTAGAATTGGGCTTATTCTTAATTCCCCTATAGGTGTGGTCATTGGAGAAGTTTAAGTATAAATATACAGTTCACATCTAAGCTAACAGGCCACCCTGTAATCGCATAGTCCAACATATCAAGTCACATTTATAGGAGGCACTGTTATTGCATGCGCCGTTTACGCTACTTTCCGTTCTCGTTATCCAGTTCGCGACGCGTAAATTGTACTCAGTCCCTGCTGTGCAATGTTTGTTGCATATTATTCTTGCCGTTTCCAGTGACTCGGCCGAACTCATAGTGTTAAAACAACGAAATTCGCAGTCGTCGATAACGCCCGCTTACTGCCGCTTCTTGACGTTCTTCGTGTCGATGCCGGTAGCCGCTTTCAAAAAACTGTCAACCCTGCTCACTTCAAATTTCGGCCGGCGGTAATATGGCTTCATTGTCTTCGGCCAAAAAGTAGACACTCTTCCTACTGCACGATTAAATGGGGGCCGGTACTCGAAATTAGCTATTTTTTGTTTGGTTGGTATGTTACACGGGGGGGTGAATCGTTTTACGTGGTTTACATTGTAAGTTTTTGTTCGTTTATCGTCGTTGTGTCTGAGTAAGAACCTGACATTTATGGATTAGTTTTCTGTCAGTAAAAGCACCCGACAAACACGGACCGTGCAGTCTCATCGGCTGCTTTTCAGTCCGCGACGCGAAGTAGCTGCGGCATCATCCTAATCCCATACTGGATGCGTTTCCCCGGAGGACGCAGGCGGCCTTTCTGCCGCGACCGACTGTCTTTGTTGCTAAGCAAACACTGCGAGGCATCACTCACTCCATTCGGTCTCCGGCAGCTCGTTCACCAGCCGCGTCGGCATCATCCACTCCCAGCGACGATAACGCCGGCTCGCTGCCGCTTCTGAACACTCGCGCCGTCTTACTGCAGCCTGGTCTTCCGTCCTGCTTTGTCGAATGCCAGTCGAAAGTGCCCAAGTCACCTGGCCCCCGAAACCCCAAAAAACAGCTCCGGCACAGGGTGGTCAAAACACGGACACATCCCCCCCCCGAATGTATCCACCCAGTTTTAACGCTCGAATCACGCACCGTGCAGTCTTCGTTCCTGCTTTGTCGGGTCGAGCTGCCTCTCACGTCGATTTGACGCCGATTGTTCGCTTCTGCGTAATAAATTGATATTTAGCGTCGGGCGGGGAACGACGGACGGCCGGAGGGACGGAGAAATGGACGATCGACCGAAGGTGCCGGGGCCGTCGGACGCCCTCAGCGGTCCTGCCCGGAGCCGACCGGCCGGCCGGGGCTTTGCCGTCCCGTCCCGACACGTTCCTGCTGCTCTTCTATTAGCTTTCATTCAGCGTCCGCTGCTGCCGGCGTTGGCGTCGGCCGGCACAAACGGCCAAGTCGTATTCTCGTCTTGCGTCGCGCAGCATACACATACATCCATTCCATTGCCCGTCGACAGCGTCACGCCCGCCCGCGGCCTCAGCCCCGAAGCAGAGCGATCCGGTCGGCCTGCCGTCGTTCCGACAACACTTCGTCGTTATCGTAAAAATTCTATATCAGTTCGCAGAAAGCTGCTCGTCAGCAGCGCGTATCCAGTTTGGACAGCGACGACGAGCTACCCCAGATGATGACCGGCTACGGCGCCGTCGACGACATTGTAGTGTATACCTGCCACGGTGTCCGGCGACGCGGCTCAGTTTTAGTTCGTGCAGTGGCAGCAACAGTCCGCTGTTTAATGCGCGACGCGAACAATTAAGGTGCCCGGAATGGTTCAAGGCACAGTAACTGCGCAGTTGTCAACAGTTATAGTAATCAAAACAGTTTAATCACCTCCGAAATGTACAGCGCGGCGCCAAAACGTGCCGGTGTCACCGGCCATGTATAGCAAACTTTTGCTAATATTTCAACTACAGTTGTTCTATTAAATTTTACCTTTTTAAAGCAGCGTTCTGGTTACTCAAAAATGTCCTGTACACCAGCACAGAGCATTTGGTTATTGTGTGCTGTCATTCACAATGAATCTCAGTAATATACAAAGGTTGACAAGGAGATATTCCGAATGTGCAAAATGGTAGGCCTATACTTCTGCATGCATTCATTATGGGACATGACGAGAGTTAAAGAGTAGCAGATCGATGAAAATCACACACAAAACGTGACATTTCGATGACGAATTTATATGTGAAAAAGAAAACATTTTCAAGTATACTATTCGGATAACAATAAGTTTTTCGAACGCATATGCGGTGCAAATGCAATAAAACACCATCCGTCTGCAGCTAAGAGAAGGAAAATCGTTAACGCGCAAACATGAAGAAAACGGCACAAAAATTGCGATGTAACACAGTCAACGATCTGACGCGACGCCTTTCTGAGCCTGTTATGTGTCGTCGTTTCTTTTGTCCTAAAACGACGCTCACCTAAGTCAGCTCACGATGCTCACGCTGTACTCGAAACCTTATACTGCAGAGAACAATATTATTAACACATGTTGGTGATCCATATGAAGTGAACATTGCTCGCGTGCTAATTGATTTTCGGGTCGGCGATCGGCTAATTCCCTGCAAAAAATGTCAACGTTACCATTTTGGAATCATCCTTCAGCCCAGTAACCACAATTTTGACATAATATTACTGAAGTTTGTATCCGAATCTGTAATAAAAATGTAGTTAATCACTCTTAGAACGCCGTCAATGGACACTACGGAAGAAATTTACGCCAATTTACGTTGAAAAATCGCCAGAAGTGCTGCGTATTGCAGTTATCCGGCTACGCTGAAAATCAACCGTCACGCACCCGCAATTTGACGCGAATTTAATGGTCATTCAATCATATATCTTCGAACGATTTCCATTCGACCGATTTGAGTTCAGTCTGCACTGATGGACAGGACGGCGCAGACCCGTACAGCGGCTGCTGCTGCTGCGCCCAGGAAGTAACACAAATGCTGGAGTAGGAGGGCGGGAGGCGAGACAGGCTGGGAGCTGACGGCATGATGCGGATGGTGTCGCTGGCCGGAGAGTGCCGATTGTCAAAGACGGCAACACTGTCGCGCCGTCGCACCCGCCACGTGGAATCGCTGACGCCGATGTGACGGAACCAGGAGCGACGGCCAGCGCGTCCGTCGGTCCCCGACGCGGCGTCGACGGCGACGCTGCACGACGAAGAGGCGCACGACGACGCGGCAGCAACGCATGTCGCACAGGTCCCGTCGCTGCCTGTCCTCGGTCGCACGAACGGCGCAAAGTAGGCGGCCGTCCTCGGACCGCTCGCGCGACGAGCGTACGCCAGCATCGGGCTGCCGCGAGCCGACGCCGCCGAGTAGCCAGATCCGCTGCGACGGCGGCCGCGACGCGGGGTCATCAACACGGAACCGCCAGCGACGCCGCTGCGACCACAGTCTCCGCAGCAGACCGCCGTCTCCGCCTCGTGTGCGACCAGACCGGAACCGGAAACGACGCCGGGCGACGACGGCTGACAGGCGACGACGATCGTCGAACAGTTGGGCGGAAGTTCCTTGAGCAGAAGTACGACGGGCGACGGTGCAACAATGCCAGCCGATGACGAGTCGACGACCGGCGCCACTGGGTCAATGAACTGCGAGGTCACGCGCTGGCTGTGACGTGGACAACAAGCCTTGCGGACACATGCGGGACACCAGTACCTGCAGGCATCGCATTAACACGTCAGTTACTCAAGTGACTGGCTGCAGCTTGGAGGATCATCTGTATAACAATTGTAAACCGTTAGCAACAGACAGAATATTCGTGTTGGCATATATGTGCTCGCTTGCTAGAGATGCTTGCAATAGTGAAAAACAAGAAAGTAAGTAAGAAAGTAAAAATATCAATTATAGTGTCTGAAATGAGAAAGTCACTACACGGGAATACAGGTCTATATATAGGGGGAAAGGAACGATTGAATAGATAGGTCCCCAGTTGTTTCCAACGGTGCCAAACTTGACGTTTTGTTCTGCGGCAGTGTTCCATAGCCGGGTCTGCCCCCTAAATGACCTAAATTGTGATGGGTGGGGCGTTAAACTCAACTCAACCCATAGCCGGGAATTCAGCGGCAACCATAAAGTGATTATGTGTCCAAATAGCCTAATAGTATACGTATGAACTTTTTGAAACCAGTGAATCGCAACTTTTATTTATCATAACGTGATAGAAGAAATATAACTTTGCGAATGTTCTTACGAAAACAACAAAACAATACTCGAAACCATGACAATAATTCCACAATCATAATCGTAAAACTTATGTTTAGAAACCCAAACTACAACAGTAATACAAAGGGGGTACGTGCCCGGTGTCGCCGCCCGGGATGCGGCGTCCCTGTTTCCGACGGAATGTCAGTGTCGTTGTTTATTTAAACGCCAAGTGAGTAGAGACTGTGGGTTAACCCAATTAGTGACTTTTAGCGATACGATAGGCTAATGGCTGGCTAACTGACCGATAGATATGGACGATGCAGTCAACAGTGGTGCCGAGCACACAGCAGACGACGGCGATCGCTACAACACAGCCGACGATGATCGCCACAATCTCGATGACCGTCAAACCACTGGACACCGACGACAGGTAGACGTCTGTACACATGCAGACACAGACACACACACACACAAACACAACACACACACACACACACACACACAATTTACAATATGTAGATGGATGGAACAATGATTAAGACCACCAAGAAATAAGTAAGTAAGAACAGTGACTAAAGTGTCCAACAATGACAAGGAAAGGAAAGCAGATAGTCAGGAAAGCGGCATTTTCGCTTTTGAAAGAAAACCATTAAAACGAACGTTTGGACTTTAATTTTTCGGTATAACACGCCAGCTGTTGCCTTATTCGACGATAACACTGTACCATACGGACGAGTTCTTGTCATTATCACCACAGCATTCTGGCATTTTCATAAATTTTCGATTCATATAACAGGACACCAAAGGAATTTCAGAACGGCACAATCTGCTTCCTTTCCACTTCCGCCGAACGCTCGTTCTCCGCCAAGAGCAGAAAATCGTGCGTCTTTTGATACAAAATCGACATTTTAACTGCATTTACAAATCCATTCACAACTGCACATTTCGTGTAAAACTACAACACTAAAAAGCCAATGCTAAAAACTGAGTTATCACAAACTTCTCACGCGTACGAAACGGTACGATAATTCATAATATGCGCCACATCCATCCAAGTTCTCGCAAAGGCAAGTAAGTAAGATTTATGTTCCGGCTACATTTCCCTTATCGCATTTCTCTTCCGACCTTCGAGCAAGAGACTGGAATCGCTGCGCTGTAGTGATTCGCGAAGTAAAAAGTCTGCGCAGCCGATAGGCCTATATATTCATAGATTCGATTTTTTTCACGACACAATCAAATTTGTCGATACGTGCGGTCGCTGTATGTCTTTATGTCCAGTGCATTGCAATGGAATTGGACAGATTATTCAATGAAAGGTGCCACGACATAACACGCGTGCAAAAACAGCAAAATCACTTGCATAAAGCGCACTTTGGTAATGCATATAAAGCGATATACAGGTGGCCCCAAAAAAAACTAAGTGCTTATCAAATTAGCAACATCGTATTAAAGCGTGTTAAAGCCTGCAAACGAGATTAGTTTTGTTCGTCAAATTAGAGTGCAAAAAAGTACTAAAATATAATCATTGTATTAAATTTTTATGCGTGACGTAATACGTGACATCAAATAATATGCGTATGCCGTTAAGCTGCGATATGGGAAACATAAGTTAAAATGACGTCAGCTCTCACTCTTGCATCAGTTCTCCTTGGCAAGCTATTCATCTACTCTAGACAGTCTTTTATATAGATATTCATGAACAAATTTGGTCCATCCTTTATCTTTTCTAGGGTTTTTGGTTAAAATTTTATTATTTACACTTATTTTGCCAACATCGAAGTTTTAGGCACAGTAATTGATATCGTCACATATTACACCACGCCTAGAATATTTAATACCAACCTATAATATTCTAGTGCTCCTTTTACACTCAAACTTCACGAAGAAATGTAACCTCATTGCCAGGTTTAAGTACGATTTAGTGATAATTCGGTATAGGGGTTCAGTTCTTTCGGGCCACCCCGTAGCCTATCGCATCAATTACAAAGAGTGATCGAGGCACAGTATTACTGGTGATCCACTGGGGCTGGATCTGAGGTCGATATCACGACGAGCAGACTTTTTGGCGTGTCAAGCGTGACCGATCTTTGGACGACAGGATAACTGAAATAAATGGTTTTGTACGCCAGACCAAGTGCGTGAGATTATGCATATGCCCTCTCTGCCAGTACGACGGGGAAGCGAACAGGGATGGAGGAGTATAGGGACAGTTCCCAAACGCTTCGGGACTCGGGGGTCGGTTATGAATTTCGCGTAAATCCGAGATAAAAGTCGCAAAGACTGACGAGACATCCTGTGCAGAGAATGTATGCGCTTTTTCCTGATACGTCCCGCGTGAATACATGGCTTGCGTATATACAAGCACATCTTTTATCATCTCGGCATCTTGTTATTTCATCTGTTTGTTGTTGTTGTTGTCGTCGTCATAAACTTTATTTCACCATTACATGGTAACACAAAATACAAAAAGTATCGCGTCTATATACAAAGACATTTCTTACGCACAAACATGAAAACACTTAAAGTCCATTAACACCCAAAACATTACCAGGCGCTTTGAACCAACTACAGTGTTAGTGTATTCACAGAAATAGTAATCCTGTTTGTCAATCCATTATTAATTCACTGAAAATGTCTGTTTATCAATCAGTCAATCGGTACTTCTTTAGAGTGGCATAAGTATCAGGACAACTGCAAGGTCCACTAAATTTGCTAACGGCAGAAAGATCGCCGTAACAGAAAGTTAACGTTATCAGTTGAGTCGACTGATGATATGAAACGACGTTATCAGGCAGCGCATTCCAGATCGTGTTACGGTTGCAAAAAGAGCAACGATATTAACCAGTTCAAAGAAGTCGCCCATCAGCAAACAATCGAGCAGTTAACGAGCTTGAAGTCGGTAAAAGCGTTTTCGTGTAATGTGCGGGAGACGGACCATGGCCGTGGACGGACGCCCGCACAAGCAGCGAATAAGTGGCGCCCGCGCACGAATAAAAGCCAACAATCATCGTGAGATGACGACGGACAACTGACGCCTGTCCGCTCGGAGTTGATTGATCACCGCCGAGTCGACAGCACGCATATCGCGAGCGCGCGTAGCACTCGTTCCACAGTCCGGCGGCCTCCATGATTTCGCAGGTCTTCGACCCGCGCCCGACATCCGCTCCTATTTAGACTCGTTTTCCAAGCAGCCTGCCATAAACCCGGTCCGGGTGCGGCGGCGCACGAGCGGTCACAGAATATCACAGTGAACTACATCGAAACAGCAAGTGCGCCGGACACGACACCAGGCCTGGCCACTGACGTAGCCAGGCATGGTGTCGTGTCCGGCGC
>Ga0209568_1001090_pt1 | contig 10116 bp, 4 predicted proteins | sample WorMetOlspDAHAB2_FD_187406 | JGI IMG/M metagenome (GOLD analysis project Ga0209568, IMG submission 187406) | Marine gutless worms symbiont microbial communities from Max Planck institute for Marine Microbiology, Germany - Olavius sp. DAHAB.2... ...
TATATAAAAATCACCTAATGTTGCACTATAATAAAAGGTAACAGTTCAGATAAGCTCCGCCACCCGAGATTTGATGCTTATTCAGCACAACAAGTTCTAATGAATAAGCAACACATCTGATTTGGCAGAGGTTATCTGGACTGTTACCTAATAAAATAAAATAAAAACGTTTTTAGCTGGCATTGATACTCTGTTTGTCGCTGATCATCTTAGTCATGTAAAGCGACGTTAAACCCAAAACACTAACACTAACTTGATACTCTGTAGCTGAGGTTCTGCGCCTGTAGACTGCTGATTGGAGACTTTGTGGACTGGACTATTTGCTGACTGGTTAGTAGTTGTTGACAGCAAATTTTAAAAATCATTTATAGCTTTTCTCTGATTCTAATTTTTGTCACATTTTGAGTGGATATCTCCACAGATTGACCATTCCGTCAATTATTGAATACATGGGTTGACCAGTGGGCAAATTGACTGACCACAAATTGTTTCGATAATTATCTGGCAACCTTAACTGAGTCAGACGTCTCAACCAAGGTGGATCCAATCTTGCACTGGTCATTGAAGATACCCAAAAAACATTCTGTGTCAATTTATTCTCAAAAGAGTTAAATATTAATTACCCCATTTATGCAACAACAGTGTACTCGGTAACAGTACAACTCGCCGACAAACCAACTCGTGGTCAGTCAAGTCGCGGACTGGTCAACTTGTGGACTAGTCAACTCGCTGACATGTTTGATTTACAATTTGGAGTATTTAATAGCTCTAAGTGTTATTTCGGGCAGATTACACTATTTACATACTGCCAATATTCTATAGGGTTAGAGTTAGAGTTAGGGTTAGGTTTAATGTACCAATAAAGTATAGTAATAATAAAGTATAGTAATTCCATGATTTTTTAAAAATTCGCTGTCGGCGAGTTGACTAGTCCGCGAGTTTCCAGTCTGCGACTTGACTGGCCGCGAGTTGGTTTGTCGGCAAGTTGTCCTGTAAGCTACTCCTTAACCCAAAGTTTAATTTGAACATTATTTTGTTAGTTAGTTGGAAAGTAGTTAACACTGCAGGTGGATGCCTCTCTTACCAACTCTCAGACTGTTAATTACTCTATGTTAATGTGAGATACATTGCCAATTAGTTATAGCATGGCCCCACTTACCTGGCGCATAGCGCACAGCGTATAGTGTGGGTCTGGAACGGCATTGGCGGCTGGGCGAGGGAGATGGAAAGTGAGCAGAGAAAGTGACGGACGTCGAGCGGATGGACAGGATTGCGATGCGGCATGTCTGAACTTTGTACATTTGTATATACTTGTTGTAAATAAAAGTTTATCAGTTGCTGTGCCTTACACTGGCCGCTTCTGGCTACATTACACTACTGAACAAATAACGTGACAGGTCAAATGAGTAAAACAACGACAAGTTGAACAACAACAGCATACAACGACACGCGAGCACGGTCACGACAGTTAATTTTTTTGACTGAGCCTTAGAAGTTGCTGAAGTGTTGTTTGCTGTCTTTGAAACAGAATCTGCCGTACGTCTTTGCTTTGTGCCAGCAAATGACCGAGAGCAATGTCAAGCATGCGCTTGGTCCGATGATGGCACATATTTTGCATGGTCCCACGATTACTGCAAAGTTACACTGATTGGACACGAGTCTATTGAGTAAGTAGATATGTTGTTGATCATGTTGCATTTTTCTTGCAGTAAAAATAAACTTCATGGCGTAGTATGGGTCTGCTTTATGAAAACGTTCGATAATGTTAGGACAAAGCTGTAAACAAATGTACGTCGGGAGTTCTCAACTTTGACTTACAAAAAGTTATAAAAATACTTGTTAAATAAAAATCCAATATTCTTTTGTAAATTGGACCCAGAGAAATAAGCATGTTTTAAGAAATCTGTAAATTAATAGCAGTGCAACCAAATAGGAGAGTGCATTTCTCCTTTTATAGAAAATGATACATTGACTGTTGTTTTTGCTTTTTTCTGCATCCTTATATTGTTCTGCGTATGATAGATTATGTAGATGATTTTTGTCGTGCAGTGTTTATTAACTTCATTTTTTCTTATCATGAGTAGTTTATAATAAAAATGATTCAAATCTAAGTTTCGTGATCATTCTGTTGTCAGTTCATCAGTGCAACCTGAGTATCAATATGTCTGATGATGCACAACTACTGTCATGTTGGTAAAACCCATCAGTGGTTGAATGACTACATAGGGTGGCACCACTAACTTTGAAGTCATTTCTAACGTTCCTAATAGCTGCTGGTTCATGTGCTACTGTAGGTCTGCGAGGCGTGGATATGGCATGCCAACAGAGGACATGCTCACAATCAACGTTGGATCTTTTGTTCACTCGATGGAGTTCTGTAACATCACAAGTCCCATCGTGAAGCAACAACCGTCAATGTCGTTACGATATCATCGCATTCTGATGCACGACATTGTCATCATGACGGGACACAGCAATGGTCGTATCCGAGCTTGGGATGTTAAAACCGGTGAGTTTCGCCATTTTGTTGTATTGCCACTGTATAATAACTTGTTGTTGAACAAACTGTGTGTAATAATTTGGCACCATTTTAAACTTGTTTGCTGAAGTACCTATGAATACATTATACGAAAACAATGTTCAAATGCTAAAAATACAGAAAAACCCTATAACACGAAGTTTACTCATCGAATTTTCAACAGAAGCATTCAGAAAGAAATACACATAATAGTAGAACTATACAAAAGCACCACAAAATACAGAAAATTGGATACAGAATGACACATGACATAGTATTTCAGTATGAAACTTAGTTAAAAGTTAAATATGACAAGATTATTGTATTTTCAACACAGTTTGATTGTGTCGTTTCTGGGAGTAGTGTCGGCAGACAGTCTAAAGTACATAAAGAGTGCAAAGATTGAGATGTTTTGTGGTGACTGATAATTGTGCAGGCATCCTGAAACTGGAGCTGTGTGACCACGTAGCAACCATCAGCAGCCTTAACTTTGCGCCACATCCATCCGTGCTTCTGGTCTCCTCGTCAATGGATGGCACGCTGAAGTTGTGGGACATGAGTGACGATGGCAACATGATAAAGACACTGAGAACCCAATGCACTGCATTCTATGGCTGCCGCTGGTCTCCGGATGGCACGGCACTTGCGACTGTCGGCAATTATCATTCAGTAACTATCACGTTTTCTTCCAAGTCCAGTGTTCTGTGAAATGGCTGCTTTTCCACAATTTAACTATTCATTAAGATGGTCCTTTAATTTTGTCTAATTATACCTGACTGACAAAGTACTAAACAGTATACAGAAGCTAATTATACAAGTTCATGCATAGCAATTTCGGATGAATGTAATGCCAAATATATATTTTTGCCCGGCATGTCAAAGGATGTGGAATAATGCAGTATGGGTTGCTTTCGTTTTGCAACAAACTTGGACCTCCAAACCATCCCCATAGTAAACTGAGAAAATTTTACTTTGGCATGCCAAGATCTTGTCCAGTTTTCTGACTGGTTAGCTAATAATGAAGCTAATAATGATGAAAAGCTATGCAACACAAGTGTGTGCTGTGTAATTTTCAGTTGTATGCTTTTCCTGGTATTGCTGGTGAAACCAAGGATGCCAATAGGCTTCTGCTTTCGTGTATTCTGTGCTGGCTCCAAGTCTACATAAGCTAGACAGTTAAGACATGTGAAGTGGAGAGGATTAGGCTGTTGGCTCTTGCGTCATTGGCATCTTCGTTATATTGGTGAGTTAGCTGGAAAGACAACAAAGTGTGTGGCGTATCAACACTGTGACTCTGGAACAACCTACCTCTACACCTCAGAGATCGAGACTCGTCACAGATAATTCGGGCAGCTGCTGGAGTGACAGTGGCCAGTTGGACCACAGTGCAGTGTGATCAGTGCTTAACTGCAGTGACTTGTATATCCTTACTTACTTAATTACTTACTTCGCCAGTGCACTGTTCCTGCCGCTATCTACGACACAGATTCACGTTGGCTTCTTACATTTGTCGTAGCAACTCGCACAAGTTTACTTGGAACGGTATGTGCTCATGCTTCTTTCATCCCTTATCTGGATAGTACGCTGAGTTTTTTGCGTGTAGGTTCACATTTGGGACGTGAAGACGTGGTCAGTTCAACATCGGCTCACTGGCCATCGCAACAACGTCACGTCGTGCGACTTTTCGCCAGATGGCGCTCTCCTTGCGACGTCATCGTATGATTCTCGCGTGATCATTTGGGACACGTACTCAGGAACTGCGCTGTTCTTCCTCGAGTAAGTCAAGGCTCAAATACCTGCTTTTATGTGGTGTGACATGTTGACAATGTACATTTAAAAGGGGGAACAGTCCATGTAGGACCATATGCTTCTCCACCTTTCAAAAGCCTCTGAACCCGTTGATGGATATAGGATATACACAAAGTATTTGACCCATGCTATTGCGATGCCACGCCACTCCAGTGATGCTTCGAAGCGGTTACCTTCCTAGCTTCGAAGCTTCACTGCCCTACAATTTATACTGCTTTGTGGCGGAGGCACGCGAGTGAGCAGCTTGTCCAGGGCCATACTCAGCAGTGCAGTTGTGAGACTCGTACCCGCTATCTCCAGATCACAAGTCCGACACTCTGCCTCTAGGCTACTGAGCCTAGGAACTGCCGTTAAGTACTAAAATGTTCCTTTATTTTGGTAAATCACGTCTGGCTGGAATTGTAATTAAACGTGTTCGTTAGCTTTTGATATGCAGTTGATGCTCCTTTGTTGCTGATTGAGAGATCAGTTAGTTGTGGTAGCCGTAGAAAACTTTTTCTCTGGCACTTTTATTGCACGTTAGTAATTGTGCTAAACATCGTGGGATCATCATGTGTGCATTTCATTGTACACATGCTGACTCGGCAGTTCACAGCCATCTAGCCATTTGCAACCAGTTAAACACTGTGCATTCTCATTTCTAGTGACTGTGTTCACAGGCCCAAAAAATATGAATACATTGAGATAATGTTCATTCGCCAATGAAGGCAGCAGAGACAAGCATACATTGAATTAATAATATAAAAGACAGACAGAGGACGTAAATATAGTTACAAATGCTAAAAATGCAGTAGGCATATCAGTTACAGGATAGAGATTCCTTAAATATATTAAAGACACTATTAAAACCAACACAACCTGTACCTGTGGTAAGGATTAAAAATTTTTTTTTACAGTAGTTGACTTCCAAGTTCTAGACAAGCAGCAATTGTAAATGCTCTCAGAATATACTTTATAGCACTACAAAGTGGTGGTAAGGACAATGAAACATCTAGACTGGTTTTGTGAAGTGTTTAATGTTCAGCTGAGAAGGCAATATGAGCATTTGATGTGCGCAGACATGTGACTCCACCGTTGTCAATGATCTTTGCTGGTGGAGCTAACGGCAGCTACGTTCGTTCTGTGTCATTCTGCCACGATGGACACCATGTCGCGACTGTCTGCGATGATGGGTATTGTAGTCCAGTCACATTAGTCATCACACTTTATTTCGTTTGATGAGCTAGTTAAGTTCCGTAAATCCTGGAACTCAAGCCTGGCCAAAGATCCAAGTCATGAGCCTTAACTAAATTGTGCTGGTCGAAGTGATATTTTAAATAATTGCTGGGTTTCAAAGAAAGTCAGGTTTTGCAGTCTACACACTGCAGTTTACATGCTATTACACGTTGTCATTTCAACAAAGCATAAGCATAATGAGCAAAATATGGTTACCATGCTGTAGACCTACATCTTGGTATTAGTATGCTATAGGCTGTAGTAATGTAGTTATGGGAATAGAAGCCACGCCTCAAATGAGGCTGGGAGGTCTGACTAAGTTGTACTAATAGAAGCCAAGGCTTCTGATTGAGGATTTACAGTAAGCATGTTGTGTGTCATCCAACGCGTCTGTGATTAATCTACACGAGCAATGTTTGGAGTGAGAGTGAGTAGAGTTTTAATGCCCACTTGACACAAAATAATTTCGGAGGTGACGCTATATTTGGAATTTTGATTCCTGTGTTGTAACAGTGCACTGTTTATCATGTACATATGCTCTGGTGTTGCAGATATGTGAGGTTCTGGGATGCATTTGATCCCGATAATGGTGTGGTGCAAGCAGCTGCTGTTGATGAAGGTTTGGTCTGCAGTTACTCCCCAGATGGCGCCGTGTTGGCCGTCGGGTTAGTTGGCACACAGTTTTCATTTGTGCTGCAGAGCGGACTTTCGTCGCGTTGTTAATTAGTTTCTATGTCTGTGTGTAGAACTACACAGAAACCACTGAATGAATTTTACGAGTTTTCGAGGTGGTTGGCCCAACGTTGAGTTCCATGCCTCATTTTCCTTCTTGCCACCTAGGAAGTACTCAAACCAGCACAGTGTTCTGTTATAATTTGTATTCTACTAGGCAGTGCAACAAGTTCCATTACTTGTGTTTAATTCCTGTTCATAGTTTAGATAAAAGTGAAACAATATCATTTTGAACGTGAGCCAAACTGAACATTTCTTCACTGTTCGGAGATAATCACCGTTGTTAGGTCATCATTTAACCAACAAAAATGTCAAGCATTGCGTCATTGCTGGTATGTTAAATGTACATAAAGTACTAGTTGCTGTAAAGGTAAAATACAGATGTAATATGCACTTTCTTCTCGAAAATTTACTGATTCCATTGCAATAATAATCTCTGTTATTCAAAACTATGGTGCATCAAACTTACTACGTTTTTTTTCTGATGTTCAGTATTTATATGTAGTATTTATTTCAACACGTTGAGTAATGCTGGTTGTGGTATTTGTATGGCATATGTTGGTGGCCTGCAATGAGAGCTTAGTGAATATAATTTTGTTTTCTTGTATCATTGCCATTCTGACTGTATAGTGTATCTGTATGTATTGTGAACGTCACTGAAGCAGCTTACAGATGTTTGTTGAAAACGTTTTGTTTGCATGGTACTAACACACTGGGGGCATCAAGGGTTCCTACTGATGTATGTGCTCTGCAAATGTTTGCATGATATGCCATTGTGATGCTAAAGTCTTGATTAAAGTCAGATGCCACAGACTGCAGGGCATTTTCGCGACTAATTTTTGAAACTGCATAACCTGCTTCCTTTTCCTTCCACAGAATGCTGAGTGTACTGCATTAGGAGCTTAAAATGATGGTTCTGTTGACACAGTCAGTATGTTGAGTCTCGACTGCACAGATTTGATTTTACAAGCGCACAAATCCATTCACAGCTGCTCATTTGTGTTCAGCTGTCGTTTTTTGTGCAGAACTTCGTCTGGTGACATGTCGCTGTTTTTGTCGCCCATGCGACTCGCGTCGTTGCAGCAGCTCTGTCGCATTGCAATCCGACGACTTCTGAGCAGTGACAAAATCGATCGTTTGCTGTGTATGCCAGCGCCCATCAGAAGATTCTTGCAGTACGACCGCCAGCCAATGAGTGCGTGCGGATGAGTGGAAAGCTTGCCGGACAGTTTGCAGACAAACCAACTGGCGATTTTTCAGTTTGTAGACTGGATAAATCATGGACTGGAAAATGCACTGAGTGGTCAGATTGAGGCAATACTCACTGAAATTGTTTTGAAAATTGGGATTTGGTAGTAATTCGATTTTAAAACGTTTGCAGTCCTTGAACTGGCCAGTCCATGAGTTGACCAGTCCACAAATTCACAGTTTTGTCCGTGAATCATTCGGTTACCGATTGGTAACAGCTGTCCATGCTGGAAGGATTGACTATGTCTGTTGACAGTTTGACAGTATACTCATGCTGCTGTTGCACATGTGTCTTGTAATCCAGCACTTACTAAACATTGTTTAGTAATGTTTAACAGCAAATTTCGTGATACTAAATGTTTGTATAATGATCACCAGTGTAAGAAGGTCGACTCACGTCTTTTGTGGCATGCTGCCGAGTATAACTCGTTTTGAATTTTTGGTTCAAGTTGCCTCTCTTGCTCTATCGTATTCCCGCCACCCTTCTGTGATGTACAGTTCAGCTTCATGTTTGTGAAAATCGAATGTTGAGACAGAAATGCAGTATTATCTGTCAGACTTTGATCAAATTTGGTCGACTCAAGATCGCAGATTCGAAGTCGCTTTTGAGATTTTCTGCTCATTTAGCAATGTGAGCACTTTTTATGAGGATAGTGTGTCCAATTTTTGCCTTTCTGTGGTTATTGAGAACTATTTTTCGGAGGCATTGAGAACTTTTTTCGGAGGCACTTTGTGGCAGAATTTCACACACATGAAGACCAGTGTTCGATTGTTGGATGCTGTAGTTTGGTGAACGTGTTCCGGCGTGTGACAAGGAGGAACTAAAACTGCAGACAGTCATCTAATAAATGTTACTAAACAATGCTCGTTCCACTTCGTGCTTGTTACTGTTTATTCTCGTGTGATTTGTTTTCCGATAACTTGTGCTATTGTTGCAAATTAACTGTTCTTGCGTATTACATCTGTTACATTTTGATTTGTACAATGTATAACAAGTGATATTGTTTGTTTCTGGTTTTTATATTACGTGTTTAATGTGGCATATTTCATGTAAAACAGCAACTGTTGGTTTATTGCCTGCCTTTGAATTGCTGTTATATAGAATGGAGATTATGTGCGGTTTTTTAAACAGCTATGCTTCTGGCTGCTTTTGCCTAGAATATACTGATTCTAGGTTTGTGTTTGTCGTCTTTCCATCGTCAGTGTATTTCACACGGCAACGAATGATTGTTGTGTTATTTAGTTTTGTTCATATTGTATATACTGTATGCATATAAAATCGTAGTAAGTAAGTTTATCAAGACACACACCAGTTTCACACGCCGAATCGATGAATAAAACTTTATAAAATAAATGGCAGTCTGTAAACATAGGTAAACGTACACTGTTCAAATTTACAGATTGAGGGGGTATGGATGTCTATTGGAGTTGAGGTGATCTTTTGCCGATAGTTTCACTTGTTATCCGCAGCTTGTTAACAATTCCCAGTTGCAGTGTTTAGACAATGAATTTGCAACCGAGTCAACCAAAACCAATTTTTCAGTGTTATTTGTTATTACACCATCGGGAAGTGCAGAAATACACAGTCAGAAGATGCATGCTGTTGGCATAAATTTCATCTGGGTAAAAGAGATTTATATTTATCGCTTAGTGTCAGTGATGCATTAATGCCTTGGACGAATGTTACTTTTGGAGATGGTTTCAATATTTATCCGTTCTATAATCCAGAGATTGTTCTCAATTTACCAGTGAAGTTGTAATGCAACTACTGTAAGCACATCATCCCACACGCGTAACGCGGCGCTTGGTGGCGATTTTCTTGTTCCAGTTGGTTGATGAGTCTGCAGATCTCACAAGCAACTGTTCGGCTGTGAATGACGGTAGTTTAGTGTCGTTAACTGGCAGTAGATGGCACGCATTGATTTGTGCACTATGCACAACTGCACTTGCTTGCAAGTTTGATGTTTTTGTTCAGTTGTCAGCATATCATTGATGCACTTCTATTTATCTTCAGTTGCTGCTGCTGGAATGTGCAATAAAACTGATTCGACGAAAATAGTTATTTGCTCGTCAAGTTATGAATGGATGCAATCAACGTATGCGGCGACACCGTGTGAACAGGGCCAGTAGTTGCTGCCCATAATTCAATGTTGGGGCAGCACCTTACGTAAAATGCTGCCCCCAAAATCGAATGCTATTGTAGCAAATTACGGTGTGTAGACAGCAGCAGTGTTTCAACTTCCAATTTATAGTTTGAGTTGCTGCTGCTAAGCATGTGTCTCCATAGCATGTGTTTCCCCCCTCACCTCCATTTGACAACATCTAAAGTTATGGTGATTGTCTGGAGGTTAAGAGGGAATATTATCAGAACTGTTTTATATATTGCGAACGTGCTACCTCTTCAATGGGCACAGTTAACAAAAACAGTTCACACAGCCCGGTTGGGCCTTGGGTTTGTCTTTTTGTGTTTTTTAGGTTGCATGATTTGTCTTTATGTTTGTGTATGTTTTGTTTTACCTTGGACAGTTGAGTCATTTCCCTTCATGTTGTGGCGCTGGCGTAACAAACTTAAATGAGCCCCCTTCGAGCTTTTT
>Ga0209568_1001091_pt1 | contig 10115 bp, 8 predicted proteins | sample WorMetOlspDAHAB2_FD_187406 | JGI IMG/M metagenome (GOLD analysis project Ga0209568, IMG submission 187406) | Marine gutless worms symbiont microbial communities from Max Planck institute for Marine Microbiology, Germany - Olavius sp. DAHAB.2... ...
GGTTAGGCATCGTTATTGAGGTCAGAAAGTAGGTCACTCATGGAATATCTTACACCAACGAATAATATTATAGTGCTTGATTGATACTTTAATTTGACGAATAAATCAAATCTCATTAACAGGCTTTAATACGATTTAATACGATTTTATGATCATTTGGTAGTGGCTTACTTTTTTGGGCCACCCTGTAGGTACTTATCCGAATGGATTCTGAACGGTGAACCAACCTACGACCTCATCGAACTCGATCCGGACCGCTTCGGCCACTGGACTGATCCGGACTTCACCCTGGCCAAGGTGCGCGAGTCGTACGGCATGAACAATGCGGTGAGCTTTCCACGAGAGGAGAGACCAGCTGGGCGGCCCACTGTCCGCCGCCGAGCTGCCCTCTACGACCGCCTTCGACGTCGCGGCGCTGAGTTCGGATTCCACTCCGGCTGGGAGCAACCGAACTGGTTCGCTTTTTCTGGCGACCAACCTGGGTACCTTCCGAGCTTTCGACGAACCAACTGGTCAGTCTGAATTCATCCGTACTCTTCATCTCCCGCGATTCTTACCTTTTTTGCTTAATTGTTACAGCTATACACAAAAAGTGAAGAACGTAAAACGTAACCTTTGGACATTTATGGGTTTTCCCGGGGTCTTTACAAACCAGAAAAACCCGAGTTTTAAAAACAGTTCTATACAGCCCTGCTGCGTGACTCAGTGGTTAGGACGTCGGTCTGTAGCTGGCGGACCTGATCCATGGTTGATGTGTGACCACTTCGTGGGTAAGTCGTCCGCTATGAGTTAAACCAACTAGGCCGACTCAGCCTCCTACCCTCAGTGGGACGGAGAATGAGTAGTATAGCAGTAGCTAGGTGGATGAAACTGTTAGCAACAGTGTCGCCCTCTAGCAAATGCTTATGCGAAGGAAAGGCAGATGTGGTGTATTTGCAGGTAACTCTGTGTGATTCACATCTGAGCGCTTAGTGGTCGAGGTATACTGACGATAGGCGCTGTACAAGTCCACTTTCCTTTTCTTTTCTTTCCTTTCCTTTGTACAGGTTTGAGCCGGTAGTTCGCGAGTGTCGAATGGTGATGGAGACGGCAGGCGTAATCGACTTGACGTCGTTCGGCAAACTGGAACTTCGGGGTCGCGACGCCGGAAGACTGCTGGACCGACTGACGGCCAACAGACTGCCACCAGTCGGTCGCACCGTCATCACGCACATGCTCACCGAGAGCGGCCGCGTCTACGCCGAGCTGACGCTCAGCCATCTCGACGAAAACTGCTTCTTCTGCGTCACCGGCTCAGCGTCAGAAATTCACGACCTCCGGTAACAATCGCCTGCCGCTTACATCCCCGTTGTACTTATTTGGTTCAAGCCGCGGTTTTATAACGACAGGAAACCGCAATATACCGCGAAGACCTTGAAGGAGCCGCATTGACCGCAATCAAAATGTAAACCTACCGCGACCTTCCGCAAGACAACTGCAGCCTTCCGCCGACGAAAATATCTTTCCGGCTTGAACCGCATAAGTGTGAAATGGGTATTTCGGTGTTGTATGCGATGTCTGGCGTTTACTGAATTCGTTTTAATTGTTTTTCGTTTGTCTTTTATTTAATTTTTTGCTTCATTTTCAATATTTGTGAAGATCGCTATACATTTCGCTGGCCAAGCTTACCCATTATGTCACTGATCATGCCTGTCTGATATAAACGTACATATCTTTTTCCTAATATTATTCCTTGTGTTGACATCTTCAAGAGAGTGTCTCTCCTTGTTCCTTGTCACGTGTCCTAGCCCACTCTTTCTGCCGTTTTCTCGAGTAGTTTGTTTTATTGCTGTTGCTCATTCTATCCGTCCATGTTTTGTGTTAATACGATTTATTGGCAATTCGGTACGGTCTGTAATTCCGTGACACGATGACACAGGTGTACACGTGCGTGTGTAATATACCTGTATTAAAGGTGGATAGAAGAAGAGCAGCGAAGAGGCGATTACGACGCGCACGTGTTGAACGTGACGGACGATTGGGGTTGTTTGGGTATCGCCGGGCCGCTCTCGAGGGACATTCTGTCACCTCTCGTCGACGACGACCTGTCAGACAACGCTTTCCCGTTCCTCCACTGTCGTCGCATGACAGTCGCCGGTGTTCCAGCGAGAGTTGTACGCATCTCGTACACGGGTGAGCTCGGCTGGGAGATGTACGCACCTTCGGACCGCCTCGGAGATATATACGACGCGTTGGTGAGGTCCGGACAGGCCGGCGACTTCGGCGCGTTCGCCCTCAACTCGCTGCGGATCGAGAAAGGCTTTCGCTCGTGGGGCTCGGACATGTCGGCGGACACGGACCCGTTCGAGGCGGGTTTGGGTGGCTTCGTGCGACTGGACAAGGCGACGGAGTTCGTCGGCCGGGACGCTGTGAGGAGGATCCGGGCGGAAGGAGCTCGACGCCAGCTGGTGATGCTCACGGTGGACTCGGACGACGTCGACGCCGTCGGGAACGAGTCAGTCTGGTACGGAGACCGCGTTGTCGGTCACACAACATCAGGCGCGTTTGGCGCAACGGTGAACCGCAGCTTAGCGCTCGCTTACGTTCCAATCGAGCTGACTTCACCCGGTACTGAAGTCTCGGTGGAACTGGTGAGTAATCGGTACAGGGCCGTTGTTGAGAAGGAGGCACCGGTCAAGGTGGAGGCTGTCAGAGTGAAAGAACGTCGTCAAAAAGACGAAGTCGCAAGCGCCACTCTGAAATATGATACAGCCTACTATGTTCACTAACCTGCGTCTTGGGATGTGCTAACATTTCAACTTTTAACTGTGTACTTTGGAGTGACGCGCATTTTTTTTACTTTCGAGCTAAAACATGGACTTGTTTTATAACTTATATAAAAGTTATTTCTTACTTTTTTCAGATTAAAAGGTTTTAGATTGATAAGGATGCCCAATGATCCAAACTTATGAATATTGGTCGTCGTGTTCGACAAACTGTGTATGTACTTCAGCTTTAGAGTGCTCGATGCTATCACAGGTGCATATTGTGCGGAAAATACACGTAGAGGAATCTATGCCTATGTGTCAAACTCCATTTAATAGACGAACAAACGAACGGACGGACGGACGGACAAGGAGACGCGTCTATTTGTTCGTCCATTCGTTCGTTCGTATCTGTCTGTTGTGTCTGTCAGGGGCGTCCATCCTATGGGGGACGAACCGCGATGCTTCACATAAATTTAAGAGGGGGGGGGATAAAAATCAGAGATCAACCAATAAATACACGAAATTTGATCAGTTGACTATCGGGAAAATTATTAAAATTATTGCCACCAAATGTCACTAAAGCTAAAATGCACCACATTCTATTTCCGGCGTCTGTCCGTTCGTTCGTCTCTTAGACGGAGTTTGACACTATAGGCCTATATGAGGACCATTCCTAACTCGGCGTTTATTACCGACTCTGTTATTCAAGCCTGTTTATCGAGCCTCACTGTTGAAGCAACATCTGTTACCAGCCGTTTTATGTTTTGGCGATTAAAATTTATATTTGCTAAAAACATTGCAAACGTTCGTTGTTTTGAACCAGCTACTGGGGGAAGAGGCGACAGCGAAGATATGGCCTGGCATCGTTCGCAAGCGTCGAAAGTAACCAAGTTCAACTTCACGCAAACTGTACATAGAGTTTAGAACTTTGTAGTTAAACACTCTAAATTGGAAGTCATGGGTGACCGCTTTACTGCAGCAACGAACGATGAAATACATTTGCTACATTGAGGAGTTAAGAAATTAAGCTAACATAACTCGTTGGCTGTTCGGAAATGGAATTCGTGAATTTCTGAACTTTCTGGTGAACTGTGACCGCTTATGTCCACAATACTGTACAGTGAATCAACGGCTTGTAATTCCCGTTGCCGTACGTTTGCCGCTTCCGTTCATCCGTTCAAATAAGATCCAGTTCTATTTTTTCCGTATACGTTCCGTACATGGTACTGAACAGGCAACGACAGTGAGGACACGGATTATGTGTAACGCTGGAAACCAGCATTACGTTGCGAGTTGCCAATTTTTATGCGTTCATATTTTAAAGACGCACGCAAGTGATAACGTGCCATTCTAACACTCAGCACTATGCTAATTGTCCACTTTTTTATAGCATTTAAAAAAGTAAAAAAGTAAAGTACAACTATTTTATAGTGCGCCCGAAAGTTGACCAGAGAGCTGGCCTACTTGGTCTGCCGCACTTAGGAATTTTTGCCATTCACACGCGCTAATTTTTTTAAAATTAAACTGATTTATATAGCGCCATAAGGTTGTAACACCAGAGGCGCTGGACACTGTGTGAACAACTTGTCCAAGGTTGCACTCGACAATGCAGCGGCTGGGATTTGAACCCGCGCCTTTTAGTCGCAAGTCCAACGCCCTAACCACTGCGCCACCGAGCCACACAAGAAGGAACTCCCTTCTACAACGACCTATTTAAGGCCCAAACCTCAGCACTTCGAGCCATTACGTCAAGACAGCGTTGTAAATAATACTCAGAGTTTTAAAGTTGCAAAAAAGGATAAAAGGTTTCTCTTATAGTAATGCCATGTTTGAACCTGGCAAAATCTTTGGAGAAAGAGGCAAATTTACATATCGCGTTAGCATCGCTACTGCAAATTTGAGGACGAGACCTATAGGACCGCAGTCTACAGGGTGGCCCAAAAAAGTAAGCCACTATCAAGAATCCTCATTATATCATATCAAAATCGCTAGTGCAGCTGCATTTCTCACCAATTTTGAGTATAAAATAAGAACAAGAATGCTATAAGTTTGTATTAAATATATTCTATGTGTGACCTAATTTGTGACGTCATCAGTTGCTGTGTTTGCAGCTGCTACATGGGTAAAATCAATGTATATAACAAAATCATGATTAAAACCCGAAAAAAATTAGAAATTATAAAAATCAAAGAAATGTTTACATAAATCTCCATCTGAAAGATGGTTTAGGAATGGAATTCACAGTTTGCTAAGTCGTGCTGATGCCAGAGGCAGCGCTGACAGCATTTACCATATGTGACGCATATCACTACTTTGTAGGTCAGGCATAGTTATTGACGTCAAAAAGTAGGTTACGCAGAGAATAGTCAATAACAACGGATAACATTATAGTGCTTGATCATTTCTTTAATCTTACGGAGAAATCTAATCTCATTGACAGACTTTAATACGATTTAACACACTTTATTGATAATTTAGTAGTGGCGTACTTTTTGGGACCACCCTGTATATACAGGGTGGCCCAAAAAAGTAAGCCACTGTCACGAGTCATCATTAAATCGCATTAAAACTCCCCATTTAGGCTAGATGTTTCATCAATTTCGACTACAAAATGAGCACAAGAATATAATAAGTATGTGTTAAATATTCTATGTGTGACCTAATTTGTGACGTCATCACCTGCTCTGTTTGAAGCTGCGATATGGGTAAAATCAACGCATCTGATACAATCATGTTATAAAACCAGAAAAAAAGGAGAAAATATGGAAATAAAATAAATTTGTACATAAATCACCATCTAAAAGGTCGTTTAGACATAGAATCCACAGCTTACTGAGGCGAGCTGGTGCCTGAGGAAGCGCTGACATCATTTACCGTATATGACGCATATCGCTATTATGCGCATCAGGCATAGTTATTGAGGTCAGAAAGTAGGTCACGCATAGAATATCTAATACCAACGAATAATATTATAGTGCTTGATTGATACTTTAATTTGACAAATAAACATAATCTCATTGACAGGCTTTAAAACGATTTAATACGATTTTGTAATCATTTGGTAGTGGCTTACTTTTTTGGGCCACCCTGTACTCTAATGGATAATGCAGATGAGGTCGACGTCGTCAGTGACTTTCGGCTATGGACGCTTTCGATTCGAGTCGGTGTTTCCGCGCTGAAAGTTGCTCATCGACCTACAACAACCGGCAGTAAGTAAGTAAGTACACGGGGTGACATAAATCACATAATAATGATGACAGATAATAAAAAGAAATAATACAAACGGACGATTAACGGGAAAAAACTGTCGCAAAGGCGCGCACACTACATTGCACTGTATCTGTGAAAAAGCGGAGTTTTCACTCGGCTTATGTCTGAAGTCGTTGAGTGATCGATCACTGTTCCTCATAGACGCTGGCATATCATTCCAGCCTCCAGGCCGCTGGACCAGAAGCGCCAAAAGATAAGACCGCCGGCCAAACGAAGTGTATGATCGCGGGATGACGAGCTTGTTTCCTTCAGCACAGCGTAGGCGGGAACGTCAATAATGTGCAATAATCACGTCATTATACACAGGAAATTAACAATGGTGCATGTACCACTCTACCTGCAACTAAAAGATCCCGTAGACCTACAAGATGGCTAAAAAGTAGCCTAGGTCACTATCAAGAATCATTCAATCTCATTAAAAACCGTCACTGAGGCTGGATTTTTCATCATATTTGAGTTTCTTTTAATATACTCTTTTCGTGTGACCGAATTTGTAATGTCATCAGTTGCGATACGGTTAAAATCAATGTAATTTTATTAAAACGTGATTGAAAACCAGAAAGAAATAGAAAATATGGAAATAACAGACATTTTACACAAATCTACATCTAAAATATTGTTTAGGAATGGAATTTACAGCTTGCTAAGGCGATGTGATGCCAGTGGGAGCATTGCTGTCATTTACCGTGTGTGACGCATATCGCTACTTTGCGGGTCAGGCATACTGACTGACGTCACAAAGTAGGCCACGCAACAATATTTAAGACAAACCGATAACATTATAGTACTTGACTTATACTTTAATTTGACGAAGAAATCTAATCTTATTGACAAGCTTTAATACGATTTAGGACGACTTTCTTGATAACTTGGTAGTGGCTACTTTTTTGGGCCACCCTGTGAACACAAACATCGTTTTCGATGTTGCAACAATAACTAGCCTTTTTAGGAGCGATAAGTAAAAAACGAACTGTTTGTTTGGAGGCCGTCTGTTGGTGGGAAGCCTTGGGACGCCTTCGGTCACCCTCCCCCAGTGATGTTAATAAGGCCATCAGTATCGAGGCCAAGGCCAACGACTAACATCACTGCCCTCCCATATAAATCCGGCCGTGGAACGAACGACGGTGCCCGGTTCTTACAGAGCGTGTCTCAGCTGCTTGCCGTACTTGCGCGCTTCGCGTAGCAACTCCTTCAGATGCGCAGCCGTGTTCGGATCATCCTTCTCTCCCACCAACCAGTATGTGTTCATGTGACCCTTGCCCTGCAGTTCGAATGCCCAACACACACAAGCATCTACGACTGGTCGAAACCCAACCCAACCCCCAACCCGATCCAAACGACCCTCTCTTCTGCCGCGCCGTCAACTTCGTTCAGAAATTCGTAGTCACTGTAGCCTACACATGTTTAATGTTGATTGATCGATCTTTATGAAGTACACACTACAAAACGTACGTAAATGAAAATACGATGCAAGGACAATGATTATATATCAGTTCTAAGTAATTTAAAATGAAAACCATACACCAAATGAAATTATAGGCTTAGAGGGACCGTTGACAAAGAACCACCGAGACCAGCTGTAATGATAATGCGGCAGTACATGTGGGTGGTTTCTTCTCCTCGTAAAGTATGCGATGTTTCTGGTGTCAGGCCATAAACACATAACAGTTGTGGATTCCAATGGGGTGTGATAATCCTTGCCAATATCCTGAAGGGGTGAGCTCCCTCGCAATAGTTACTTCACAGTCAATGCAGAAATACTCTTCCGCCTCCTCCTCTTCTGCTTGACATCTCTACAGTAGTACAGCTAACATTGGTAGTAAGGTCTCTAGCAGACTGCTTGTTGAAATTGAAGGCCGTGGGTCTTACCTTTATGTTGGACGATCCACGGAAAACTGTAACGAACTGAGCGTATTGGAGACGCCGCTGGCACGATTCGCTGATATGAATACGACCGGCCTGCAGACATCAATCGACAGTTAACAATGTCAATGTGTCAATTTGTATAGCGCATCGCCGGCGAACTCCCTTCCCCAAGGGTCAAGTGCGCTAGTGCCGTGCGAACAGAAATGTCTTTGGTAGCTTCGGTGGGGTTCGGATTGCGGACAGGGTCCGGAAGACTGCTCCAGGCTGACGGACCAGCAACAGCAAAAGCCCGGCCGCCGTATACGTGTCGAGTCGGTGACGTGGTACGTGCAGTAGATTTCGCTCAACGAAGCGGAGAGGTTTCTGACAGGGCACTGAACGGCGAGGTACTGAGGTGCCCGACCGTTCAGGCATCGATGGACCAGGACCACCAGTCCAACAGTGTCCTAATAATGACCATCGTAACAGTGTCCTGTTAACGTGAACTCGAATGCACATCAAAACAATGTACATCTGTTGACTTGAAAAAGAAATAGGCCTAACTTTGAGAATAAAAGCTTTGGCCGTAGACCAAACTTGCATTGTCTACAAACTACGAACATTTGTCAATGTATTTTCGTGTTGATAACGCGCACAAAGAATAAAAGACAAACTCTTATGTCTGCGTTTTACTTCACATTAAACTAACTCACTGAAGTGCAAAGTGTGTAACTGTAATAGCATTGAAAAGCGGGACAATCTTGTTGCAGAACTCAAAGAACACGTATTATCCACAAATTATTTGAGAAGCCTTGCAATTTGCAAATACATGAGTTTAGACTGTCACGTCAGTGAAGTCGTGTTATGGACTACTTGATGGAAACTGGCAGGAAAGAAAAATGTGGAAATCTCATTAAAAATCAAAGTTATTCAAAGGCGGTATACTTTTTACCACATTCGAAACTGGCCAGGATAGTTAAATCAGGATGTCACTCACACTGCCAAAAACACGTCTGTAAATACTGTAAGCTGGAAGGAACGATATTGTCACCCCAGGTGTAAAATTTTGACAGATGTTTTTTAAATCTCCGGGGGCCAAATTTAGTTCTTGCAGAAGATCATGGGGCTTTATTTATGTGGTAAATGGATCAGGCAAACAAAAATATGCCTAGATTTTACGGGTGCGCGCGGGTGGATTTATAACACGACACTAGACAGCAAGTATGCGAAACGTACCGTTAACAGTCGCACCATTATAGCAACTCGTTCACCCATTGAACTAGATTATATAATATTGATCCAGTTCTGTGAGTTCATCGCTCTGACTTCAAAAGTTGTCTTATTCAAAAAAATCTTCCTCGCTATCTCTTTCATCATAGACTGTCTGTTCTGTCAGAATTGGCGTGGCTTTGTAAATCGAACTCGTTAGATTATAAATTTGACGTAAGATTCTTCGCAAATCGGGACCCCCGGCTGTTGGACTTCTGCCCTCATCGGTTTTCATATTTTAGTTTTTTATTCTTCGTTCCTGAGCACGAGCGGCGTACGACGTTGGCTAGATCTGCCGGTTAAGCTTTTGGCGTGCGCGATGTGCATTCGATATTTCGTTCATTGATTTCAACGGTTCGATAATTAGCGACACCGACACGTCACGGCGATAGGCGCCTGCGAACAAGACAGACAGCGGTTGAGTTAAGGAGTATCGGTTATGTCGAGTGACAAGAGGTTTCTGACCAAGCCGTGACTCTGCATGCGCGAAGCCGTGTTGACCGTGTCACCGAACAAGCAATATTGCGGCATTTTCTTGCCAACGACGCCAGCGACGACGCTTCCCGTGTGAATACCTGACACAGTGGACTCGCGTCACGTTAGTTATTATAGCAATTAGCTGCAATTGCCATGTTTATAATAGGCTAATAATAATAATAATTATAACTGTCATGTGTAATTAACGTTTGGAATAAACTCCCTGCTGAAACGGATTTTTCCTCATTAAGTAAATTTAAGCGTACTATTTACCTCCATGGACTTCTCAGACTACCTTTGTTGTTTCTAGCTCCACTCTCTCTTATTCTGTAGAAACTACTATTGTTTATTTTTCGCTATTATGCTTTTATTGTAATTACTGATGTATTTGATTTATATTTTATGTCAGGGAAGCTGTAAGAGCTCTGTAGCCTTATCTGTCCTGCTCATGTATTGCCATGTGAAAATGTAACTCTGTATCATACGAGCAAATAAAATGACGATGAT
>Ga0209568_1001092_pt1 | contig 10114 bp, 5 predicted proteins | sample WorMetOlspDAHAB2_FD_187406 | JGI IMG/M metagenome (GOLD analysis project Ga0209568, IMG submission 187406) | Marine gutless worms symbiont microbial communities from Max Planck institute for Marine Microbiology, Germany - Olavius sp. DAHAB.2... ...
GGATGACTAGAATTTCCCACATGCGCTCCTTGAGAGCTGTGGAAAAACCCCGCCTCGTTCGCTGGCCGAGTGTTGTAAGAGGCGACAAATCCATGTACAGTATATTGATAGATGACGTAAGTAGGTAATTTTTTTGAACCACACTTGTAACGTAAGCTGAATAGTAGAATAAAATGTTATGAAATCATAGACAGCATTTATACATAATATGTACATATACACAACAGAGTGTAAAAGGGAGACGAAAGGTATAGATATGTGGAATTATGCCTATATCAAACAGCAGCCAGAAAACTAAACTCTAATCCATCCAGAATCACAGAATACAGACCATACCAAATTGATTCGTGGGCACGCCACACCCAACAATGCCCCAGCCACAGAACTGCCAACACTAGCAGACAGTGGTTGATTGTGGATCCAGGGCGTTGAATTCTTGAATTAAAAGGCATTGAAATTCGTTGAATTGTGTTGGACAGGAGTTGCAGGAACCCTGGCAGTCCGACGTAGACTGTATCTGTTCACTGCATTTCTGCAGTGAGTGAGTGAGTAGAGTTTAACGCCCCACTCGACACAACATAGGTCATTTCGGAGGCAGTGCTGAGTAATGTTTTGTCGTCGATTCTGCTGGATTTTCTGTCAAAACCCATGGCGTTTTCTCCCGTTACTGCATTCACGATAGAACTCCAGAGCAAATGCGCTGGCGAGTTCGTCTTGGTTAGTTACAGTGCGTATGTGGAATATCTAATGCGGATTAAAGCCACGATTTCTGTAACTTTTGTGTTTTGTTTGCCTGCAAAACAGGACTGGAAAACGGTGAACAACTTCCACGTGCGTGTTCGTCGGAAAAACCTAGTGACGGGAAAATTCGTGAGTTTCGTTTTGCTTCCGTTTTGCCGTTTATGTTGTCACTTGCGTGCTGCAAGTGCAGTTCAATAAACTTACTTACTTACTTACTTGCGTGCCGTGTAAAATGTGAAGCTTTGTTGACATATGTGTTAATCCGTCTGTGTAGTGCACCCTACTGTGGCCGGTGGTCATCAACAAAATATAACATATTATTATTATTATTATTTTTATTGTGTTACCGCGGGAATCAGATACTGCAGATAAGAAAATGTAAACAGCTGTGACGGCGTGTTACTCAGTGAGTACAGTATTCTGGAAGGAGACCGCATTCCCCTTCTGGCGAGCCACGGGCAAGCGATTCTGCAACAAATATGTTGTTTCCTTGGTGTCTTCTGTAACCATGTTGATGTGCCTGCCTAATTCCCGAGTCAGCTCGATAGCCATGTTGTGCCACGTGCCGGCTGACTCATTGGCAATGGGGCAGAACAAGGCGAGTGTTATAGCCTAAAAATTGGCATACTTGTCCAGCTTATTTTGTGCTGCTCTGTCAGCTGCTGCATCTGGTGTGACAGCCGTGTTCTTGATGGGAACTGAGCATATATGTTAGGGACAGTCACATATTATTATTATTGTTGTTAGTCGTTAACTTACCGTGATTGTTCATCGGTGTATTTGGTACTGAGCGACATAGTACCTCGCCGACTGCTGCGTGCCAGTCTTAGAAGTTTCCGGCCGCCAAGAGCACCGTTCGGCCAGCCGTCGCGAACTGAATATTCCACGGTTTCGTCGCAGCACATTCGGCACCTGCAGGCTTTCTCAGTCACAGTCCGAAAGTTTGGAACTCACTGCCTGATTCGTTGCGTGATCCGGCCGTCGAATCTGAACGTTTTAGCACGAAACTTGAAAACACATTTCTTTGCCGTACACTAGAGACGTGAGCGCATTAGAGGTGTCATCGTTTCACGTAATCGCACTATATGACATTTGCTTACTTCCTTAACCCGTCGACTGTATGATACGTGTGACAGGTGAAAATGAGCCTGCAGCTGTATCAGGTGGATCAGAAGAACTATCTTCTGGACTTCAAAAGTCTCGACATTGCCGACCACCCAGACGCGGCTCGGGTGAAGCGCATGACTAAAGCCAGTATGACCGGCTCTGGTGATGAGCCGTCAGGTCAGACCTCCCATCCGTCTCTGCTGCCCGGCATGGGTTCTCTGATTGTTGCTGTTTTTCGCGTGCCAGTTTTGCAATATGTTGTGGTTAAAACACTAATAGAAAAAACAGCCCATTACCCACATCAAAAGTAGGCCCTATTACCCAATTTGGGTAATTTACCCCCAGGTTGGGAACCATTGTTGTTGTGTTATACAAATTATGTTATATACTTTGCAAAATGCCGCCATTTGCGCTCTTCTTTAAAGCTATTCGCGGCTCTGGCAACTATCGTGGCTTATTTTAGACTACTTCTGGAATGACTTGTGGCCCGCAGCGTTTGTGCAACGTTTAATAGTCAAGTAGTGCTCAATTAATCGCAGCACCCTACTGCTGACTCAATGCACCTCATTTCCTGGGTCCAGATAGTTAAGAGCATCTTCGGATTTTCGCGGGATTTTAAATTCTGTCGTTATGATGCATTTCATAAACACACACACACACACACACAGAGAAGATAACACTCGTTATCATAGGAGAAGATTTGCATGTTAGGATTCAGTTCAGGGCTAGACGTTTTTATTTGTGCAGTGGGACCACAGCACCCTTTAACTGCACTCTAGAAATATTCCATTATGATTATTTCATTTTACGGACCTTGTAGCAGTGTTGTTGCTGGGCTGCACTGATAATGTTGATTATGATGATGACGATGGATGAAGTGCTGTTCGATGTCGGTGCAATGTCAGATGCTCCTTCGTTTGAAGTGGCCGATTCGGATGCTGGCAGCAGCAGTGGCAGCGGAGGGGCTGCGTCGTCCACGCCTGGAGGTCCTCATCAGATCCTCGAGTTCTTCGAGATGTGCTGTGCACTCATCACTACACTCGCTAAATAGTCACTCAGTCGCGCGCATGCGCGACAAAAGTTATGGTGGCGACGACAATATTACTGGTAGTGTTGCACGGTACTCTGTAATTAACGTACGGTTAACAACGTGATAAAAAAGTTGATCGCGATTAAATGTTTAACGCGCATTACAGAATCCGTTACTTCGGCCTATACCTTCCGCTGTTGCGATCCTTGGCATTTTGTGTACTCGAAAAGTAATGACGAAATTCATGAACGTGTAATGTTTTATTGAATAATTTTGTCGGTCTGTTGGCAGCACTGGTCGCAAGTAATTACATCACATTGCGGTTGGTCTGGCATCACGCTTTGCAACTTGTGGCATTTTACTTCCTAGTTCCTGCTGATGAATAAAGTTATCAAACCGTGCGATATTCACGATTGAAAATGTTGTTGTTGCGCAATGAATCGCGATTAAAATTGTTGATTTATGTGCAGCACTAATTACCCGGGTGGCCTCTCCTGCTCGAAAATCATTGATTTTTTTTAATTTCGTCTTTTATTCTGAAAGTCCCTGAATTTAACTGAAAAGATGTGTCAAAAATCCTCATGAATATGTCACCATTTAACACCTGATCTCGATTATTGGTCATTTTCGAACGGCTGTTGGGAGTGTCATCATGTGTATGTGTGTAACTAGTACCGAACTATATTTTCACTCAAAACGCCAAATAAACCGCGACTAAACTGTTCTGTCATCGGCCCGGAAAACCAGGTTACACTTTTCGCCATTTTAGTGCTTATGATCCCCGACGGCATGTTACCTGCGTTAAATGAGGTAGATTTACAAAGATGCTCCAAGGGTCATGGAAAATCCTTCAGTTTTTGTTTCCAAAACGAACGGCCACCCTGTAATAATTCGTGTCAAAATGCTGTACTGTCACAGTCAGGTTTTTGTCACTCGCACTTCTTATTCTCTCTACATGTAGACCTGCACCCTTTTTTGACACACTGCTGGACTTGGTACTGTTTCGTGTGTGCACCGTTGTGTCTGTGGTGAGTGCATATAACAGTTTCTGCCCATTAATGTTATTCTGCAGTTATACTCTGCGGCCTCCATTTTCGTAAACTCCTTTAGAACTGTGTGAAGTTCAGTACGAAGTTATTTAGTACATTAGTTCCAGTTTTGTTACACTTTTGTACACGAGGCATAGCAGGCTGCTTCCTTGCTGTACCCTAACGTATAGACTGCAGTTACAGATGGCCAGTATGTATGATAGCGTTGCTGTTTAGTGTTCCGTGGCACGTAGCAACTGTTCTGCCGCAACGCATTTCTTACTCATCGGTGAAAAAAATTAGTGTGGAGTGTTCCACGCTGTGGAGTGCACACTGGCTACTCAACGGTTACAGTTGTCGCGGTTTTTTCACGCATTTTCACGTTGTACAGAGCATCCATTGTACTCGGTGTGTCCATTTTGCATCAAACACTAATCGTATTGAGCTGTATCAATTCGAATTTGGATAAGTCGGAATGAAAGACCAGTTTCGGCGTAGCAGTTCATTTTTTCGTGCAAATCTTATTTCTACCTAGCCATTGTGTCTTTCTATATAGTGTATTATCGTGAAATTTCCCCCCAAAATGTGCTCAGTGCGCTAGTACCGTGCAAACAAGAAATGTTTTTAGCAAACGCCTGAAAGCAGTTTTGGTGGCGTTCGGGTTGCAGATAGGGTCTGGGAGACTGTTTCAGGCGGACGGACCGTCAAAGGCGAAAGCTCAGCGGCCACACTTGCTAAGTCAGTGCCGTGGTACGTGCAGTAGATTTTACTGAGCCGAACGGAGATGTGTCTGGTACTAGCACATTGCGGATGGTGCACACGTGGATATGGACAAGTGTGGATATCTGGATTTATGCTCTAGTATCTTTATTATCAAAAAGAGTTCAGTTTTGTTTCGGTGTCGTGATTAGGGTTAGCCTGTTGATAACCCAACTGCATGAGGCACATTTCAGTGCCGTGATTAGGGTATGGCTTCTGGTGACCCCGTGCTAATGGCACATTGCAAAGCACTTGATTTCTGTATTACACGGACGTTTTCGAGTATTTCACCAGCGCTGTTAAGTGTACGTGTGCCGTCAGTGATCTCTGTGTGATTGTGTCTATTCTGTTTCGTTGCAAGTGCCGATTTTGCGATCATTTGTCGTGAAAAACGTTTAATATCGGTCGATGAAGCGGTTGACAGCTCGGTTGCCAGTTCGGGTCAAAGACAGTTTGTTTTACAGTTTTTTGTTGACTTTGAGGATTTGTTTTTACGTCGTGATGACGTTTTTGTTGCCAAGACACGTTTTTGTGATCTGGATTGCAGAGATGGAGTCCTAAAGGACTCGAAGCAACTTGAGGCCAGACAATGGTGTCCTTGGCCTTGGTAAGAAATGTCACGTTCTTGTTTTTGATCTTGAATCCAAAACCTTAAGTTGTCTTGCATTTTTCGGAAAATGACGACAGCATTGAAAATTCGTCACTTGGCGCTTGCTTGCGTTACTTGCAAATTTTTCAGACCTGTAATTTTTACTGTAGCCCACCTTGGCAATGGGAATCAAGGCCTCGAATGTCTTGGCCTTGAAGGTTATGTCCTTGGCCTTGTCCTTGCATGTTGTGGCCTCGACTGCAAGTCTGCTGTATTTTGAACGAAAGTGTTGATGTCCGAAACGGGAAGAATAGCTCTTGACGACAGACAGTTTTCCACACTCGTGTGAAGAGAAGCACGTGGTCGCAAACGATGTGCACTGGTTCCAGTTTTTGCTGTTAACAACTCGGACCTTTTTGTGGCGTAATCGTGACTAACACGTCACCGATGTGATTTGATGAAGACGGGACTGTCCGAAATTTTTGAAAGGGGGGGGGGAGCGGAAGAAGATGTATCAGCGCCGTCGTCATTTATTGCAAATACACACAATTAACAATATGCCTTATATACGGGAAACAGTGGCTTATGGAAAAAAATCTCAGCCAATAGGGACGGTCGCCCTACCGCCCTCTCCCGTCCTTGAATCCGCCACTCTAGAGAGTGCATGTTAGCTCAGAACTTTGTTTCTGAGGCGCAGTATAAGGTAATCATCAGTGATTTACTTATCGATATCATCGAGTTCATTTTCGGTCATCCTAATGAACACTTAATCTTCATGTACACGTGTATCATGGACGGTTGTGACACCAAACACGTCGGCGCCGTCACCGACTGTTTTTTTTTGGAAACGTCTGAAGACCGATCTCTTCAATCGTTTCTTCTGCTAATCGCCTGTAGTGCCCTGTAGTGTCACTTCTGACACTATAATTGATGTTCTTGCTTGCTGTTCTTATCGCCTTTTGTGTTAGACTAGGTAAGCAAGCGTTGTGCAGGCTAAATTCAACGACGTGTGGTCAGTAATAGTGTCCGCCAAGTGGCCATACACTGGTTTATGATTAACATTGCTACCGGCCACCAGTGTCCTCGAACTTCCATCAGTGATACTGTTTGTTTGCATCAGGGACGTGAATTTTTCAAACCCGAGGCCACTTTAGCAGCGCTGTGGTGTTGTCGTTAATATTCTGAATTTGAGAACGATCTGTTTAGTTTATTTCTGATGCATTTTTTGTTTTTTTTTTCCGTTATCAGTTAGTGATGTTGTTGTGTCACTTTTTCCGTTTTTAAAGCATTTGTTCACACATTTTAGTTTTATTTTTAATTATTCTGTGCGTGCAGAACACTCACTGCACTCTGGGGTCATCCCTCCCGGCTTCCATGGTCTGCAACAGCTTAGAGCGAATGTGTTGAATTCTGTAAATATTATATTTATCTTGTGTAAATCGTGACCAGACTGTGTGTTGTCGCTTCAGTGTGGTTTTGTCATCTGTCTCTACCGTGTGATAACTGTTTGATGTTCAGCAGCGGCGGTTTACTGCGTGGTTAAGATGACGGATTTGCAAACCATGTCACGAGCTAATTACACAGGGTGACCACTCGTCCGGAAAAGCTGGAAATGTCTGGGATTTTGACACCAGCCGGGGAAGTGTCGGGGTGGGGGAGAATCTTGTCGTAAATAAGTGGCAAAAAAAACTATGTATTATTAGTTGCATATTTGCGTCAATTATCGCTGATTTTATGCATTTGTGAAGTCATCGTGATCTTGACATTGACACTAGCACTACAGGCGTGATTCGAGTATCACTTAACGTGACCAGAGTGACGCGCGTCGTTAGGAAATTGGCGTTGCGTGACAATGACAAGCTAAAGTCGCACAAATACGTGTGCATAACAACTTACCAACCAGACACTTAATCTAATCCTAACTCTAACCCTACTACTAAACAGCATGCAAATGTGAACATTCAACGACATATATTCACATGTCCTACGTATCCAGATAAATTCATACGAGACAATGTTGTTGCACCGTTTGTACCAACTTCGGTTGTCATTGTCACACTCCCGGAAATTTGACGGTGTCTGGAAAGCTGTCGCCCTGCGTTAAGCAGCAGCTGCGGCTGACTGGTTAAGATGTCGGGTGGATTGCAGAGCAAGAAAGCGAGTTACAAAGAATTTTGCGCGATTGTCTTACAAGAACGAGCAAAATTATGACAAATCTTCAGATGATATTATGACAATGCCGAGTTTTATCTTTGAAAAGGTTATTAACGATAAACGTGTGCTTTCAAGCTGTGAGAGTTGTGGTCACCAGTTGTGGTCACCGGTTTGCAGTCGTGTGCACTTTCGTGCTTAGAAGAGGAGGAGGTCGGGGTTTAGATTTTTCGAATGGCGTGCATGTAAAAAATACTGTCTAGCTCTGCCCGTCGCCATCAAGTCATAACTTTTCTACAAGAAAACGTTAAAAATTGTACACGAATTTAACATTTGCTGCAGTTTTGGGGCCAAAGCCCCTGGACCACATGAAAGTTCCTGACCCACCTCCGTGAACCCTCTCGGTTGAAAAATCATGGGTACGTCTATGGTCGTGCGATTTTCGCGCGAAATCTGTGACGCGTGTGTCGTTAAATTGGTCTATGATCACTCGCTGGGGTGACCTTGTGACGTGACCTATCTAGTGGTATTATACGACTGGATTTGTGATAGTATTCGGATAAGTTGTAAAATTATTTGTTAACTGGGACTGGGTTCGAATCCAAGTAGCCGCTTCGAAATTACAATGGCAGTGTTAATTGGGGGAGGGGGCACGTGACCAAAACAGCTTCCCTGGTGCAAATGTTCTATTCAGAGGCGGAAAGATCACGTCGGAGTCCTTGAGAATACGGATGTATAGCGCGAGAGCGCGACGCGTCACGCATGTGTGGTGTTAATGGTGTAAAATAGGAATTTTGTACGCGAGAAAATCTCTTCTGTTCGCTATTGTATTTTTGGTGTTTTTTTGTTGTGATTTAAAAATTGTTGACGACTTTCTAGAGATGAACTACTCTACGCCGTTCTAAACGCGTTGTTATACCAGGCGAGACAAAAGAAAACTACCCATGCAGTATTAATAATCATTGAATTTCAGTCCTTCAACAAATGATAAACATCTCCATTGAAATCGGGGATTTATTTTTGTTTTGCCCCGGAAATTACTTCCGTCGCTGCAGAGTCTGGAATTACTTCGATGTGACACCATCAGTTTATTTACAAAAAGATATTCTGCAAACAACGGGTGACTTCGTAAAACCCCATGGAAATAGGCTATACTTCTTGTCTCTTGGCGACATTTTGCAACTTCTTTGCTGTTTCGTTTTCCGCTGTCAGACATTGACGCAGTTTACGCGCGCACAGATGTAGGTTAATAAATTAATTATATAATTTAGTTACAGTGAGTTCCATGAACGCACACGACTTGGAATATGGAATCGATTTTCATTGCACACTTACACAATAAAATCCGAATCCCCAAGTCGATGAAACTTAAATACAGATTTGGGCTATAGGCGTGTTCAAGCGGATCCGGGACTTTTCCGACAGGAGGCTGAGCCGGAGGGTCTGGGACGGAGTCCCCAAGTTTGGTCCAGGGAAAAACCCCGGTAGCGGTCTTGAGGGACCACAGACGAAGTCCCCCCACAGAAGCTAAAACAAAATATTATACTAGTGAACAATTTTTACCGAAGCAGTGGGGGTTTGAACCCAACTCCCCTAGCCAGTGAAGATCGCGGGCATCCGCTTTTTTATTATGAGATCAACTGTCCTCACGTATGGTGGCGTGGCTCAGTGGTTAAGGCGTCGGTCTTTGACTGGCAGACTTTCCCTAATATGCGCCTGATCTATGGTTGACGTGTGACCACTTCGTGGGTAAGGCGTCCGCTATGGGTCAACCAACCAGGCCAACTCAGCCTCCTACCCTCTGTGGGACGGGGAATGAGTAGTATATCGGTCGATAGATGGGTGAAACTGTTAGCAGCAGTGCGCCCTCTAGCGAATGCGTATACGAAGGAAAGGCAGATGTGGTGTATTTGCGGGTAACTGTGTGATCCACATCTGAGCGCTTAGTGGTCGAGTTATACTGACGCTATACAAGTCCACTTCCTTTTACCTGATACATGCCATTATGTACTTGCAAAGAACGGGAGTGACCTACTGCATAGTCTATTATGGTTGCACGTGCACAATGCAGTCTAAAGTGAATCGAATCAATTTTGGCGACCTTATGCATGCAACAAATGCACGTAGGCCTAGTGCCCTGCGCTTACACGGTACATCACTTTTTCTAGTCAAGTATAATAACTCGAAGTCTGTTTGTCACTGTCACGTACTCGTGAGCGGTCTGGTAACTTACACTGGTATACAAGTATATCGTCGTCACTCGGATCGTTGTAAGTTCACAAACTGTCAAAAGTAAGGTAATTGTTTTACGTACTATGTTATAGTCTTATGTTTCTTTTTCTAAAGTAGGCTACATAATTTCACTCTGAAGTCTGAACGCGTTCCGTATTCAAATGGCTGCACATTGTCCGGAAATTTATTAACTAGTAAGAAAATGCTAAATTAGCTGGCTGACATATCCTGCAGATTGAAACACACGGGCCTACAAAGAGAAATGAAAACTCTGTAAGCAGTATACAGGGTGGCCCATAAAAGTAGGCCTAATTAAGCCACTATACCAAATTATCAAAAAATCGTATTAAGGCCTGTCGATGAGATTAGATTTATTAGTCATATTACAGTATGAATCAAGCACTATAATATTATTCGTTGGTATTAGATATTCTATGCGTTACCTACTTTCTGACCTCAATAACTATGCCTGACCCG
>Ga0209568_1001093_pt1 | contig 10111 bp, 8 predicted proteins | sample WorMetOlspDAHAB2_FD_187406 | JGI IMG/M metagenome (GOLD analysis project Ga0209568, IMG submission 187406) | Marine gutless worms symbiont microbial communities from Max Planck institute for Marine Microbiology, Germany - Olavius sp. DAHAB.2... ...
GGTGGTCGAGCTCTTGCAGAGGCGCTACGGTAACAGCCAGCAGCACGAGAAATTTAAGCTGGAACTGAAAAGTCGACGTCGCAGGCCTGATGAAGACATTCAGTCACTGGCTCAGAGGTCGAAAGACTGGTACATCGCGCCTATCCACGCGCACCTGCCGATCTTCGTGAAACCCTCAGTCTGGACAGTTTCATTGACGCACTGGACGATCCACCTCTTCAGTGCCAACTCCGCGAGAGAGAGCCTGTCACTCTGAATGAGGCCGTCGCCACTGCTCTGAGACTTGAAGCTATTAATCTGTCGACTCTGCGTGGCAAAGAAGCGCCGCGTAAGCAGTTTCGCGCAGTAAAAAATGATCACGCAGATGAGGGACGAAAAAGGGACAGTCCGAAACGCCCATCGCCTAATTCTGCCGAAAAGCCGACATCCGCCGGACTTGGAAAACGCAGTCCGAGGAAGGAACAGCCTGCGACTGCCGAAACACAGCGCGCTTTCCGAGGCCAGCTACAGCGCCAGGACAAGGAAATAAGTCGCCTGCGTCAGAAACTTGTCGAAATGAGTAGAACTGGCTCCGTGCCGTCTACACCTTCTAAGGCACCAGCATCGCCTTTACTGGTACAAGCGGCCGAGCCACAGACCCACTACAATGACACACCGTCCGTTCACGGCGCGTCGCCCGCCTACGTCTATCAGACAGCGCCTTATACGGCTCAGTCAATGCCACCGATGCCTGTCCAGACCGGAACTGGAATTCCGCCGCAGTGTTCAACGTCTGTTACTTCGCTATCTTGGTCAAACGACTCTATGGACGAGCGACGTCAGCCTGTGCCACAGGAATTCACGAACTCCGATTTTACGTCACAGCGACAGCCTAGTGCGTCACAGTTCAGCACTGCCTCGTCGCCGAACGCCACACCAACTGCGGGGAGGAGGAACTTCTCCAGAGACTCTCCAGTTATCTGTTTCCACTGCTATACGCCTGGCCATATACAGAGATTTTGTCCTGCGCGCCGCAGCGGACTGAATGCCAACGCTGGACCGTACTAGCCCAGGCCGCTGATGCAGTCACGTGCAGCCAGCAGCGAATTCGTCAAAGAAAAGGTCTACATCCGGGTTAGATTTAACGGCACACCCAGGCGCTGTCTCTTGGACACGGGGAGTGAAGCGAGTCTGATTCCCGCCGACATGGTGAAAGGCTGCCGCATTCTGCCGACCAATCAGAAGATTTCTGCTGCAAACGGCACCGACATACCGTTACTGGGCTACACGACAGTGCCTGCGAAAATCGGCAAACAGCGAATTGAAGTCATGGGTTTTGTCACAGAGCATATCGATGTGCCCTACCTCGGAATCGACTTTCTGACTGATTATGACGCGAAATGGGACTTTAGAAAGAAGGAAGTGACCATAGCCGGTGTCAGCCACCCTCTTCTGTCCCGCGGCTCCAGTCAGGCCTGGATCAGACGCATCGTCCTGAGTGATGACGTCACCATCCCGCCAATGTCACAGATGAACGTCGGAACGAAGGTTATTTTCGGCAGTCCATCCAGTGAACGTCAGTTATACGATCAGCGCGGTGACGACATGAACGTCTGGGCTACCGACGCACACGAAGTCGCCCGGGGAGTTCTTGTCGCGCGCACCTTATTGCCGGACAGAGCTAGTGAAGTGCCGGTGCAGCTTTTCAACGTCACCGACAGACCTGTGGCCTTGAAATCTCGAGCAGTTCTTGGCAACCTCGAACGTCTGCACGCATACTCAGCTCAGTCACCGACGCCGCCGAGGCAGCAAGCACCTGCCGATGTGGAAAACAAGATTGTCGATGAGATGATGAACAAGGTGGACCCATCCGTGCCAGACGAGTGCAAGGTTAAATTGCGTCAGTTGTTGTTGCGCAATTCAGCGGCTTTCAGCAAAGACGATCTGGATCTGGGCTTTACTGACCTTGTCATGCATCGTATTGACACGGGCGACGCGCGACTTGTCCGTCAACAGCTCAGGCGCTATGCACCTGCCCATCTCGACATTATCGATGAGCACCTGCAAGACATGCATAGACAGCGCATCATTGAACCCTGTCAATCACCGTGGGCTACGAACATCGTTCTGGCTAGAAAGAAAGACGGCACCATGCGTTGTTGCATCGACTACCGACAGCTTAACAACTGCACCGTGGGCGACGCCTACCCTGTGCCGCGCCAGGACATGTGTCTGTATGCACTTGCTGGATCGCGCTGGTATAGCACCTGTGATCTTCGTAGCTCATTCCACCAGGCGAAGTTGGACCCTGATGCGTCTGACAAGACTGCCTTCATCACGAGAAAGGGGATGTTTCGCTACAGAACGATGCCGTTTGGACTGACTAACGCAGTCGCCACCTTCCAAAGATTGATGGACCTGGTACTGTCTGGCGTCAGTCTGAGCGTCTGCATCTGCTATCTGGATGACCTGATTTTGCACTCCACGACGCTGGATCAGCATCTAGAGAACTTGGAGATGATTCTGCAGAAGCTTCGTGGCGCTAACCTCAAGCTCAAGCCAAGCAAGTGCTTTTTCCTGCAGACCTCCGTGAAGTTCTTGGGACATCTGGTCAGCTCTAGAGGCCTCGAGACAGACCAGGAGAAGACCAGGTTGATCGAAGAGTGGCTCGTTCCAACCTCTCTGAAGCAGCTTAGAGGCTTCCTGGGACTTGCTGGCTACTACCGCCGATTTGTGAAAGACTTCAGCAAGAAAGCCGCGCCACTGAACGACCTGCTAAAGAAAAACAGCCGTTTCCAGTGGACGCCGGCCTGTCAGTCTGCATTTGACGAACTCAAAGCGGCACTGCAGTCACCGCCTATACTGGCCCTACCGAGTGAGACTGGAATGTACTGCCTCGACACCAATGCCAGTGACAAAAGCATCGGCGCAGTCCTCAGCCAGGTCCAGGACGGGCAAGAGAAGGTCATAGCCTATGCAGGCCGCGCACCGAGTAAGAACGAGATGAACTACTGTGCCTATAGGAAAGAGCTACTAGCCGTCGTGTACTTCACCAGACACTTCAAGCAGTACCTCCTGTCCTCCCGCTTTCTGCTGCGCACGGACAACTCCAGTGTAAGTTGGCTGAAGTAGACTCGAGAGCCTCTCGGCCAGAACGCCCGGTGGTTGGAGCAGCTCGGAGAATTCACATTCACCGTGCAGCACAGAAAAGGTACCAGTCACGCTAATGCCGATGCTATTTCACGTCACCCGTGCCTCAACAAGCCGTCCTGTACTGCCTGCCACCGAGAGAAGGCGACTGCGCAGCTTACAACACGCGGGGCACACGTCAGAGTGACGTCAGAGCCTGACAGACAGATAAAGGACGTAACGACAGCACAGATGCCGCGGGAGGCGGGGCAGCCGATCACCCCACGCAAAACAGTGATCAGCAGCAACATCTGACTGTCGCGCCGGAAACGGAAGTTATTACCGATAACGCTGACGGAAATACCGCGCCAGACATGCAGCAGTATGGATGGGACGCTGACAGCTTGATTGCCGGTCAACGCAACGACCCTGACATCAAGGTCATCGTCTCACTGCTAGAACAGAGCACTGACAAACCTGCCTGGAAAGACGTCGAACTCCAGTCCGCAGATGTCAAGTCGCTCTTACTTTCCGCAGTGGTCTTCTATGTCGACAATGGACTGAACTGACCGGCCGAATAGTCTGGCAAATTGTGCTGCCAAGACCGCATAGAGCCGAGTTTGTCAAGATTGTGCACAGTGGAATGACGGGAGGTCATCTCGGTCGACACAAGACTGAAGAACAAGTCCGCCAGAGGGCCTACTGGCCAGGCTGGAAACGTCAAGTCGAGACGGAACTGAAACGCTGTCAACAGTGCGCACAGTACCACCGAGGGCGCGGACCCAAGCAGACGCCCTTGACGCCGTTCTGCAGTGGCTACCCCTGGGAAATGATCTCGATTGACATCACTGGACCGCACCCGAAATCCGCTCATGGCAACGAATATATGATTACGGTCATCGACGTTTTCTCCAAGTGGGCCGAAGCATTCCCGGTGAGAAACCACACTGCTCCGACAGTCACAAAAGTGCTTGTCGACCAGATATTCTCACGCTGGAACACCCCTGCTCGGATTTTGATGGACAATGGTGCGGAGTTCCATTCCGACCTTTTCAACGAAGTCTGCAAGCTGCTCGAAGTGGATAAGCTGCACACTACGCCGTACCATCCACAGACGAACGGCTGCGTCGAGCGCTTCCACCTGACTTTGAACCGAATGCTCGGAAAAGTTGTGTCCGAAAATCAAAAGGACTGGGATAGCCACTTACCCGCCGTACTTTGTGCCTATAGAGCTTCAAAGCACGAATCTACCGGCTTCACGCCGTACGAGCTCGTCATGGGTCAGAAACCACGTATGCCCATCGACATTGTTCTCGGCAATGTCTCAGAAGATCGACCCAAGCACGAAACATACGTTGACTATGTCGAAGATCTGCGAGAACGGCTTATAAAGTTGCACCAGATCGCCAGGGAGCACCTCGGTACAGCAGCGGACCGCCGTAAGCAGGAATACGACCTGAAAGTCAAGCCAAAGTCATTCCAGGTCGGCGAGAAAGTCTGGTACCTATACCCGAGACGCTACACGGCTAGATCGCCTAAGTGGCAGAAACACTATATCGGCCCATTTGAAGTCGTAAAAGTGCTGCCGCCCGCCGATTATGTCATACGAAAGTCGAAGAAGTCAGAACCGATGGTGGTACACGCTGATAAGCTGAAAATATGCTATAGCGACAAGCCGACCACTAGTCTGGAACCTACTGACGACTTTGAACCCGCTGAGACAGTCACTGCATCACCCGCACAGCCGGAAGAGCAGCAGACTAATGTCAGCCAGTTAGCTACGCCTGCAAAGACCCATGAGACCTCGCGCGAAGAGACAGGTCGAAGCAGCTGTTGATAACCTGACTGTCGAACTTGATGCTGGATTGGACGTTGATGTTGGCAGACCGGAAGTGGACCGTCCCAGACGACAGCGCAAGGCGCCGAGATGTCTGGACGTCTATCAGCTATATTGAGCTATCCGTGCCAGCCGGGCACAGGCGGCGACTCCAGTGAGTCGCTGTAGAGGAACCAGCAACGCCCTCTGCCACCTGAGTTGCATAGCAGCGGAAAAGTGATGTTGGACTGGATAACCGACATCGACCACATACCGCTACTTGACACCGCCGGATATGGATTTCCGTGAGAATCCGCGCGCGTGAGCTCTGTCTGTCGTCATAGCAGCGAGAAGCCGAGCAGCAACACCCCCGCTGCAAAGCCGAAGCCTGCATGACTATGTCCGCAGCAGTCCGCCTGTAAGGTCGACTTGGTACCTACTCCGGCTGGCGGCCCGTCCTGTGTGAATTTCCAGGTGGTGCCTCAGACGTCAATAGTGCAGACTGCTCTACCCGGCACCACCCGCCGTTTCCGGAACACCAGGATTTCTGTCTGTCTGTCGTGTGTGAAGAAATGCAAGAGTTCTGTGGCCTAGCGAGAAGTACACCGAATGTACAACACCGCCCATAGCTTGACAACTCTGCTGCATTGAGTTCTGTCTGTCGTACGAGTGAGAAAAGACGTTTGGTCATCATGAGCTGGACCCGTTTGAGTCTGCGTTGACCTTCGGCCACTCCAGACCTTTACTTGACGTCGTGAATAGAGTGTGTGATGCGAGAGAAGAGCATACGAAGGGCTGATGAGTTCTGTGATGGATGTGATGCGTCGAAGTTGCGGTCTGATGGACGTTTTTCGTGAATGGATTGACGTCAGAAGCGGTCGGCAAACCCGTAAATGCAACTGTTTGGGTAGCACCGGAGAAGAAGTTGACTGGAATTCGGCTCTACTACGTCCTACCGTTCTATCTTCTTTTATACCACTTTTCCGTCCGGTTCCAGTCCGCCGATTCGATGGGACAGCGCTGACCTTGGCCAGTTGGCGTGCTATCAGCCCAGCAGAGGACTTTAAATGCTACTCCGAGCTGTTTGATTTAGCTGCGGCAGCAACTGTTGGGACCCATCTGCTGTGAAGCGAATTTCTGCCGTGAATCAGCTTTTGTATGCCCTTCAGCGCAGCACTGATTTCGGCAAAGAGAGGACTTATCGCCAACCGCGGACGACTGATTGAAGTGAACGTCAAGCCGAAATATGCCCATCTTGGTTGAAGTGCCGACTACGAGAAGCGAGAGACCTGATGTGGTGACGTTCCAGGTACCTGCGCTGCAGCGAGGGCGGACCGAGAAGCCCATCCAGCCTACAATTTGGGCTACAGTGCCAGGCTGACTCCTGCCGGACGAGAGAAATGACGTGACGAGACGATGACGCTGTTTATGTTAATGTCTGTACGATGCAAGTGATGTCGCGCAAGGTGCGCCGTTTGACCCTACGTTTGACGAAAAACTTCGTTGCTGTTACAGAAGGAACAGGTTGGGAGTCGCCGGTGCTTCGTCTACTATCAGGACGTCGAGAACACACGCTGGAAGGTTTATCAGCAGGCGCACCTGCGGTACACGCGCAAGACGACTCCGCCATCCGCCGTACCTCCAACAGTCATGCGCAGTATACGTCAAGCGGGCAATGGACAAGTCGCTCGAGATGTCATGTGGCTACAAAGAGGCATGCGCCTGGGCCGAGGTGTATTCTATGCGGCGAGTACAACCAACGCCTACGCCACCGTCAGAAGAGTAGCGGAGGAACGCGATCCAGCGCTGGAACCCTCCACCGTCGACTTCGCCGTCGGAGTCGCCGTTGCAATGGGGGCAGGCTTCCGGAACCGCATGGGCGCTACCTATTTGCCGCTGAAATACGACAAGCCGACCAGTCGCAGTGTGACCAGCGTCCACGTGCAGACCGACGTCGCGCAGTCAGTCCAAGTCGCCGGACAAAGAAAAGCTGTGCCAGAGATGCTGTGCGGAACGGCCGACGTGGTGGATCCAGAGCTGACGCCGTCGGGATTTACTCCGCCGGAGGAGCCCAGGCCGCCGCAAGCGCAGCCGCAGGCCGGCAGAGCAGAAGAATACAAGAAGCGTGGTTATAAAGTCGGAAAACGCTTACAGTCGACAGTACGTCGCCCGGAGCGCCCTGTCCTAGAACCGCCGATTCCAGAGCTACGATCCGAGAATGTGGCCGATGCGGCACCAGATGAGCTCTGGAGATACAAAATACCATTGAGACGACGTCGCACACCGTCTCCGTCGTCAAGTTCAAGCTGTGGCGAATCAACTTCCGCCCAGTAGCGAAAGTCCAAGTCACCGCAACGGCGACGCGGGAGAGCTGAGTCGTTTGAGTCAGTCATGCCGAAGCTAACGAGGGAAGCTTACATCGCACCCAGTCCGCGTGAAAAGTCGAGTGAGAAGAAGCGCGGCAGGCGAAGTCAGGTTCATCATGCCAGGGTGCAGAGGAGACGGAAGAAGTACAAGAAGAGGTCGGAGAGCGGTCACGGAGATGATGACGTGAAACATGCGCTGAGACAACTCACTAGAGAAGTTCGTCGGAGAGGGGCAGTTCGTTCGGATGAACCGCCCCACACCTGTCGAGATCCGGTGCAGTTTCGGCCTTGGCAACGTGTCCCGCACTGGAGTCGTTCTGGAAGATATGGTGATGGAAGACGTGGAGCACGGAGATGAAGAGGCAAGCGCAGAGCGGAGAAGAGTGACTTCTGTGGTGCGTTATGAACAAAAACGTGACTTTTCTGATCTTAGGTCTGTGGATCGAGAAAGCACCAGCTCTTGATGAGATAGTTCACACGGGATGGATCAAAAAGAACAATATTGACATTCTTTTGTCGAGTCTAACTGTAAATGCGTTGTACTGCATCTGTTTGGGTTACTGTTCAGTAGTTGAGTATAATTTTTGGAGTTAATTCGTGTGCCGAATCTATGATAGAAATGTGCGTTTAATTAAGAAACGACTGTTACTATGAATAGTTTCATAATTCGTGTACACAGATTGTTGATTGTCGCGGTGAAATAGTCTTCCCTGCGGATTAAATAACTTGTAAGCCTCTCCTGGCTAGTTTGGCAGTGTAAGCCTAGTTTTTGGATATTTTACATTGATGGGCTTGAGCTACGTGTTTTTGAGTTAATATAATACTCAGTGAACGAGAAATTCTCATTACAGGGCGATTTTTTTTGTTTTTGACTCAGTTTTGCTTAATAGCTGTGTTTTTCTCATTGTTGTCATGATGTTGAATGTTTTCACAGTTTTTCATTAAGCACGGGCTTAATTTTGAGTTGTGGAGTGGGTAGACCAATTATCCCTCCCTCCCTTTTATTTTTTGTGAGACAGGATAGTCATTTTTGCATAAAACTCTGTTGAGAGTGTTGCATTCTTTCTGTCAGTCTCATATGCCCTGTTCTGCGGTTATGCACCCGAACTCTAGTCGTTGCTATGGTAACCAGCGTGTTTAACGCGACAGAAATAATTATGCGAGTGGCGTGGGCTCCCCTAGCGTTCCCCGCCCTTCCATACAGTTCTAGTCGTAAGAGCATTTGAGCAATCCTACGTAATTGAAATAGTCACGTTGCTGCGGTTTGGGTGTACTAAATTTCAACCAGTCAGTATGCTGTTACTATTTTTAATTTAATTTCTTTTTATTATTATTGTTACAGCCCCACGATGGCGTGACAAGATTAATTGGATAAGGGGAAAATCATAAGAGCTTAATGCCTAGATAATAGCATTACAGTCATCTCTGAGTAACAGCTATATGAGCTCATTTTGAACCTGTAGCCCCACTAGGCGCATTAAGTTTTGAGTTGCATTACATATTATGAGACTTCCATAGCCTGGGACTCTATTTTTGTATGCATTGTTGAACTAACGGCAGTATTAGCGTTTTATATTTTTGGTGCTTTTGAATATCTGTGCAGTGTTTTTACTATTTTTTATACTGTTCGCGTTGCTTTAAGCCGATTTTTATGCTAAAGGTGCTGCATTTGTTTGTTAACTTTCCATTTTCTAGATAGAACCAGGCAATGTGGAATTGGAACTTGAATAAGTCCGACAAGACTTAATTGTTGCCCTGATTAAATAACTCTCAGTGAAATAGATATCCGATAGGACGCTACAGTGTCATTTCTTTAAATTTCTGTTGGCTTGGCCATAGGCCTGTACTATGCCCCACGTTGATGGATTTTTGGATTATTTCGAGTTAAGCACTCGATGTTTTGTTTCTGCAATTTTTAAGGAATAAAACGGAGATGTTTCAGTGCTGTAAGTGTTTGCTAAATTCTTGTGTTACTATTATTTTCTTTGCCCTGCATACAGTTCATGAGTTTTCAGTCTGGTGACATGTGCGAATCTCTCTAGTTTCTACCCGTGTTAGAGTTTCTTGGATGAATAGCGTGTGTAAATTGTGTCGGTTGGATAGTCACGTGTTTTGATTGGTTTTCAGCCCCACGTATTTGCTTCTTAGTTTCCTTTTTAATTTTAATTTTCCAGCCCCACGTGAGTTTCCGAGTCAGCCGTTAGATTGTGTTGCTTAACCAGTGTGCGTACCTCCTGTTTCCGATTTTATCCATTATAAATTTCTATCCCCATTTTATTATTTTATTTTTTATTTATTTTTCAGCCCCACGTTAACGCCTTGAGTTTTTCAGTCGAGTTGCGTCAAGTGAACAGTGTGTCGAGTTTTTCTACGGTTGTTTAGATAAATATTCTCGTGATAACTTAATCCTCCTAGATAATTCTAGTTAAATAGTTCAGAGCATTCCGAGATATAAGAATTGTGATGGTTATACCGTGGTTTTTGCTGGTATCGTTGCAAATATGATATTTTAATAATCTAAGAACTTTCCGAGAGTGTGTTTCTTGTCACGTGTTGGTATAAGTAAAAGTTTTACGCTGTGGGGAATTTATTTGTAACACCCGTGTCTGTTGAAACGTGTGTACAGTCGTGTCAGTCGACGCCGAGTTAATTAGATTTGATTGACAGCATGAATTGGTGTTCAGTGGGGCCCATAGTTTTCCGCGGGTCGCGGAATTTCGAGCCGAGCCGCGGAATTTGCCCTTTGCCGCGGAATTTTGATATTTCCGCGGAATTTTGCAGAAGTTGAGAAATGACCGGTGATTACTACACCTTGAAAGCT
>Ga0209568_1001094_pt1 | contig 10105 bp, 8 predicted proteins | sample WorMetOlspDAHAB2_FD_187406 | JGI IMG/M metagenome (GOLD analysis project Ga0209568, IMG submission 187406) | Marine gutless worms symbiont microbial communities from Max Planck institute for Marine Microbiology, Germany - Olavius sp. DAHAB.2... ...
CTCCCTTCCCTTCCCCTTCCTTTTCCCCTCCCTCCCTACCCCTCCACTCTTTTTCCCTTAGAAGTAAGCCCCCTTATTGCGGCTAGGAGGTCTGGGAGAGCGCTTTACCTCCCCCAGCGGGTCCGGGCGGAGCCCGTCCGCCAAACGCTATCTGGTGAATTTAAGGCAAAAAATATAGCCTAAAATAGCAACGATTTTCAGGAAATAAAACATCAAACTGGGGACTGGTTGGAGACGTGGTACTGTGGTAACTACTTCACTTTCACGCCGGACTGCGAAAGAAGCCTTCAGTTTACGTTACGTAGACTATAGATCGCCCAACGCTGTTTAACCGTCGATCGATAAACACCGTTAGCAATGGTGTCGGAAGGGCACCTGTCCGGCGCTTCGCGCCGGAAAAATTCTTGTTGTGCCCCTCCATTTTTTTAAAGTGCCGCCTTAATTGGACGGGCACACCATACTGTTCGGGAGTGTACGCCTTCGCCGTCTTATACTTAAAACTGGCTAATCATTGATGAAGCCGCTGTATATAGAAACTTGGTTTAACTTTTGTAGAAGCTGAAGAAAAATGCTAAATTATTGTTCAAATGTTAACGTTCTCCTGTAATTTTTAAAGTATTGTGTAAGGGAGAAGGCAGAGCTGACGTGCTACACGCAAATGCGCAATTAACAGGGTTCATACTGGTTGGCAGCAGCAAAGCTTAGGTATAGAAATGAACATATTTATGTACATAAAAAAAACGTATTTTATCTTAAGTGGTACTTAAATCCAGAGTTGTTAAGTGTCATTAAACTTTAAAAGATACGTTTATATAACCGGCCAGGAGTTGCCGACAGCGTCGACTCATGCTAACAATGGTGCCAGGGTGTCTGGGGACGAAGTCCCCAAGAAACGGAAGCAAAATGCTAATACTGTACATATTTTAACGTCAATGGTGGCTATTCAGGATGAAACAATTCATTATGTCGCCACTAAAGTGGGGGACTGTAACAAAACTGGGGGTGTGCCCCAGCCTCAAGCCGTCACTGAACCTATGATGGAATTAGGTGAACAAATGTCCATAGGAAATCTGTGAAGGTAAAGGTCAACAAACTTATGTATGGGCAAGTTTCGCTTGCCACCGGCCTGTGTATAGTCTACTAGCCTACAGCAACAAGAGTCCCAGGCTAATTTTTATATAGAAAATTGTTGAGGTTTATGGCTCTGCGGGTACAATTAGTCATTTTGGCGAGCGCTTTCGTGGCGGGCAATACACTGGTGAGTTTCTAGTTTACCCACGTTGTTCTACGTGCCCAACTATTTGTAGACGTGGGGGCACGCCCCCGTGCCCTGTGGTTCCGGACCCACTGTCTGGGGCACGGCCCTTCGGTGATGGTGTGGGGTCAGGTCATCTGAGAGACGGAAATCCCTCAATTTGGTATGGGGTCTTGTGCCCCCGTTCCCAGCTATTTGTAAAAATGGGAGCACACGCTGCCGTGCCCTACATGGGGTCGGCGACACTGTAAGTGACATACTAATGGTAAATCCTGCAGGTGTCATTGACGTCTATTATGTTAATCTTTACAGCCGTTTAACTAGTCGGCTTGACCTGTCGTTATAAAGCCGTAGTCTGGCTGAGTAAAAGTCTATAGCCAGTGATATTTTAGTATTGAAATTTGTTTTAGTTTTTATATAGTATCAAAAATTTGATTTAGTTGTAGTTATAGTTATAGTTTTCAGTTTGATTTAGTTGCAGTGTTTATATAGTTTATGGAACTTTGATTTAGTATTAGTTTAGTTTTAGTTAATAAGTTTTGTTTCAGTTTTTATATAGTTTTTTATATAGTATTTTTGTGCGCAGTTTCAACTGACATTTAACAGCAATACGCAACAAACAATCTGCCAAACAACATAGTACTGTATTGCAGCTTTAGTGCTAACTTATTTGCAGTTCATTTCCATTAAAGTAAAAGTTCCAAAGTTCACACAGAGATAGTGATGCCTGTGTTCGCCAATACTTTTTTGTTCAGTTTCAAACAAACTTGCATTTGCAATGACTTGGTCACTCTGTTTCTGCGACCAGCAGTAAGCAGGCCGCACACAGAAAACCCCTGTCAATGTACGCCTGACTTGCAGGCGCAGTAAGAATGTCTTGAGCGATGAGGGGCAGTTTGTCATAAATGTTCACTCGGTTGTTCCAGAATTCATTTATAAGAAGCATCAGAAGTTGCAAGGTGATGATCTTCCACCTCCAACATGTACACGTAGTATTGTACCTAGACAACTGACTGCCAGTTCCCGAGTCCACGTTCTGTGACATCTTATGGGCCAATAATTTGGTTCATCTCATAGCATTTTTCTAATTTTTTTATTTGTTTTTGTATCAGATTTGTTTTAGTTTTAGTTTTTATATAGTTTTCCACGATGAAGACGACGCAGGCGTATCCAGCGGTGCTGGAACTAATTCAAAAGTGGGAGGCACATGTCAGGCGCGAAGCGCCAGAAAAAAAAATTTGTCGTGTCTCTCCACTTTTTGGCTTTACAAGTACAATCCGCCGTTTTGGTAAGCGCTTCCTTGTGGTCAGTGCAGTTTGATCACTTTCTTGTTTTTTGTTCTTCTTACTCTCGGTGCTCCGTGCCCAGTCATTTGTAAAAGTGTGGGCACGTGCCCCGTGCTCTTGGTGGAGTGAGAATAACAACTAAAGACAATACTAGGCCCTATATAAAAGTAGACGGACACAGTGATATTTGCTAATTACAGAGTTGTACTCCGAGTGCTATTTATAGTATTCTAACTATTCTGGGAATTTTTCTCGTGCCATTTCCCGTCTAAAGATACCATTTATATTTTATGACCAAGTTTACGGCAAGTTACTGTGCTTGTTTCTGTGCTAATTACAACAGCGGCCGGTATGTCAATCAACTGTATGGTAACAGTCAAGGGGCGATATGGTCGGCTGAATTTACATGCAGTGGATCGGAAACCAACGTTTTTAACTGTGGTCACTTCAGCGATTTCTCCAATCGCCGATGCAACGCAGTGTCTGTCATCTGCAGTCGAGGTGAGCCGGTTCATAGTTGATCACATTATAAACAGTAGTTCACACAGTGTTAATGGCGACATCGCAATCCAACGAAAATGGTAAAAATTGGACACATCACAGAACACAAACGCTTAATCGATTACAATAAAACTTTGCACAATTGATGTCCATAAGACAGACACATACACGAAATTTGCTCAGATCGCTGGCAAGGGAGCGTATGGGAAAACACGAGAAACATAAGGCTTTTTTCTTTTTCTTTTTTTGCCGGATTCGCCTCTTTTTGGTGCACAGAATCCCGCGGAAATTTCACATAATAAAATTGTAAACTAACCCACCTCACGTGAATAATGACGCCGCACTACCTTGTGAATGCAAAAGAGTCATTTTCAGCTGCCTCTACTTCAGATGACTTCAGTTATCACAGACTAAAACAGTACTCGACTGTATAAATTAAGGTAAATTCGCTTTTGTTCGTAACTGCTTACTTTTTTCTCGATTGCGACTTCCGGTTTGTATGTGAGGTCTTCAAGGTCAGCCACAGAGCGTCTACTTGCAACAACGCATCTCATGCTGCTCTACGGATGGTCGACCACCCACACAACCCCTGCACACAACACATCAACCGGCTTTTGTCAGAGCCACCAACTTATTACTGGGGAAGACTATTGTAACTTCGGTTAAGTGAACATTGCAGACAAGACACAGAGTAGATAGAGGTGATAGGGATACTTATTTTGTTATGTTCTGGTGGAGCGAGACTTTTATCATAATAACTGTTATATACTGCAAACAGAGGTACTTTTGTGATTCACAAGGTAGAAGTTTATAATTTTCTGATGTGTTATAGAACATATTTAATCTTAAGTTTCAGTTATATCTGGAGTAAAGTGTCATGAAACTTTTGAGTTACGACCACACAACGGGCCTTGGTCCACTGACAGGCGACGACTCTGCTAATATATTTCTTGAGAAGCTGAAACAAAAATGCTGAAGTAATGTTCAGTTTTTAACATAAATACTGGCTTTTCAAGACTGGGGCGCCTGCGCCAAACTGAGGGCCTGTGCCTCCCGGCACAGTCCTAAAACCGCCAATTCTATCACACAACTAGGTTATCCCTTCACTTCTTAGTTTCATTGAACAGTTTCCTAAACTGGGCTATGAGATCACAAACAATATATCTTCAAGTATTAATTGTGTGTAGTTATTGAAGCCCGATTCGCATATGGCGTGGCCAATTTATCTGCATATACTCCATCCCAATCCGCTCACAATGCACGCGTTACTATTTTTAAATTTCAGCATGAAGTCGACTTTTGGCAATTATTAACATCAGCTTACATCCGTCTGCCAGTATACTTCCACTATCGGGTATACCCCAGGCCATATTACACCATTATACAAAACGACGGTTTACTTAAGGTAGGACTAATAAATGTAAAAAAAACTTAACAGTTTAAAACCGTCTTTAACGGCGACACTCACTACATCACACAACTGAAACAGCAAAAATTAAAAAGGTGCTATTACTTTTGCAGCACATCGCCATAATGTCAACGTGCTCCTAAGTAATAGCACCTTTCTAATTTGGCTGTGTTAGTTGTGTGATGTAGTCCGTGTCGCCATTAAAGACGTTTTTATAGTGTTAAGTTTTTTCACATTTATATTTGCTGTTTTATTACAATTTTTGACAGTACCAATTATGAGACTCGACATGCTTAAAGGCATTAATTTTTACTGTGGTTTAAATATCTACGGTGCCGTCGTATTCAGCGACCGCGATTGCCTATAAAGGCGCTACAATTGTAGAGATTTTGGCATATTTTCACTTCGCATGCGTACAAACGGCTATTTGGGAGCTTTTGGTCAAAAATCTGACCTCGTCATTCGCTTCAGTGACCCCGATTTCCCTTAACAGGGGAATAACTTGTGTGTCGGAATACATTTTCGCTATGTTTTGGCGAGTTCTTTAGTGCGCATGCGCAGAAATAATTTTAATTGTGCTTCCCGTCTAAAACTGCCATCACCATTGATTTCAGCGGCTATGATTTCCTATAAAGGGGACAACGTTTTGGCGATTTTCCTACTCGTTAAACGAACTTTAAGAATATTTTAACTGCGCATGCGCGGAAACGGCTATTTAGGAGCTTCCGGTCAAAAATCGGACCCCGCCATTCGCTTCGGCGACATCGATTTCTTATAAGACTGGTATATTTCCACTATCGGATGACGTTTTTGGCATATATTTGATGTTTTGTGCACAATTTTCATTTGACCTTGTGACCATGAACTTCGACCTTTTGACCTTGGGGTGTCTGGTGAATTAAAAGATTGACACATCAAACGCACATACCAATTTTAGCTTCCTCCGATTATCCGTTCCTGAGTTATATGTGACTCAATCTGATCACATTACCTTCCCTGGAACGGTCACTGCGCATGCGCCGTGTCATGTGATCTATCACCGGGGGCAAAAATGATCCACATTTTTGAAATCCCTGACTCCAATTTTCCTATTCACTTCGTCACTTTCCGGGAGGTACGACGAAGATTAAGCCATGTTATAGGCGAAAAATAGTGTTCTCGCATTGTGAAGGCTACAAAGTTTACTGCGCATGCGCAGTATCACGTGACCTGTGCATAGGGGGTCCCCCAAGCCACACGTAACAAGTTTGTATTCGAATTGTGTATACAACTGCCGGCCATTGTAGGCCATTTGCTGCGTGTACTATCGGTCAGAAATGATCCTGTCCAGTCGAGCATGACTCCTGACAACCCGACGCCGATATCAAGTCGCTTTAATAGGATTTCGTGATCTATACAATCAAAGGCAGATGACAAGTCTAAAAGTTTAAGTATAATGTGATCGTTTGAGAATCAGCTGCTAACAGTATGTCGGACCAAACACGTTACATAGCTGATTAAGTGGAGTATTTTTTTCTATACGCTGACTGATTGTACAGTCCGTTAGTTGCCAAGTAATTATGCAATTGATTTGCCACATCCCGCTCAACGACCTTCGACATGAATGTTAAGTTAGACACAGGTCGAAAATTAGTGAGGTCAGCGGTATCAAGACCGCTGTTCTTCAGACGTGGTGATATGATGGCACGTTTCTCGGATGCGGAAAACTTGCCTTCTGCTAGCGAGGCGTTTACCATGTCGGTGAGATACGGTAACTGCAAATCAATGTACTCACGTAACAGAAATGTTGGTACCGGATCGAGCGTGCACGACTTCACCGGCGAGCTCATAATGATACGACGAACTTCGCCTGGTGTACATGGACTTCAGTGTTGATGTTGCCAAAACAAAGACTGGTATCGGTGACAGTCCGCTGGTTCTCAATCGAATGTTTTCGATTTTCCTCGCGAAAAAGTACTAAGATTAAACAAGTTGGATTTAAGGTGCGCAGACACTCTGTTGTCGGCATATCCAAGTTAGTAAAATACCCATGAACCCTAGCTGTGATTTCTCATGACAGAGATATGTCTATACCTGCGATTAGAAATAAAAACTACAAATAAGATACAAACAAAAATGTACTTTTTACCAACTGCCATATTCTTACTATTCGTCGTCAGATTTTACCAAATTTTGTACGTATTTTTAAGAAGCTTTCAGCTTTTGGGGGACTTCGTTCCCAGTCCTCCTACCTCCGGTCCCGAGACACTCTGGGTATTCCTTCCCTACTCGCATACTCATTCTTCCGCCACTGGTAAATAGGGAGGTCGATTTGTCAATGAATCTAGCTATTTATTCCTTTTTACGGCATGTTTGGTGTACTTTGTGCAAGGAGATTAGAGTGGTTTGAATAGGGGATTTGGGTGTCCAGGCTCTCTATCGCTTGCCATACCCCACACGCACAATTTCAATTTTATTTTCGGTTGGGGTTAGAGTCTGAAGTAAAATTAACGCTGATAAGCATGCCGACTCTCAAATTTTAGCATATTCAAACATTTTAATAAAACAGCAAATATAAATGTTAAAAACGTAACAGTTTAAAAAGTCTGTAACGACGACACGGCCTGCACATGACACATCTAAAACAGCAAATATAAAAAACGTGCTATACTTAGGAGCACTTTGATATTATAGCGATGTGCTGCAAAAATAATAGCACCTTTTGGATTTTTATTCTGTTTTCGTTGTGCGATTTAGGCCGTGTCGCCGTTACAGACTGTTTTTAACTTGAATTTTTTTTCACATTTAAATATTCAACATTACGAATGGTTCATCTGTGTCAAGTTTCACATAGTCTAATTTTCCAGAATCTCAAAAACTGATGGCTTATAACCGTTTCAGTTGAGAAGAAAAACGGCCACTGTAGGCTGTGTTTAATTTTCTTGGCTTGCAAGGACACGGCTTATGCGCCATTCTATCGAGTGCGTGTCTTTACATTTGCAGTGAGGTTGGTTGAAGGCATACGTCCCGAAGTCGGTCGTGTTGAAGTGTATCATAACGGTGTCTGGGGAACTGTGTGTGACGACCAGTTCACGGATGCTAACGCAAGAGTCGTCTGCGATGTGCTCGGATATGGGTGAATTTTCATTTCAATTTGTTTGCCATAAAACATACAAAAATAGCAACACAGAAACAGCTAGCAAGAGACAACAAAAATCACCAAGGTAGTATCTCCTGTTATAGTCGTTATAGCAAGATGACTAACTGAATACAAGAAGAAAGGGAGGGGAGCAGCCTGCCCTAACAATAAAAAATCGTTCCCGCGCCCCTGGCCAGTTAGCATCAATCTGGCCGCCGGTTAAAAAATTACAGACGTCATGGCCCAAAGCTACAAATTCCAAAGCCAAGACCAAAGCTACATAAACCCGCCAATGCCTATATGACTTGGTGTAAATATTAAAGAACGGTGCAATGTTAGTTTAAAATTGCTAAGTGGTGAGCCATGGAGTATAAAAGTAGGGAGGTTGCACAGAGCCCAATTTATGTAATATATTGCATTCTTTACTCGAAGTTTCATTTTGCACACGACCATTTCCGACCCATATCGGTGGGTTGTGGTAGTTATTGTTTTTTGACTTTGGTGATTTACATGTGAAGGGAAGGGAATGGAAGGTAGGGAAGGGGCCTACTTCTGAAGGACGGGATAGGAAGGGGAGGGAAACGGGAAGGGAGAGGAAGGGAGGAGAGGGAGAAGAAAGGGAGGGGAGCAGCCAGCTCTTACAATAAAAAATCGTTCCCGCGCCCCTGGCCAGTAAGCATCAATCTGGCCGCCGGTTAAAAAAATTACAGACGTCATGGCCCCTAATGGGATTCGCCATAAGGCAGACGCAGTCAAGGTTCAAATTCCAAAGCCAAGACCAAAGCTATCAGTACCAAGGCCAGGTGGCCACGGCAACGGCAATCTACAAGGCTTTTGCTTTCAAGACCAAGGTAACGTTTCATAATATGCCTAGCAAGCGAAACATGTACAAGGTTATTTTGTTATGCTGTAAAATAAACATGCATTTAGCTGAAAATGCATTATACTAACATCTTTATGACTATGCATTATGATTTGAAATGCAGGCATGAAGTCAGTTTTAAGGCAAAAATAGGGCTGACGTGTTTAATTGTCAATAGCAAGGCTAAAAACTTGAATTCCGAGATCCTGACCACGGAGTCTACAAATTTTAGACTCCCTTGCCAAGTCCAAAGACTTGAGGTGTCCGTAGTCCGTCCACATTGTAGACCGCGTTTTGCACTGTATACTGTACATGCTGATCATCTAAATCACAACTAGGGGTTCGTTGCAGGCCAAGTCAACATGCAGTCTCGACTTATCGTATCTGGTGCTTCTGAAACAGAAAAAAAGCCACCCTCGGCTTCCTTTTAACATAGGAATTTGAACAGCTGTACGCTGCACACAACGAAAGGACGACACAGACCGAAATAATAAATTATGCAAAAAATTCCAATCATCAGCACAGAGCAGACTCTTGTGCACCACTCCAACCGTCACGTGGCGCTAGCGTCGATGTGTTCAAAACGGGACTTCATATGAAACCACTAATTACATTGTTTTTTTTGCCTTTGTGTAACCGCCCTACTTTTAAACTTTCTGGATGAGCTGTCTTAGGTGAACACTTAAATTTAGCCATAGACCAAAGGTCTACCTTGTCGATTGTTTCTTTCTGTTGCTTCGGTGATGTTCAGTGGCCCTGAACGAATTTGCAAGTGGGGTGCACCGGTCCAGCGCGAAAGTGGGGGCACCCATGCGGCGCGAAGCGCCGGAAAAAATATTTTGGTCGTTCCCCGCCACATTTTGGCTGTAAAAGCACAAGTATTGTTTTAGTCGTATTAGTGAGCGCTTTCATGGTGTTCAGTACAGTTTGGTCAGTTTCTTGTTTGCTGTCTTCTACTCGCGGTGCCCCCGTGCCCAGCCATTTGTGAAAGTGGGGGCATGTGCCCCCGTGCCCTATGGAGTCGGCGCCACTGGTCATGCATGTTCAGAATAAGGCTTTGTCTAGAATAAATTGCATAATAGTCCAATGGCTGAGGGCCATTTAATTAAAACGTACAGATGCTTTGTTGCTTTTTATTGAAAAGGGTGTACTGTGGGACGTCTGAAATGGGCAGTATCAAGTTTGACCTGTGAGTAGGGTAACCTAACAGTTCTAATCCCAACAAAGGGATTTTTGACCTTTGACACCTGTCAATCAAAACTTCTGAGGCACCGACGATCAAAGGCGATGGCCCGCGGCGTCCCCGGCCTCCCAACCTCTTACCAGTCAACCTGGTACTATAGTGCCAGCTTATAACCCTAGGCATAACCCTAACCCTAGTGGGAAAGGGGGGAGGGAGGGAGGAAGCGCGCACGCCCCTGGGCGAGACCGACCTCGTATTGAAAAGGACCGTCAAAAAAAAGTCATTAACATTCCTGCAAAAGTTCTGACGGATCGACGATCAAAGGCGATGCCGAGTACCCACTCGAATGCACCTCTCACACGATTTCAAAGAAGACCCCTCAAAATATGATTAACATTCCGACTCCAGACGGCAGACGAGCACGTGGCCCTTGAGAGCACCTGCCGCAGCATTCCGAGACGACGGTTCAAAAGACGCGCCACCGCCGCCGCC
>Ga0209568_1001095_pt1 | contig 10103 bp, 9 predicted proteins | sample WorMetOlspDAHAB2_FD_187406 | JGI IMG/M metagenome (GOLD analysis project Ga0209568, IMG submission 187406) | Marine gutless worms symbiont microbial communities from Max Planck institute for Marine Microbiology, Germany - Olavius sp. DAHAB.2... ...
ATCTACAATCACGTATCTTTAATACTGTGTGACCTATGGAAAATCACTATTTTTTAAGATATATAACGTCATATACCAAATATTGTGCTCTGCTACATGTTGGCCATTGTTTTTTGAGTGTGTCTGTGTGCTGTTTACTTGGAGTTTAACGGATTTGAGTACATCTAAGTTTATTATGGGCAGCCAACTGTGAAGAGCGTTTTTTGCTTTTCTGGCAGCCCGTCATCGTGCTATTTTATTTTCTATATTTGTTCTATTAATATTTATTGTACGTTGGCAAATAAATATGATGATGATGATTGTATACAGGGGCGGACTGGACCGCCTGGCAGCCTGGCACTTGCCAGGTGGACCGGTTGGGCCGCCGTCCAGGTGGGCAGCCACGTCAAGTGTTAAAGTAGGTCAAACGACTTACCCCGTTAACAGGGGAACGGTAGGGATGGAGGACAGAAAAGAGAGCGAGGGACAACGTCACAAAAAGGAGGAGAGGGAAGGAAGGAGTGGAATGCCCCCCGAGTTCCTGGTTTCGACACTGATGATGGGGCCGGTCTGCCTAATTAGCCAGGGCCGGTTTGAAGAGCCAGTCCGCCCCTCATTGTATAGATTACATAATCCCACCATGTTGTTGTTGTATGTGATGTGATGTGCAGAGGCAGACAGCTGACCATGATTATGACATGACGGCTCCAGGCCACGCTTCTCATGCTGCAGACTCCAGGTGTGTGAGCCTGTCACAGGTGGAACGACTGTCAACCAGCTCATCACACGAACAGATGCTGGCAGCGTTGCGTCGCATCATCACACGCTACGATGTTCAAGATGCAACGGCTCAGTTGCTGCACGAGTGGCGCCGTCTAGCGGTCGTCGTCGATCGATTTCTCTTCTGGATCTTCGTCGTTGCGACTGTCAGCTCAACGCTTCTCATTCTCGTTGTCATTCCAGTCGCCAGGTGGCTCTGACGTCGCTCTGAGTGCAGTCATGCAATTCATTTACTCGAGCCCGTCTTTCTGTGGGTTCTATGCTCTGCGTTCCCGAAGAACCCCGCACTCTGACAGCTGATTGGTGCCGTGGACGGAATAGTGCAGCGTCCAGGATATCGTCTATGTTCAAGTGTTTGACCGCTGAGAATTGTTCGTTTGTGATAGCCTGCTAATGCGTCATACAGATGTTGAGTTGATTTGCAAACGACGATTTGAGGAGTGAATGCCGACATAAGTACATGGACTCATACTCAGTCACTGTCCGAGTCTGACCTTGGGACGCACATGCAGGCCAGTGCCAACGACCCCACATTGGCGAAAGACGGGCTTAGCTGTCTGGATCGACCACGGCTGTAATATGTCGATAAACTGCACGGAGGGTGGAAGTTGGACATGAGCCTCGCTTGAAAGTGGAAATTGCACCTGTGCACGAAATTCCCTATAGTTCTGTGAAGTTTTGAATGTTCTTAAGTTACGTTGTGCTATAATATTTTATTATAAATTCGTACACGCAGTTCAGCAAAAACACCAAAAACACCAAAAAAACCCAAAAAGCCTAGAAAATCATCATGGATGACAAAGGTACAATAAAGACATGTATAAAGGTTAACATAAGTGGCGCTGGAACGAATTTGTAAAAGTGGGGGAGGGGGCACCGGTCCGTAAAAAAATTTTTTGGTCGTGCCCCTCCACTTTTTGGCTTTAAAAATCACGATCGTTTTGGTGAGCGCTTTCGTGATGGTCAGTAGGCTACAGTTTAGTCGGTTTCTTGTTTGCTGTTCTTCTACTCACGGTGCCCCCCCCCCGTACCAAGCCATTTGCCTCATGGAGTCGGCGTCACTGTTAACATGTTCAGGGCGGCCAAAAAAAATAAACCACTACCAAATTATCAAAAAATTGTGTTAAATCGTATTAAAGTCTGCCAATGACATTAGATTTCTTCGTCGAATTAAAGAAATGATCAAGCACTATAATATTATTCGTCTATATTAAATATTCTCTGCGTGACCTACTTTTTGACGTCAATAACAATGACTAACCTACAAAGTAGCGACATGCGTCACATAAGGTAAATGATGTCAGCGCTCCCTTTGGCATCAGCTCGACTTAGCAAGCTATGAATTCTATTCCTAAAAGATCTATTAGATGGAGATTTAGGTAAAAATTGCATTGATTTCCATATTTTATCTTATTTTCTGGTTTTCAATCATGATTTTGTCATATACATTGATTTTACGAATGTCGCAGCTTCAAACACAACAAATGACGACGTCACAAATTAGGTCACTCATAGAATATTTAATACAAATTCCTAACATTAATGTGCTCATTTTGTACTCAAAGATGATGAGAAATGTAGCCGCACTGGCGGTTTTAATACGATTTAATGATGATTCTTGATAATGGCTTACTTTTTTTGGGCCACCCTGTATAATAGGTTAACAAATTAGCAAGCACTGAGTCGACTGTATCATTGTTCAGATATGTAGGCCTAGGCCTACATAGTAAACTTTATAAATCTGTGACAATGAGTTCATTCTGTCATTCAGTCGCAATCTTGTAGGGCAAATGTGCTTCAGCAGTGCGACGTCGTAAACTCAAGTATGTCTGCAAATTGTTGTGCGCGAAATTTCATCAGTCGTAATCGGCTTACACCGTCTGCAAATAACTTTGTAGGATTTGTCCGATTTCTGCAAGAAGTGTTAACTGTAGACCCTGCGGCTTTATTGTGCGGCCATGCGTCGCATCAAGAAATGGCTCACTGCAGCGGTTGCATGACTTTTCACAGACGACATCCGCATGAGTCGATGTTAATTAATCGGCAGTTTTAACACAATTGGAAATATCGACAAATAACCAGAAGCGCTTAAATCGCGAGACCTTACATCGCCAGACCTGACAACGCGAGACCACACAGCAAGGGTACATCTCGCGAGACTGGACAACGCGGCACCAGATCAAACAGTAGTGTCGGAGCATTAGCTGATTTCTAGTACATATAGGCCCCTATTTCTACTAATACTGCCGATCTAAAGCCACGACATATGATTATTTTAGAGGTATAAGAATTAGCTCTGTATTATTAAAATTTTTCGAGCATTGCTTGAACGGTTTCCAAACATTTTTCACGAGTGGAGATGGCGCTCATATGGAGTCCCTACAGCCGCGGGACGACAACAGCAACAACAGCAGCAGCGAGGACGAGGACAGTTAGGCGCCCGTGCCAGCAGCGACAACTTCAGGGGCATCGGAATCGGCAACGGCAGCAGCTGCATCAACCTATGACGACTGCTGCGAAGTGTGCCTTGTGGCGCCGCAATCATGCTGGCTTCGCACTGGTGCCGTGCGGACATGCGCGGTTCAGTGAATATTGTGCTATGCGCGTGTCATATATAGATGTGGGATGCCCTGTTTTGTCATGCAGATATCACCATGGTAATGCGCATTTTTTATTAGACGACAGTCTATGCCGAAGTACTCGGGCGATATTCAGTCGAATTATTGCTACCTACTTTTGTGCTGTTTCGCTACTTTATTTTATCAAAGTACATAAACACGTAGACGGTATACAATAAGACGCACAAATGACGAAGAAAACTATTTGAAACTGACATATACAACTCATATAATACTCCAAGCAGCAAACATAAAATTATAGTGAGCAGCTACTCGAACATTGAAACAAGTCTCGCATTACCATGACCACCCTCGTTATATGGTCTCGCGTGGTCCAGTCTCGTGATGTCAGTTCTCGCGTTTTCAGTCGCCCCAAATAACCGTCTCTCAGTCGTCAACATGCAGTCATAACTGGTGTCGACAACAGCTGAAACCTTACAAACTGTGGTTCCTGTAACGACCTTTCCGTGAAATATGAACAACAGACGCAAAATGCAAGCTTTTAACTGTAACCGTGTGCACAGTTTACTATGTGAATAAGAAGACCATACAACTTCTATCCGCTCACACCTGTGCGTGTTGCGACGACATGCAATTAGTGACACTGCGATGTGGAGATCGAGTTAACACAACCTTATCATGACATCGCGCTTGCAGTAAAGCGCTGCCAACTCTGCGTCAGCCGCCGATCAAATCGCCTACATTACACACATAGACAAACAGACCTGATTCGTGAACTCGCAAACGCTGTAGTTCTGTCACCCAATAAGCCTCTAAATTTCCCACCCGGTTCAACAAAGTAGGCCTATAAAAAAAGTCCAAGCTCGTTCTTACATCAATAAATGTACCGAAACACAATTCCGACATAACAGTTCAGTAACGATGTTCCTGACACAATTAGGGCTACTGTTCACACACTAAAGCATGTTTATGCCCCTGTGTAAACAAACAAACGAACGGCGGCCTGAAACTGGATTCTCGCTAGCACAGATAGACGATCAGGCCTCCAACTACGGCATAGCCTAAGTAGGCTGTTTGTTGAACTGTGTTGGCGTTTTGTTTTCTTATAACTTTTGTAATCTGGCTACGTCCGATCCAACTCAACTCAACTCAACTTTTCGGCTGTGACTCGGTTTTGCTTTCTCGCCAGAAACCAAAATGTATCGTCTCAAAGGCAACGCGAAATCTGTCCTGTCAGCCATAGTTCCTTTCCAGTGGTGGATCCCGGCTGACGAGTTCATCGCGAGTGCCGTCGACCCCATCGTAAGGTAAACCTGGGTTATTTGCAAAAGAAATAAACCAACTTTAAAAAGAGAAAATAGGCCTAGTGAATTTAGGCCCATTAGGCTAATTTGATATACTAATTTGTATTTTTTCAATTAGCCTACATTTTGTTAAGATTAGTAGTTTAACCTGATTCTTATACTCGTCGACCTTCCCGCCCCATTTCCTCGAATATGTCCCTTCCTTCATTGTGTAAGAATTGCAGCATCCAGATTTTTGTCATACCGACACCAACAGTCTGCAATGCAACTGCCTTCGCAACGAGAGTTGAATTATACCTACAGGATGTTCCGAAAAAAACGGAAAAAAGACAGCCGAATTTTTTCCAGTCGGCACGTTAATCGGCCGACACACTGTACAGTTAATCGGCTAAATTTGTTAGTTTATAAGAACGCCGGCAAAACGGCGATGTACAAAAAGTAATGCAGAACACAACTACGAACTTTCGACAACAGAATCACGTCAAAAGTTTCAGGAATTCTTTACGCTTTGGTGCAGTTATTGTGTGCACACATGCGCTTCGAATAAGTGTAGGCCTATAGGTCCAGGATGCAGATTTGAATAATTATTGTGCAGCCACCATTTACTCGTGTATTGGGTAATATTTAGGCATACACACATCAGAATCTACATTTCTGGCCAATAAGCTTTTGTGGATTTTTTGTTTTTGTTCTCTGATGTATTCTAACTGTCAGACGGTAGGCTACTCTATGATTCAAGAAACTCGCTGAAACTACCAGATAAGTTGCACGCACCAGCAGGGCGCTTCAATCGTTCATCACAAAATGTAATGTAGGCCTAAATGTCTCCTATACAGAAAAGTGTTAAAATATCCATTTGAAGATCATCTAAGTATTTACAAAATGTGCTAGTTTCTGATCACATAAAAACTCAACAAAGAAGTTAAAACACGTTTGACGATAGTTATCCTACACTCTATATCGTAGTTGATAGTTGACTCTTACCATTCACGCGGCTAATCACATCCACATAACATAGCAAATACACAATTTGACCAAGAACGCCGTGCAATAAAGACGGCGACACTTTGAAAGCATGCGTGACTATCGTGAATCACGCGCATGGATCACATGGATCACGTGCATGGGATTTCGTTTCGCGTCGTCCGTCGCTGTTCTGACGATCGCTGGACTGCAGCGTACGTGATAGCTTCCATCTGCTGCCACGCACCAGTGTCATTCCTGTTCACCAACATCACCCCACGCATGATAATGCGCAGAAAACACAACAATATGGCTAAACGCATCGACCTATGCTACGCTTCATCGTAGGCTACTCATCAGTGATTAATCAATCACTGTAGTTAAATTGTATTGTGTGTCTGGATTTTTTAAGACCGCTCACAAGTGACATGTCATCAGAATTACTAGTTGACCAAATAAGCTGATACGACACCGAACGCTGCGGTATACGCATGGTTATTGTTTTATTTCAAAAGTATTATGTTTTTATTTAAACAGACATCACATTTCATGGTTAAAAATGGTAAAACTAACAGGCAATGAAGTGCCGTAAAATTTCAATCGATTAAGACGAATGAAAACTAGAAACCCTACAAGTGTAAAAACGGTACAACGAAACAACACAGAAAACATTTAGGCCTAAACACTATATTGCTTTTGGCGAATTTAGTTCGTTATAAATGGCATTATTATTATTGTTTTATATGTTCTTTATTTTATTATTATTTTTATCATTTTATTATGCAATGTTCAGGGTTTGTTTGAAGTAGCAAGGGCCACGTTGCACGTATAGTTAGATAGTTCCAGCACTGCATGACTCCTCTGCTAAAAGGAATGTACAGGGTGGTCCAAAATACGGATACCAAGGTTTATTTTTGGGGGGATAACTTCGGTAATTCAGTAGTGTTTGTTTTGCTAGGTAATGTGGCCACACAATAAAGGTGTTGTGGGTGGAAGAACTTCACGTTTACGCGACATAAATTTCTGCTTGCAACAGTGAAAGAATGGTTAAAATCGGTGCTGAATTACCGAAGTTATCCCAAAAATAAGTCTGGGTATCCGTTTTTTGGACCACCCTGTATAGTAGGCCGATAGTTACGACTTATGGTCATCGATGTTCGACTTTGCAACAAGCAGTTTTTGGCTGTGTCCACGAGTGATACGATTCAAGAAGGCATCAGTACGAACTATATGGGTATCATTTGAGAATGGAATAAGCATGAGTGAAGTCAAAACGCAGTTAAAGTGTAAGTTCCAGCAGTTACAGCGATCAAAACTCAAAAGTGTAAGCAGATTGGGACTGTCCACGCGTTTCTACTGAAAGACGGAATGTTGTCAGTAAACCATATTCCGCAAGACTGCGAAATAGCATGTTCAACAGAGGAAGTGTTGTAAGCGTATGTTACGTCTGGAGATCTCGTAGCCTCGTAGCCAATAGGCGACTAAAACTATGCATGTGAGTAACCACTGATGGTGCGACTCGACTTACACTTAGCGGCTTCGACGACTTTTCCACTAATAGCGAGGATTGTCCGTCGGACGATCGGAGAGTCGACACGAACGACAATATCCGTGCATTTGGCACGTCTGTACAGCTGCCATCAGCATCACAACGCAGTAATTACAGTTAGGCTTAATTTCTGATGCATAGGGTCGTCTAGTTTTTCTTTCGCGTTATTTTTTTACGCAATGCCGTCTAATCAACATTGAATTTGTCGTTCGTTTCGAAACTGTTTTTATCTTCTGTTGTTGTCAGTCGGTAAAAAAATCCACACGTGCATTTCGGCTTTCAATTGTCTATGACAAAGATCGTCATCAGCATCATCACCATCATCATCATCATCATCATCATCATGTTATTAGCCATAAAAACATGCAAGAACAGCAACACGAGAACAGCGAGCAAGAGATGCTAGCGATCAAGAAGACGTTCGTATCTGGTAATGCACTTGTAATTGTTACAAATAAAACTCACAGAATACAGTGGATAAAAACACGACAACGATATAAGTTTACGTGAGTTAAAAATTGCAGAAACATTGACACTCTTTAATGAGCGCTTAAATTTAGCCACGAGCCAAAAGTCGAATGTGGTGCACTTCAAATGTAAAAAAAACATTTTATAGCAACTTGAATGGCATACACAGCAACTGCCAGATGAGCAAAATTTTGATAAAATCCCAATTGTGAAAAATTGAAGATACTCTCCAACCCAACCTTTGGTAGATATCCCAGTGCCTATATAATTTGTTTTATTTTTATTATTTGTCACAAACATCGTATACACATGGTACAACACACAGTAAAAACTGATACCAAAATGACATAATTGCTGAAAAAAACTAAAAAGAAAACAGTAAAAACAAACACTGGCATGAAAATGCTAAAATATCAAAAAAATTATTTGAAAAACTACCTTTACAAGCACTATAGGCTAATGCTGCGGTCCAATTTGAAGCGAGAGAATCACAGGCGGGCGGCAGTCCGCCCTGTGTTAACGGGGACATCGCAATCAAATGGGAATGGTCAAATTTCGACCCTACACAGAAACCAAACCCCGTAACCGATTACGATAATGCTTTGCACAATTGATTAAGTCCATGAGACGAACAAGTAACCCAAAATTTGTGCCAATCGGCCGTAAGGGAGCGTCTGGTGAAATACGTGAAATATAAGGCCTCTTCTTTTTTATTTTTATGTTTTTCCCGGACTCGCCTACTGAGGTCATTCGTGGACGGATTCTGACGCACAATAGCTCAAAACACCCGTTGTGACGTAAGGAAGTGCCTTTTTGGGTCCACACGATGGCCGACAAAATTTTGGGGTTCAAATTTCCCAAAACCGTCAAAAATGGCCTTCTATAAGCACTCTAGCGTCCGCGAACGGACTCGAGACGAATGACGTAATAGAAGACTGACGTCATTGGCTTGCACCGTCGATCGCTCGCGACGTGATATGGTGTATACTATTTATAGCATCGTGGGAATCACTGCGGCTGTGTATTTTCCAGTGATTAAGCACTATTAATGTACAAAACCGCAGTTTATAAGCTAGTTAACGGCGTCATTACACATCAAAAACAGAAAATATCAAAAAAGTGATATTACGCAGCATGACATTGCCTAAGTGTCAATGTACTGCTGAGCAATATCACCTTTTTGATATTTGCTGTTTTTGATGTGTAATGACGCCGTTAACTAGCGTATAAACTGCGGTTTTGTACATTAATATTTGCTGTTTTATTATAGCCACTTTCGTCCAGTGGTTAACTTCAATTACGCTAGTTAGCCTAAGTTCGTGCAAAGTCGAAAGGTTCTCCTAATGTCCGCCGCTTGCGTATCAAAGTGTTAGAAGTTTTTGAAGCTTTCCAACAAACAGCATAGCCTATGAGATCTTTTTATGCGAAACCCTACAGAACAGATTGCCTACAAATACTGTATAAATTTTGCAAAAATTGAATTTCCGTACCGAATATAGTGTCCTTGCGTTGTAATCATTGGAAAATATAAAACAACGGTGATTCCCAAGATGCTGCAAATAGTATACGCCGCTCGGCTAATGGACAAAGCGAAGCCAATGACGTCAGTCTTCTATGACGTCATTCGTTCATTCGTCTTGAAGCCGTTCGTGGCGGCTTGAACGTGCCTATAGAAGGCCATTTTTGACGGTTTTTGGGGAATTTGAACCCCAAAATGTTGTCGGCCATCGTGTGGACCCCCAAAAAGCACTTCCTTTACGTCACAACGCATGTTTTGAACCATCGTTCATGAAATTCCATGCACGGGTTACTTCAGTTACTTCAGAGTCCGGGAAAAAATACAAATAAAAAAGAGAGGCCTTATATTTCACGTATTTCGCCAGGCACAAATTTTGGATTACGTGTTCGTCTCGTGGACATAATCAATTGTGCAAAGTTTTATCGTAATCGGTTAAGGGGTTTGGATTCTGTGAGGGGTCGAAATTTGACCATTCCCATTGGATTGCGATGTCGCCGTTAACACTGCTTGGAACTAACGTTCCCGCTGTTATATTCGGTACGGAAATTCAGTTTTGGCAAGTGTATACACCATTTATAGGCAATCTGTTGTACATGGTGTCCCATGTGCTGTTTAGTTGGAAAGCTTCACAAACTTCGAAACTTTGATAGGCCTACGCAAGCGGTGGACATTAGGAGAACCTTTCGAATTAGCACTGGCGAAATAATGTAACTGAAGTTAACCACTGGGCGAAAGTCGCTAATAAAACAGCAAATATCACACACTCGCACGGTAATGCGAGAGTGTTTTAAAGGCGACGAAGCAAGTCAATGGAAAAGGCCAAAATTCGACCCATCGCCACACCAAAATTCCTTAACCGATCTTCACAAAAATTGGCAGGCGTGATTATGTCCTGGACGGCACCCGGCATGCAAAATTTTGTAGCGATCGGTTCAGGGGTTTCTGTTCCCCAAATACGTGAT
>Ga0209568_1001097_pt1 | contig 10097 bp, 7 predicted proteins | sample WorMetOlspDAHAB2_FD_187406 | JGI IMG/M metagenome (GOLD analysis project Ga0209568, IMG submission 187406) | Marine gutless worms symbiont microbial communities from Max Planck institute for Marine Microbiology, Germany - Olavius sp. DAHAB.2... ...
CCTCCCAGCAAGGCCCCCTCCGCTGTTCCACTTTCTCCTTCCTGTCCTCTTTATGACTTTGTCCCATCTCTCTCCTGTTAATGGGGTAAGTCGTTTGACCTACTTCAACATTTGATGTGGCGGCCCTCCTGGACGCTGGACCAACAGGCCCACGTGGGAAGTGCCAGGCAGCTCAGTCCTCCCCTGGTGATATTCGTTCAGATTGGCTGTAAGCTGTTGTGACTGGCATCAACGTTGATGTAAACGTGTGACTGGTACCGAATTATGACAGCATATATATAACACCGTAATAAAGTGGGACCAAACTTTTTATCATTTTAGTAATTAATTTTAGTAATTTATGTCACCATTCATCTAACAGTTACGTTATGTGTTAAGTGCATTAGAAGGTTGCTAGGGTCCACGAAAATCGCAGAAAGGTCTATTAATTTTTGCCGTTAAAACAGTGGCCCTCTGGGTGACGTTAGCGCTGTTGTACTGGTAGATCTGTCGAGAGTGACGTCGCAGGCAACTGGCCTGGCCGACATCAGCATCATGTGTTCGTTGGGTTCTGAGTTTGGTTCGACCAGTTCGTTAGCTCAAGAATGGCGCAAGTTGGTCGACCTCTGTTCCGATCTGCAGGAAGCAGACTACGATCAGACGGCAGCCACCAGGTTCATCTTCACAGCAGTAGACCAATTTCCAAATTGTATTTGAAAATCACAGATATAGATGTTAAATATATTTTTCTATTTATTGTGTGGTTTTGTTATTGTTGTTCATTGGTTATATATATTTGATATACAACAGGGGCACATATGTCAAAAGAAATGTAATTTACTGTAACAAAACCAACATCTTTTGTGAAGTAAACTGATTATGTGGTCTTCAGCCAGACACCAGCCTAAGCTGCAAGACAGTTGATGTGGGGCCAGTGTGTCGTATGGTGTTCCTGGTGTTCCTTGCAGCTTACACTGATACCAAATTATACTGATTGGTGACAGAGACAAATGTGCATGAACGTCTTGTTGCCCAAGGTCGCATTTGACAGTGCAGCGGCTACGATTGAACCGGCAATCTCCAGTTTCTTAACCACAATGCTACTGAGCTGCACTACATTGTGTTTTCGTTTATTTATCTGCACTTTCTGCTGTAGGTCTGACACGGCTGCTGACAATACGCAGCCCACTGTGGTGTCGGCGTCCACGCTGCCGATCTCATGCGCCTCTCATACGGTTTCGGAGGCCGAGGTGAAGAGCGAGCCGATTTCGCCGCCTCCGCAGCCGACAACTTCCCACGAGATGTTCGCAGTGCAGAATCCCGCATTGCTGCACGGCCACTACGGAGCGGCGCAGATGGCCAACGGCGGCGGTGGTGGTGGCGGTCGATTTCAGACTGCCGCTGTCGACGGCCAATTTCCAGCCCTTCACTCGAGTCACGGCGCAGTCGGCCACCGATTCCAGACGCCGTCGGAGTGTTCGACGGCGGCGGAGGCCGCCTACCGACCGATACTCGGTGTCCATCAGCCCGCAGCGCCCGCTCGCCATTTCCACCCGAACGAAGGACCGGTCGCCCAGACGACCGCCGACCTGTTCCAGCCGGACGTCGCGAGGTTCCACGCCGCAGGTGTGAATCGCTTCAGTCTGGGAATGGAGCCATTCCGCGGCCGACTGCCCGACGCTGCCGTCGTCGTGAACGGCGAACGCTTTCAGTTCCTGCATCCGTCGCGGTATCTCTCGAACGGCGGCGACAGGTTTCATCCGGTTCCGGCCCACATCGGCGACGACTGCATCGCAGGTCGCTTCCAGCTGGCGGCGATCGGCGATTCCGTGCCCGGGGGTGCGGTGACGACGCCGTCGACGAATGGACCGCTGGGCGGCGTGTATCACTGCCACAGAGACTTTGACAGCAGTTTGTATGCGGCGTCCAAGCGACCTCGTTTGGCCACTGACGATTGGCTGTGTTAAACAGCTGGCTCTGTCGCTTGTATGTAGTGGTTTACAGCCATTCCTCGTTCACTGTCCGCCTATAATAACCAAGGCCATTTTATCATCCCCCCTCCTTTACGTTTTGGCTGCACCTTTGTCAGTATTTTGGTTCTATGAAAATAGTAACTCTCAAGTTGTAGTTGGCCCGGTGTGTTTGACTGCCGTAGTTTCTCTTGCTGTGTGATTAGTCCCGTAGATATGTTCGTATGTCCTGCGTCAGTTCGGCCCACCTTTTTTCCTGCTTGTCATTACAGTTTCGATATGTTAGGACCAGTTGTGCAAAACCTGTGTGTTCGTATCTACTGGTAGAAGAAGGTGGTATAACCTGTGACAGCTTTGGTTTGATTAATAAATTATTTCTTGTTATCGACGTCCATTGAATTACGTTGTGATGTTTTCATTGGTCATTTAGCACCATGCGTAATACCACTATAATAGGGCCATGGCAAGCTGCGTGCTGTGTGCTACTGATGATCCGTATACTGTGCTTGTGTCAGACGTTGCTGACAGTGAATTCTATTTTGACTGTGCTTTCCGCGAACCGTTGCAGCTTTTCTGATCGTGTGCAATATCTTGTACGTGATTTGAGGTTGCTGTGGTTATGCTGTCGATGGTTTGTTGTATTCCGTATAAAACTTCAGCATAATGTTAATTCTCATTCTGTAACTTTGTCCTCTAAGTTGGTTGTGTTATGTGTTGATCACCATTATCTGTTTGTGGCCTGTGGAGAAAAAAACTGTTCATGTGACCAAAAAATGCCAAAAAAATCGCGTGGCTGCTATTGCATGCGACTCACAGCTGTGTATCGAGATTAAGGCCGGCATGTGTCACTGTTCATTTGTATGCTTTCATGTAGAGCATTGTTTTTCAACCAGTATTCAGCAGAATCTGAGAGTTCTGTGAGCGCCAGCCAGGAGTTCCGCCGGGGTCCAGTAAAAGTATAAAAAATAAACGGCCGAAATCACTGAAAAACACTGTACTAATGGATAACAATAACGTAAGTATAGTAGTGTTGGCTGCTCCATAGTTTATCCGTGATTTAGGCTACAGTGTCGATTGTACAATCAAAACCAGTGTTTTTCGTGCATCATTAAGTATAGGAAAATATATTTTCTGACCATTTGGAATAGAGCAAACCCTTATGTCACCGCATGAGGTTTTGCGAGCAATCTAAACGTTCGAAATGGTTCGATACCAATAAAAAGGTTGAAAATAACACTGTTGTGGAGCGTAAAACGGCGGGGGTTAGCTGATCTATGAGCAATGCTTGATGGTCCCATTTGTTACTGTTTCGTTGTCCACCTGGCCGGCCAGGCTTGCATGCCGAGGCGTTAGCCACAGGGATCAAGGAATTCATATAGTTTTGTCTGTTTCTTGTACATGGTAGCAACAGTGTCACTGGTTTTGGGGTCACCACGCAGAGGCAGTTTTTGTTGCTAGTGGAGGTTATCGTGCCCTGGTAAATGCGGTTCTGCAGTGTCCCCATTTAATAAACTTTGTATTGCCGGAACAACCTAACCAATTCGCCATTACTGCCAGTCATCTTTTGTCTGCAGTGGTGTAAGACTGTAGTAATGCACAGGATGACACTGTTGAAGACAGCTGTTGAAGACATTAGGTCAGCGGGACCAAAGTTCAGTGTGAATTCCCGCTTTAACTACGCTTTAGAAATCGTCTTACTTACTGCCATAGGTCGGCAAAAACGGTAACAATGTAACTGGCGGCCACATTGGTAAGAACAAACTCATTATGAACCCGGTTCAGTTAGCTCAAGCGCTTTGCAAAGGGTAAATTATATCATAGCCGTACGCGAAGTTGTGCACCAGGAGGCCTGTGCTGTTTAACCAGTGTGTTGTACATATTTGCATAATCGTTATGGTTAACATCAAGTTCTTATCATCTCTCCTGCTTCGTTTAATTGTACACATTTTGTACATTACTGTCGGTTGCTGACGATTCACGCGGGCGACTTTGTTATCTGCATCGAATTTTGCACTTAATTTTTGGCCGACTTGGAAGATGCCAAAGCAAATGTTATCATCAACAAAGTGTTTTTTATGTAATAATTGCATTTTAATCCTCCACTTTTGTTGCTGTTTGCTGTTACTCCACCATTATTGTTTTATCGTTGCCGGGTGCGTTTTATTATTGAGCTTATTGTTAGTTGTTGTCAGTTTTTTGATGTTTCATCACCTGCAGTGTTGACCAGTAACTGGTTGTGACTTTTTTCTCTTTTTTTGATGTCGATTATTACCGGCAGGAACGGCCCTGGCGTTGCAGTTAGTCGGGCCACTTTTGAGCTTTGCTCCACACGAGTTCACGGATTTGATCTTTATTAAATCTGGCAGATGACCCCCTCTGCCGTGCCGAATTTCGCGTTTCTGTGTCTTTATAAGATTTTGGGGTTTTATAAAAACTCTAGTCAAGCCTACAATGCCCACCTAATACATGCCATTTCGTCACCATACGTTCTCTCAGTGGTGATTTTGAGCGCATCATCGCCGTGGAACACTGCCGCAGAACGTCACGTCGGCGCCGTCATTGATTGTTTTTAGGAAACGTTTGAAGACCCATCTCTTCAATCGTACTTTCCCTAGTTCCCGTGGAATATCCGCATAGCGACTGTCATTTCGGACACTATAATTGTTTTTTTTTTACTTACTTACTCACAAACTTTTTGTGCAATTGCATATGGTTCATTGATGTTATTCCACATGGTGACAGTTATCTAGAGCACCTCCTGGCGGTGGTATGAGTAATTATGTGCAAATATTGAGATCGGTAGAAAAAAACTGCGGCCGTTTTTATTGCAATTTGCATCCTTTCAAGCATCCTGTAGATATTTAGGTGCGACTTGGCACACGCTACGAGGGCAGTAGTACGCCGTGTCTGTTCCTGCTGGGTTACGTTGGCTTTGAGGCAACGCAATCGGTTCTAATTGTGGTGTTTGTTTTTTTCGTTGCCGTTTGATGGCGCTGTGTTGGAATTTGTTGATAATGGTTTTTTTGTTGATTGTTTTTTTTTTCAGATAACGTAGGATGAAGTTACTCGTGGATGTCAGTTTAGATGTACCCTGCAGTTCTGGCATGTAATGTTCTCGTTTGTTTTCTCTGGGCTTATGAACGAATGAGTCGTATATATCCCGTTACTAGAGCAATAACTAATAACTATGACTGCCCATACATTTGTCAGTTAAGTACATGAACTGCATTAGTAAAGTATTACGTGATACGTGTATGATGTATGCCATTGAAATCCCGAGAAATCGTATGTTTTGTCTTATCTTTATGTGTTGCTTAATTATAAGTTTGTGGCCAAGTATAGATGTGTTAGTTGTGTACGCAGAACTTGCGTGGTTGTTGTACATATGTTGTGATGAACCCATTGCGAGTCGCGACACCTGCCGGACATTCAGTTCCAGCTAGTTTTAGTTTTTCGTGAGACTCGGATTTCTGCACGTTTTGACAACTGCTCAGTTTCAAATTTGTGCTTTTCAAACTGTAACTTTTCGCGCTCCAGATGGACATCATAAGCAACAAAAGTCCGCTCAGCAACCACCTCAGGTTTAACTTTGCCATCAGCGACACACTCGGCCTAAGTTTGCATCATACTGTTTCCATCCATGCCGTCGATCTGTTCATCAGTATAACCCATCAGTATAACCAACCTTAAGCAATTTAGCAATCAGCCTGGCTGTGCTAAGCTTTTTGATTGATTCAACCTGTGCTTGTGTTAAGCCCTCCGTCACTAAAATAGCGATTGGTCACGGTAGAAACCATGTACTACTGAATGAGATAAACGTAAAATATGCAGGGCAGATCAACAGTACGTACTGTTAGACCCGACGAGTACTAACAGAGTGCAGAATTAGGAATTCTGTAACAATAACTGACGCTGGTCAATACAGAGGTAAGTAGACCCACCTAATCACCAATGTCGAAGTGATCGAGCGATCAAGCTTCAGAAGTTGCGTCAGACCGAAGGGCGAATAAACATGCACAGCCTCATCAGAAGACGAAATGCACCACCTGGCGAACTGTGGACATCATTCAGAAGAACGGGAGAACCATCGACCTAGAGAACGGCGTAACTCTCTGACAGAAAAATAAACATAGTATAGACCAGATAGAATATAAGATCAGTCACAATCGCTGACACCATAATATGACCGAGCTGGGTATGTACATAGTTTATTTACAAAAATATACAACGAAATAGTCAAGTAAAGTGAACTCGACACAACTTTGACGTGTTCACTACGCGCGCCACGCTCTGCTGCAGCCTAGCCACAGTTCATAACAGAATGTCTGGCAGATGTCGCGATTCTCGGTGCGTTGGTCACACGTGTACAGGGCGCAGCGAAAATCAGCAGTCTGTCGGCAGAGGGTTTTGTGAAATTTTACAGCCTGTTGTAACGTTCAAAATCATATTCGTGTGGGAAATTTCATCAAGAGGGCTGTGCAGATAAAACTTCCTATTATTTGGTGAAATGTGTAGTCAAATGAATCGTTGGGGAATACTTTTTGCTGCACCGTGTATAGTATGGACTGGGTATAAGTTGTAATTCATTTTATAAGTTAATTGTGCTGAATACGGAATAATGTTATCGGGTCGTGGCACGATAATGTCGCGTCATCGTGCGTGTTTATACTGTAGAAAGTGATCTTTCGTGTTGTGGTGTCACCGTATGCTAGTATAGTGTCGCACTGCTGCTTTTGTGCTGTGTGCGCACGCGCCGCCGTAAACTAACAGTATTGTTTCTCGTCGCACCGTTCTCTTGGTTGTTTGATTTTGTGATATTTTGTTGATAAGTGTCTGACGCTTGCATGCACCAGCGCACCGTTCGCCATCAGTTTCTCGGATACGGCACAGCGCTGTCTCCTTCCCATTCTGTGATACATATATCCAAAGTTTGGTGTAGTGCTTGTCGGGTCCTGTACAACTGACAGCGGAAACTCGTACAAATGGCGTGTACATAACCACTGAGCAACCAAACAATAAATCGACTTCAAACCGTAACGCTGATACACAATTGCACGCAATAGTAAGCGTCCAACTTAATATAGTCGTGTGTCACCCGTAAACTATCCGCACGTCTATATATTCGGCGGCGTAGTTCAGTGGTTAGGATGACGGTTGTTAGCATGCAGACTTCCCTGACCTGTGCCCCCCTCACCTCCATTTGACAACATCTAAAGTTATGGTGATTGTCTGGAGGTTAAGAGGGAATATTATCAGAACTGTTTTTATATATTGCCAACGTGCTACCTCTTCAATGGGCACAGTTAACAGAAACAGTTCCTACAGCCCGGTTGGACCTTGAGTTTGTCTTTTTGTGTTTTTTAGGTTGCATGATTTGTCTTTATGTTGGTGTATGTTTTGTTTCACCTTGGACAGTTGAGTCATTTCCCTTCATGTTGTGGCTCTGGCGTAACAAACTTAAATGAGCCCCCTTCGAGTTTTTTGCTCCCGCCCGTTACTGTGGGTTAGGAGCTGGCTCCACCCCTTTAAGGGCCATTGTGAACAAAATGCAATGCGAGACGAGGGGGTTGTTTGTGTCGCTGGTCATCCACTACTGAATAGGAGATACATGTACAAGACTCCCAGGGTGTTTCTATTTCCCAAAACGTAAACTATAACTTCTAAAGGCACGATATAGCCTTACTGTGCTGAAAGTGCCGTTAAACTCCAATCAATCAATCAACATACAGCCCGGTTAGGCTTTGAGTTTGTCTTTTTGTTTTTTTAGGTTGCATGATTTGTCTTTATGTTGGTGTATGTTTTGTTTTACCTTGGACAGTTGAGTCATTTCCCTTCATGTTGTGGCGCTGGCGTAACAAACTTAAATGAGCCCCCTTCGAGCTTTTTGCTCCCTCCCCATTATTGCGGGTTAGGAGCTGGCTCCATCCCTTTAAGGGCCATTGTGAACAAAAAGCAATGCGAGACGAGGGGGTTATTTATGTCGCTGGTCATCCACTACTGAATAGGAGATGTACAAGACTCCGAGGGTGTTTCTATTTCCCAAATCGCAAACTATAACTTCTGTGCTGAAAGTGCCGTTAAACTCCAGTCAATCAATTAGTCAATTTCCCTGCCATGTGCCTCCGCCTCCGAAATGACCTATATTGTGTCGAGTGGGGCGTTAAACTACTCACTCACTTACCCTGCCATGTGCCCCATCTAAGGTTGACAGGTAACGACTGTGTGAGTGAACTGTCTGCTATGGGTTAGTGAACTAGGCCAACTCAGCCTTCCATCCGTCATCCATCGGTAAATGAGTAGTAATCGAGTTTTACAATGATTACGGAGGTGGATACCATTAAGCGGCTGACTGGGGCTACGTGCGGCTGTATGGCTACAGGCCAAAGTCTGTAACTGCGGGCTTGGGCTGCGGCCTAGGCTGTACGCCGGCTTTGTCTGTGACGACAGCGCCAATGAGGCGGCAGTTGTGGCGTATATATAAATGATATAAATGAGACAATCATGCGATGCAGTATTACTGCACAATTTCTACTGGTTTCCGTTGTCCTGTCCTGTCCCCGCTTTGGATTGTGGGGTACATCCGGTTCAGTGACTGAAGCGTGCGGTAATTTGAGGCAAGGTCGCAGGCGTCCGGCAACGATGGCCGGCGTTTTGAAAACTGCTCCGCATCTTTTGCAGTTTCGAAAAACTTGTTGCGTAAAATTTCCCGCATTTTAAGTTGTCGTTTTCTGTCGACGTCCGGTTGTGACCGCCTCGTCGCGTATTTTGGTAATTTTTCTGGTTCTGAAATACCGGTACCTACAAAAATTCCCGCAAGCAGGCGAACATGCGTTAACAGTGCTGTCAAAACAACTTGGTCGTCCAATGCTGTTTCATGTGATTTCTGCTCCAGAACAAAGTTAGACGCGATATAGCCTAATGGACGTATTCCCTAATTTATTCATATATGAAAATCATAGATATATATGTTTAAATATTTATCGTGTGTAAAATAGTCTATGTAGAAAAGATATATCTGTGGTTTTGCATATATGAATAAATTAGTAAATTGGTCTGTTGTGCTAAAAGTGCGTGCTGTGAAGTCCCAACCAAGCAACTCTACTGTTCCGCAATATTGATGTGTCTCTATACACCGCTTGTATTTCCGCCTGCACAAATCACTTTTGATATTGTGCAGTGATTGAATGGCCTGTTTGTGTGACTTCTCGCTGGCCTTGCATATCATATCGTTGGTCTTTCGTGTTTTGATCCTTCTGATCGCGTAGAACAGTGGAGCTCATTTTACGCACTTATGCGTAACACGAAACTTGTAGGCTAACAATTTTTCCTGGACTCTGACATTTCTCGCACGATAACGCTCAATGCTTCCAAATTTCCTATCTTTCTTTCTGATTTTAGGGCCGGTTGCATGAACGTCACTTAAACTTGATCATCTTGAACGTTTTACGAATGAAATTCGGAAAAAAACGTCAGCTGAACACCAATTTGTGAAACGTATACAGACGTGTCAAGATGACGTATATAGCGTGACGCGAAATGATCTTCAATGTCACTTTTATTTAAACGACGTTCGTGCAACCGGCCTTCAACCTTTTAACAGTCTGCAGCATTTCGGGAAGTTTTCTCGGGCACTTCAGGGTCAACCGGTGGCTGACCCGAGTTGACTGCAAACTGGCCGTTGAATGGTTGTATGTGTGTCGGCGTACTGCATATCACGAACAGTTTCAGGAAACAGGTGCGTGTTCTGCGTAACGTTGAACCACACACACACTCAGCGAGAATGCCGCTTGCACGGTCGTGTAACGTGTACAGTCGAGCATCAGTCGTTGTGTAGTGCATCGGTGTTTGTTATCAGTTGTGGACACTTGATGTGCTTTCTGTTATACGTTCAGTCTGGTGCATTTTAACTGAATCGTCGTCTGTGTAAATGCTTGCGCTTGTGAATATACCAGACTGGATGGTGTTTGACTCTTTTGGCATACCGTTACGTGATGCCCGTAGTCGGACATGTGTAGCCTGTTAATGTGTATTAGAGATGATGGTTCAAAAAAACACCGAGTTGTTGTAAATTCCATCTTAGTCGAGCATCACATAAAATGTGACGGCCGACAACGATTAGCAAATCGTTGTCGGCCGTCACATTTTATT
>Ga0209568_1001098_pt1 | contig 10091 bp, 8 predicted proteins | sample WorMetOlspDAHAB2_FD_187406 | JGI IMG/M metagenome (GOLD analysis project Ga0209568, IMG submission 187406) | Marine gutless worms symbiont microbial communities from Max Planck institute for Marine Microbiology, Germany - Olavius sp. DAHAB.2... ...
TTGACTTCAGTTCACTTGCAGCTTTCCAGAGAACCATTACATTAGTGGATTTTAATGTGTTTCTTAAATATGTATGAAATGTGTTTCTTGAGGTTTTTAATTGGAAAATTTGTGTTTATTTTAGGCTTTTGTGTCAGCAGTTAGAGCAGCCTGTGCTGCCTTGTTGTTCATGCCATATTACTGATTTCACGATATGTGACATGCTTTTGTTTATTGCTAATTTTGTGAATAAAATACTAAAACTACTACTACTCATGTACTTTTCATGTTTTGTTGGTTTTGCTTTTCGTGGGGAGCTGTAATAAGCTGTACAGCTTTATCTGTTCAGTAAACGGCTGAAAAATTTAAATATGTAAATAAATGTGTAAATGTAAATGTAGATATTGAAACAGGTATTATATGAGCAAATAACAATGCAGATGATGATAGTAAAAATATAACTTCGCAGAAGGCGAACGAACCGTTTGATTTGCATATGTGTTCAGATGCTGTGCTCCTTCATCTTCTGGCCGTTGGCGGCTGTCATGGGAGTCGAGATCGAAGACGCCTTCCATGTGGCCAGCCTCATAGGCACCAAAGTATTTGCTGATGAATTCATCTCATTCACTGACCTCACAGTCATGGTGTGCCAGAAACAAATACAGGTATTTGTTGCACGAAACTGTGTGGGAGGCCTATATGACCGAGCAAGCGTCTGTTTCACTGTGCATATATACAAGGTGGAAATACGATATGGTGATATATGGTTATTTTGCATGGAATCGTGCATGTGGAGTAGGATTGTTAGAAAAAGTACCAATGAGAGTCACAAAGTTAAGCCACGACAGTTAAGCATATAACATACAAAGAAAGAGTTAACATCTTAAATAACCTTAGTTTGTAAAAAAAAATATAATTAGCGAATAGTGGAGGACTGGAGGTATAGGCCGAATTTATACTTAGAACAGCACCATGATAGTGTCGCAAAAGGACATTGTTAATTCAAGGTGTCATTACGAGTTAAGAAAGTAATCTTTTCACTTACGTAGTAAACATTTGGCATAGTGTACTAACGTCAATATTGACAATATCGTAATTTGTATGAACAGGCTGGATAGGCTATAGGCTAGCCAGTCCAAGAATTGTTAAGCTCCAATAAGTGCATTAACGGGATCAGGCAACTGAAGTTTTATAATGCGGTTTATAATACCTTATTTTAGTTTCCATATTTAACTTCTGCATTATTGTGGGCATAGAGGCTTTGATCTGCGCCTATTTATCGGCATCGCTTTGATTTTCGTGCATTAATCGTTCCAACTCTGTCTGGATAATAGCAAATATAGGCAATAAGGCTAGGCGATATAATAATATTTATACTAAGGTTACATTAAATAAAATTAACATTACCAAAAGTAAATAAACGCTCTCAGTGAATCTCTTCGTTTGCCACTATTTTGACTCGCGTGTTGCATGTATTCACTCGAAGTAATAAATTAGGGCTATAGTACTAACTTATTAATACACTTGCACTTGCTTGCGTTACAGGAGCGGTCAATGGTGATTGCAACTTACGCGTGCTGCGGTTTCGGTAGCATCGCTGCTGTCGGCGTGTACATGGGAGCCATGATTTCGGTCGCCCCCGACCGCCGCAATGACATCTCCGACGTCGCTCTGAGAGCGTGCCTCAACGGAAATATAGCTGGCTTCCTAACCGCATGCATTGCTGGTACAACTCGCTTGCCTACCTATAGTAACAGGCCAGAGTATACCCCCTACTCCCTATACAAAAATCATGCCTACTTCATGTAGGTCTACATGTATCTTAGGGTTAGGGTTAGGGTTGGGGTTGTGGCTAACCGAACCCCAACCCTCACCCGTTGAGAGTAACAGTCTTAGATGAAGATTCGTTTTTGCCTTTCGATCTTACACTACGTGACAAGGTTGAACCCCAGTTAAGATGTTGAAAATTAAGCGTTTGCTGTGCGCACTGGAAATATCATATGCAGTTGCATTGGGGGGGGGGGCGCCTCGCCAGATGTTAATCTCAGGCGCCAGATACCCTTCGTACAAGTGACTGTTATATTGCGGCATAAAACGCTCTTCCGGAAAAGGTCAGCAATGACTGTTTTTTAAAGTAAACAGAAGACATTCCTTTTCCGGCTGGCTTTTCACAGCGAATATTTTAGAGACATTACTTATCGAAACCTCGTTTTGTCGCGGACACTTATAAACCACCTGCGCTCTTCGTTTTGAATAGGCGCACTCATTTCTCGATGATGACAATGATGATGATTTTCACTGAAATGCTGCCGCTGCAGGTGTCCTCTACACGGGCGCAACGCATCACGGCGAAAGCATCCAATCGGCTGCAGGGTGTGCCAACCTGACATTTCCTATTCCCAACGAAGAGACTTTCTTCTGATGATGTCAGTTCAGTCACCGCCCGACGCTCTGCCGTATGTTCTGCAGTCAGTCGGTCGCGATTTAGTTTCAGTGGCGGATCCAGACCACCCCTTTGGGAGGGGCACTCCTTTCCTCTCTCGACCGCCCCCTCCCCAAGCCACATAGGGGCCAGCCGCACCGCCAGCTGCAGCCAACAAGAGGGTCACCGGCAAATTGAGAAGGGGCACCCTCCCTTCCTCTCCTTTCCCCCTTTCCTTCCATTCTCCCCTTTTTTCCCTTGCTCTCCCCTTAGAAGTAGGCCCCCTGAAATCCAGCTAGGAGGTCTGTGGGAGCGCTGTAAGCTTCCCCAGCGGGGTCTGGGGCAGAGCCCCAGCCAAACTCGAATTTGGTGCATTTTAGCCTTAAAATCTCACAGCTGGTAGCAACAATTTTAATGATTTTGCTGAGAATCAACTGACCAAATTTCGTGCAGTTTTCCATCTAGCTGGGTGTTTTAGGTAGTAGGCTGTTGTGATAACGATTCGGCCCGTCGGTTTGCCCGAGTGAGGAAGCATTATTACAACAGGCGCTACGGAGAAAAACGACGTTATTTTCAGTAACAGAGAACGGCTTGTATCCAATCAAAAGTACTAAATTATTTCGTGTTTGGGCACGTGCCCCCAGTGCCCCCCCTGTGGATCCGCCCCTGTGTAGTTTGCCGATATTTGTTGTTTGTTGTGCGAAATCTCTCACCAGCTGCGCAACTTTGATATTGAGTGGCGTATAAAAAGTTGGGCAGATGTTGGGATGTTGGGAGCTGATTTTCAATGTACACCGTGTTAAGAATGAAAATGACGTGTTCCAATTTTTATGCGCCACCCTGTAGAGCCTTGTTAACGCTCTACGTTCATTCTGAGATTAAATAAGGAACAAACTACCTCTACCATTAAAAACTGGGTTAACTAGTACAAACGTGCTAATGATTAGTATGTACAATACATTTTAATGAAATTTGAATCAAGAATAACAATTTTATACAGATATCATAATTCACAATCGATCCTTTACTATCAGTGTCTTCAAGTTAAATCACGTTATGTAACACACAAAGCATGCAATTGCAATAGAAGTAAAAAAAAGTTTATCAGTTTTCGAATGTCAGTTTTCTGGGGGTTTTCTTTGGAAAACAACAGATACAGTGTTCCGTTTGAGTAATGTTTCCTTTGCAGAATAGAGATAATGTTCTATCTCTCAGAAGTTGCTTTTGAAGCTTTAAACTTTCGTAAGTAGGCCTACATCTGTCACATTTGAAATAAAATATTTCCGCGTGATAGGCTACTGGTTCAAAGGCTAGGACAGATATTATTTCATCGGTTAAACACTTTGATAAGACAATAATTAATTCAGTGAAGTGGCAGCTTGTCATTTGTCTCACAAAGACAAATTGACAAAATCCTGTAGCCATATTAGGTGTTGTAGCACCCAGGCAAAGTTTTTAGGCCCGCAATTGCAGAAAGTTTTAAGATACGTGCAACTCGAGAAACGTTGTGAAGTGAACCCAACTGCATTTTGGGCATGTACATCGCCCTGGCTCATGCTTTCCTCAATGCGACTCAACGGCGCAGTTAATAGGCTATCAACTACTGCATGGTGCATTCGTAGTTCAAGTTTCGTTATGTATGTTTTCGATTATCCGGTGCATGCGTTGGGTGAAGACTTTAAACTTACAAGATGAAATAATTTCGGAAAAGTTGCAAGTCTGCGTTCGTTAAGTCGTGCGAGGCGTGAATTCTGTTGAAACACTTCAAAAAGTTTTGTTATCTGCTATTTTCATCATTTGTCACTTACCAGGCGTTTTGTGCACTAGCGTTATTTCACTTACGTTCTGAGGTCCATAACATGTCCTACCGGCGTATTAGAATGCACATTGCAAACCAAACCCCCTAGTAAATATAGCAATCTTGTACGTCACATTGTACCGAATGTTACGAACAGTGGCGCCGGAACGAATTTGAAGGTGGGGGGGGGGCACCGGTCCGGAGCGAAAGTGGGGGACCGATCCGGCGCAAAGCGCCGGAAAAATTTTTTGGTCGTGCCCCTCCACTTTTTTTTACTTTAAAAGTACAATTAGGCCTAGTCGTTTTGGTGAGCGATTTTGTGATGGTCAGTACAGTTTGGACAGTTTCTTGTTTGCTGTTCTTCTACTCACGATGCCCCCCGTGCCCAGTCATTTGTAAAAGTGGGGGAACGTGCCCTCTTGCCCTATGGAGTCGGCGCCACTGGTTACGAAGCACAAATCTTGTTTATACATTTTTGGAGATCAGACACCCTAGCCCGATAAAGAGTTAAAGACGCCTTTGATTTTATGTTCTTTGAAAAGTTAATACATTGTATTATGTGCTCTGTATAGCTTACGCGTCTGCTTGATGGGCGTGAACTGTTGTTAACGTGTGTACGTTCTGTCGTAACTTGTATCATTTCTACCGATGTAAAACTGTTTGGTGTCTAACGGCGACGAGTGCTAACTATAGGCCTAGTTGATGTTAGTGCTAGCAGTGTGCCGAATCTGTTGTTATTGTTGTTGTTTGATGACAACTACTAGCCTACACACATTAGTTGCGGCCGTCAAACTTCAGTCTGGCCTGACATATACTGCATTCATTCGCGCTGTTGAACGATGAAAACATCGATCAACAGCGCGAATGAATGCAGTATATGTCAACCATATGTCTGTATCGCTAGTAGGTCTGTCGCTCTTCCTGCAAACTGATTCATTGTCGAGCCAGCGATGTCATAGTTGTAAGTAGTGTAGTAGGCCTATTACTATTTTCGGATTTCATTGACAACTTCAGACACATCGGAACGCTCTGTAACTGGTTTCGTTTATAATCTTCGCTTTTGGACTGAGGCACGCGGCGCTAATGTCGTGTTTTTACGTTTACAGAATCATTTGCAAACGGCGTCAAAAATCTTGTACGCCAGTAGAGAATGGCGTCATTGTACGGTGCGCTAGCTGCTCGAATGTCGTTGCTGGTTGTGCATAAAGGTAGCGTCTTGACTATATGCCAACTGCTGTGTATGTTCTGTCGCCACGTTTCTACAGTGTCTAGTTATCAGCTTGTTGTACATGTTTGTGTCAGCGGTAGGTGATTTTTACGTTAAATCACATTGTCTCGTTTTGTCGTGCATTGAACGCACGAATGCAGGATGCGCGTTCTGTGCTGTTTCCTCCAATCACCGGAAGTAGGTTGCAGACGACTGATGAACGCCGATGCTGCGCTGGCAAATATTCTCAACTCCTGTCTTAGGTGCAGTCCACTGTCCAGACTACTGAGACACAATAATGCTCTCGCTTTGTCTTCTTTTTCGTTATGTTTACTCACTGTTTTATCTTCCTTGGCTTCTTGTGCCTGTCGCCAATGGTATATAGTTATTCGTTCGTTTAAAACATGAAAGGTTAACCGTAACGGCACGTTATAAACAGCGAGATACTTTGCAGTATTGGGTTACATCTTAAAGTGGCTAAGGTCGGTTGTGAGTGAGGACAGATATTTGGCCAGAAAAAAACGTGGCGTTTGTTGCACTGAAAATACATGACCAAAGACACGTACACACCGACGCCAGTCATCCTTCTCCATTTAAACCATAAATAAGTCGTGTCTAGTACCGACCAACCCAGGTTGTTCTGGAAATAAATGTGTTTATATGTGTGTATTGCGGGAATTTATACGCGCACTTGAGTGTATACAAACGTGTTTTTCTTGTGTAATTTACCGGCTCAAACAACAGCAAATCACGCACACTTTCGTATTTGTAACCGTTCAGTCAATCAATCAACCTTCAGTCTATGTGCAAAACAGCGACAGTCTACAGCATTTTTACTGCTGTTATAACTAAGTAAACATGTAATAAATTAACTAATAAAATGAATCAAACCTGATACAAAACAATAATTAATAATACACAGGACGTAGTATAATTATTTGATTCAGAACGAGAGGCCTTAATTAATTACTGTTCATAATTTGACTGACCTCATTGGGTTCTAAGCTGTAGGTGTTCTGGGTACTGAAACACTGTTTTGAAAATTATCTGTTTACCCTTTTTCTGTCCTAGATCATGGAATATAACTGAATAGTTAGCAGTAATTATTAAATAAGAGATGGACATTAGTTTTGCTGACAAAAACATGGCTAAAACAAGCTACACGTTAAAGGCATTATTCGCTAAAACAGTTTTATTTCAAATATGAGTAGACCAAGTGTTTTTACTAACACTGAAGACCCCATTTAACATCGCATACTCTGTTGCTCGGGGATTCAGACGTACACACATGTTAAGTTTGACTTGGCGCACAGGGACATTTTCCTACCCTGATGCATAAGTGACTTTTGCTGGTTTCAGGTGAGTGCGAAACCGGGTTTGTCGCACCTTAAACTGCAAAGCCATTGTTCCGCTTTTGACAACAGAATTAAATGCAATTGACACTACAGAGCTGATAATTATTTCGACTAGCGAAATGAGTTACACTTAAATGCAGCGTCATCATAAACCTACGTGGTGCAACCGGCGTTCAGCATCGCTCGTAATACTGTAAATGCGGCATTTGCTGGTGCATCTGATAAGCCTGCAGCTGATGGTTGTGGTCATACGGAAGGTGATGTGGTACTTGAGATGTGCCAGTCAGTGCAGGTGCGCCGCCAGTCTTCGACATCGACGAGTATGATGAGAACGGAGAGCCAGGGTTAGCGGCGGTCGTCGGCTGGTGGTGTTGCTGCGGCGGCGGCGGCGGAGGCGACGGTCGACCGAGCCGCGTGCAGTGCGTCACCACGCCGGTCGAAGGTCGATGATCACGCAGTTCGGCGTACTGATGATGAAGCGAAAGTGGCGTCGTCGTCGCCATGGCGCTGCTTCCGCAACTGATCCGCTGCTGCTGTCCGGCCAGCAGCGCTGACGACGCGGCCGTTCCAGGCGATGTCGAGGCGAGTCCACCTCCAGCTGCAGCTGCTGCCGCTTTCGACGAAGTGGATCGTCGACGACAGACAACGAGGACGACGGCGGAGATGACGACGATGACGAAGAGAGCTATCACTGCAGCAATGATCGGAAACAGGGACAGACCACCAACGCCGTGGAAACTAGCTCCGAGACCAGTCGGTCCGTCACCTGAACACACATACACAATCATGTGACGCTGCAGGTGAAACAAACCATCAAACGAACGGATACAACACCCGCCTCAGTACGACGCTTGCGTGCACATCTCGGCGTTACAACGCAATGACGATTATTTGCACGCAAATATGTCTTGTCACTGGTTATGCACTAGGCCCAACTGTGACCTCAGCTCGTTCCAGCTGAGGATATCAGCCATATACACCCAAAAAAGGACAGTAACAATATAATTACGAACATCTGGTGACAGCCACATCATCGTTAGACAACACACTGGTCCATTTCATACTTTACACCGTTAATGTTGACAGATTAAGTGATGATGTTCTATGCAAAACACGTGTCCAGGAACCGCCTCAGTCAAAGTGGAACCACATATGGCAGAGAATGTCGTCACTCTTGCGGACATAATCAACCGTGCCATTGTTAGCGTCGCCAATGCATTGTGTCAAGTAAATAAAGCACTGACCATTTCCGGTGTAGACGGCGAGGGCCGCGGCGCGATAACTGCGCAAGCCATATCTGGCGGTCACTACACAGACGTACAATCCAGCGTCGCTGAGTGTCACACTGGATACGGTCAGTCGACTGACGTAGCTGCCGTCGCTCTGTCGTTTCGTGGCGGTTCCAATGTCCGGCGATGGCTGAAGCAGCATGTACAGATCGCCGTCGTGAGTGAACGTCACCGTCGAGTTGGATCGACCCACTTCGTTGACGTCGACGCGCTTCAGCCACTGCAAACCATCGCAGTCGTTGTCAACACTTTTTTGCGCACGTCGCATACACAGCGAATTTTCAACGCCAAATGTCGCCGACCATTCTCCCCTTTCCGACGTACTGCCGGTCAAATGAGTGAGACTGTTTAGACATATAACCAGATCTGACCCTGCCACAGACTGCACTGCACCATGGCTCTCCGTGCTGTCATAAACGGCCTACTACATGACTGGAAGTGGCTTGCTGGGCAACCACATCAGACATGGATTCAAACTGTGTAGAAGAACCTTTGCCCTCTGAACACTAGCTGAACTCCAGTCAGAGATGGGACCAATTAGTTCATTTTCTAATTAATTAGAATTAGATATTTTTAAAAAGCTAATTAATGAGAATTTCAGTTAGATTGGTCCCTAAAATGCAATATTTCCTTCACTATGGAACTTGAAACTTTCTAGTAAAATTTACTAAAGTTTACTCAATTTAACGTGTGGCCCTATGCATCGGTGATGCTGGATGAATCAAGGTCAATGTTACTCAATTTATTCAAGTTCGCCTGCTGCTGACTTATCCTCGCTGACGTCACTGTGCACGACAGCCAACATGCAGGTCGTCAGATGTTGCACCTGTCGATTGAAATTGAGCTATTAGCACAGTCACCTGGCTGGGAAATGTCAAGGTCTTCCATCTGCCAGGTGATCAGCATTGTCTTTCTTGACTAAATTGTCAGTCAATCTTAGCTTATAACTTGGGTTCAGGACGGTTGCCGTCAAGTTATGACGTACTTTACGTAGGCAAAGCGAGTTTCCAGTGAGTTGATAAGGCTTGCATTGACAGACGAATAATACACCGGCTCATTTTTTCCGCATTGCATTTGCAGGCCGATAATAACAGGCAACACTGAACCATCAGTCGGAATATCTTCCGCCTGTAGCCTGGTTGTAGCACTGGGTGTTGGTTCCAGTATGGCGTCAACCAAACAGCGTTGAATAAACAAGTGATCAAACTTGGTACCGAACTGCTGATTACGCAATGTAGTAATTGCACACTAATTAAAAATATCCAATTAGAATTAGATACAGATGCTAATGAATTAGAATTAGAATTAGCACTATTTCTAATTAATTAGCATCTAATTTTAACTGAATCTAATTAATTACCTATTTTTGACTCCAGTTGGCAGTGTGCTCAAGACCGTGAGAAATGGCGGTAGATTATAGAAAAGGCTACGCTACAGCGTGAAGCTTGCTATCGAAGATATGACGATGAGGATGATGACCAGGTTTGACTCATATCGAATTCGGTGGTGATTTTGCCGATCATTTCATCTGCTGTAACCTGTACGTTTGGCGACGTAGTCGAATCGGTGTTGATGCGACACGTGAAAGATGCTGAGCTGCTGATGCTGACTGTTCTGTTGCTAGGATACGGACGCACGATCCTCGCCGATTTGTCCGCGTTCTTCACTACACAACACAGTCTCCAATATATGCAACCGCACTTATATGCTATCGATAAGAAAACTGGAAGCGGCTGATATTTTGGGTTGAAATCAATTATTCAGTGATTTATTATAGTGGCCTTAGTATCATCCCAACTAATGCAATCCGGATCGGTGATGATTGGATTTTTCCCGCCGACTCCGTTCGGAATCTGGGGATCTACCTCGACTCTGACGCCTCCATGAGAGTACATGTGTCGAAGACGGTCTCGAACTGCTTCGCTGCTCTACGCCAGATACGGAGTATACGAAGGTGTGTCCCAAGGCAGGTGCTGGTGTCACTGGTCGTCTCTCTGGTGTTGTCGCGCCTCGACTACGGCAACGCTACCCTAGCCGGTCT
>Ga0209568_1001099_pt1 | contig 10090 bp, 6 predicted proteins | sample WorMetOlspDAHAB2_FD_187406 | JGI IMG/M metagenome (GOLD analysis project Ga0209568, IMG submission 187406) | Marine gutless worms symbiont microbial communities from Max Planck institute for Marine Microbiology, Germany - Olavius sp. DAHAB.2... ...
AGGCAATAGAGTCACGCATGCTGGTCCACCCCTAAATCCGCCCATGATATATTAAGCCTAACAACATATTTCCCAAATTATCAATCAATCTAAATAACGACTATAGCCTGCATAGTTGTATTTTGTGGATAAAAAGTCATTAATTTTAAAAAACAGTAGTCATACTAAAAGTCAATTAAATGGATATAACATTACGGGCGACATAAACCGGCGTCCCGTACACACCACCCGTACGTACGTGCCGTACGGGCAAAAAGGCATTGCATGCAATGCTTTTTTCCGTACGGGCCGTACGTACGGGCAGTCCTTGCGGCCCGTACGTACGAGTAGTGTGTACCGGCCCTAAATGTAAGTCAGCATCAAAAAATCGTTTCTATCGTCTGCGCGTAGCTCAGCTGGTGCCGCTAGCCGAATTCGCCGTCGAATTTTTGTCCGCCAAAAATCAGCCGAAAAATATTCGGATGTTCGAATGATTATTAGTAACTTGATGCTTTTAAATTGCCATAAATGACTGCAGTTAAATTACAAATAGGTATTTTACAGATAGGATGCGAAGTTCATAACCTGGATTCGCTGACCTTCCTTGTTCGTAGGGTTATGTCACAGTTATTACTAACTGGGATTGAAAAATTATATATAAAAATTTCTGTAGAAGTATTCTGTCATTGTTTACACTTTAGCCGTAATTCGGCTGTAATTTTTTAAATACGATTTAATGATGATTAGTCGTAGTGGCTTACTTTATGGGCCACCCTGTATGTGACTTCATTCCTGACGTCATTAATTACTGTGTTTTAAGCTGCGCGTTCAATCGTATAAAACCTGCCTAAGAGATTAGATTTCTTTGTAAAATAGTGTCAAAGAGGCGCAGCCGGGTGCTCGAAAAATACCTAGTCGGACCAAATGCAATTTTTAGACAATCGTGTGAAATTTTTATACATAAATTTATTGATCTATATGGGAGACATCCTACTAAATTTGTGAATTTGTTTATAACTTATTTTATTTTACTCCAAATTTATGGCTATTTAACCTGTGAAAGATGAAGCCAAATGGCAAAACAAATTTTGAATCCTTGAACAAGTTTTGACAACAGTGTTTCAACACCAATTTTATCATTTACTTTGGCTTTGTCTGGAATGAAATACAATCTTCTTTTCCCATCAAAGCTGCAGTCGCCCGCAGAAACCATGACAACGGCGAGATTGCACACATGACTAGCTGGCTCAAGACTACTGTAGATTGCTACCGACTGCAGTGAATTCATTTATATGAATGGCCTTCGAATTCGTCTGATCTGAGCTCTCTGGAGTCTGGATTAGCATATCTGAGGAGCTATACATGAACGCTAAGTTTCAAGCCAAGCTGAAAAACATCGATCAGTTCAAAAACGTTTTGCAGCTGATATGGAACCAGCTGGCACAGGACTCGATCAACAAAACCAGATTGAGCTTCCCACAGAGACGGCTAGTGTGGTGGACACTTTGAAGATATACTAAAATGAACTAACTGTCAATGAACATTGCACGTTGCTGTTGATTGTTGGGTGCACAATTGAAAATATGGCATAAAATATTTAAATATCCATAATGTGGAGAAAACTGAAATAATTTCCTCCAAACATTTTTCAGAATAGTAGCAGGATGTCTCCCGTATAAATCAGGAAATTTAAGTTAAAAATCTCACAAAGCTATTCAGAAATTACATTTGGTCCGGTGGGATAGTTTTTTTAGCCACCCTGTATAATCAGTTGGAATTTAAATGTGTGACCAAATGTATGAGGTCAACCACTGTTCATGACGCGCGACGCGTTATGGGTCGCAAAGTGCAATTGATGTCAGCGCTTCCTTCTTGCATCATTTGTCTTGGGATTCTATAAAATCCACTACTAGGCCACCCTTTAGATGCAAATTCATGTAGAAATGTTTTCTTCTATCTCATCTTTTCTGTTTTCGATCAAGATTTTAACATTTACACACACAAAATATCATATCGTAGCTTAAAGCACAGTAACTGATGTCGTCACAAAATTAGGTCACGCATAGAGTAGGGTAATTAATATGAGCAGTATTCTGGTGCTTTATTTATTCTCTAATTTGACTCAAAAACGGAGTTTTAGGCTATTTTGTAGGTTTTAATACGATTAATGTATTATTCGGCGTGGGCGAACTTTTGCACCGCCCTGTATAACGTGTATATGACGAGAGTCGACGATGTTTCGCAAGTGATTTTTTGAACGTTGGCGCCCAATTCAACCGCCGCCGCCACCAAAAGCAGCCGGAATTCACGCGAAATTCGGCGTTCCAGCCGAAATTCATATCAGCCAGCGGCATGGTTCAGGGTCAATATGAGCAAGAGGAAAGTCATTTCAGTTGAAGATTGATTGATTGATTGATCGGAGTTTAACGGCATTGTCAGCACAATAGGGCTATATCGTGTCTTTAGTAGTTATAGTTTAGTTTAAGTTTCGGAAAATGGAAGCACCCTGAGAGTCTTGTACATCTTCTATTCATGATGACCAGATACATAAATAACCCCCTCGACTCGCATTGCTTTTTGTTCACAATGGCCTTTAAAGGGATGGAGCAGCTGCAGCTCCTAACTCACAGTAAAGGGAAGGGAGCAAAAAGCTTGAAGGGGGCTCATTTAAGTTTGTTACGCCAGCGCCAAAACATGAAGGGAAATTACTCAACTGTCCAAGGTAAAACAAAACATACGCCAACATAAAGATAAATCATGCAACCTAAAAAACATAAAAGACAAACTCGTGGCCCAACCGGGCTGTATGAACTGTTTTTGTTAACTGTGCCCATCGAAGAGGTAGCACGTTGTCAATATAAAACAGTTCTGATAATATTCTCTCATAACCTGCAGACAATCACCATAACTTTAGATGTTGTCAAATGGAGGAGAGGGGGATTTCAGTTGAAGCAGGTGTGTAGTTACGGCAGCCAGAACTGCTGTTACTAGGTCCTTAGCCAAGGCTTGCTGCTCGACATCTGACTGAGACATGGGCGTTACAAGTGGAGCGCTGCGGCAGGACTGTGCACCTTAGGGCCTCGAAAAGTTCAGCAAAGCACTCGTCCAAAGCTCTCCCTCTTCTCCCCTTCCCCTTCCTTCCCTCTTTTCTTTTTTTATCCCCTTCCTCCTTTTCCACTCCTCCAATTCCCTGTCCTTCCTCCTTATTCCTCCATTTCCTTTCGTTCCATTCCTTCCCCCTTTTCCTCTCTATCCTATCCCCTTGCCCTCCCCTTTTCGCGGCTAGGGACCCGGGGAAGCGCTTATAAGCTCCCCCTGCGGTTCCAGACGGAACCCGCTCGCCAAACTTTTTTTGATGCTTTTCGAGCTGAAAATCCTGCATCTGATGAGTTGTTGCCTTGATCAAATTGTTCTCGAAATGAGTATGTAAGTAAGTAAAAGGATTTATACAGCGCAATCGTCGTAAACCAATCAGAGGCGCTGAGGTTGGTGAAACTGTGAAAGGTTTAACTGAGGAAGATGAGATTGAGATCTCAGGTGACACCATGACAGAAGTATGGCGGTGCAACTGCAAGCGTTTATCCGGTTAATGACGTTTGAGCTCTGGAGTCCTGATCGACAATATTATATTTATGTTATTGTTAGGTATCAGTCACTGAACAACAGTCAACCAATCAGAGGCGCTGAGGTTGGTGAAACTGTGAAAGGTTTAACTGAGGAAGATGAGATTGAGATCTCAGGTGACACCATGACAGAAGTATGGCGGTGCAACTGCAAGCGTTTATCCGGTTAATGACGTTTGAGCTCTGGAGTCCTGATCGACAATATTATATTTATGTTATTGTTAGGTATCAGTCACTGAACAACAGAAGTCTGAAGGCCACTAAGTCGCTGTGAGGCTGACTCGCTGGCATCGTCAAAGTCGTTCTGTTAATACTCGTTTACAAGACGTGACCAAAGTCAAATTTACGATTAAATATATTCACAAAAGTATCATTCGAATTGAATAACTGGGAAGCTATGGCGTATTGTTCTTAATAGTTATTTATACCAGCTCCTATTATCTTTAAGTCGTTCTCCTGCATCACGAGAATGTTAGAAGTAACGAACTGAAACGATTTATTTTTCGTTACAGCACAACAACAGCCATGCATCGATTTATCGTTCTATCTGAACCGCGTACTGGGTCTACGTATCTACAGTCGCTGCTCAACGTTCACTTCGACGTCGAGTGTAGAGATGACATTCTCTGCGACGAGTACGGACCGAGAGATGATCCCATCGGCGACGTAGACCGCCAACTGTCTGCGCTCCGTCAGCCCGTCGTTGGGTTTAAAACATTTCCACAACATCTTCTATACCACCAAGTGTCCTTGGTCGAGCTAGTACGACGCCTGGGTGTTAGATGGATAATTGTGTCGTGGAGAGAAAACTGCTTGGAAATGTATGTCTCGCTCCAGATAGCACTCAGAACCAACGTTTGGTACAGTGCAGAGTCGACATCGACAATCGAGAAGGTGGACGTAAACGGCACAGAGTTCACCAAGTATCTTTCCGATATAGAGCTGAGGTGGAAACACGTGGTTCAAGGTTGGCCGCCAGACATCGTTCCAATATTCGTCAAGTACGAGGATCTTGTGGCAGACACTACGTCAGAAATGGTCAGAATACTGCACTGTATGTCGTTGGATCCAACGCAGTACGTGTTCGAGGCGGAATGCCGACGCCAGAATCCAGCCCCTCTGTCGCAGAAGGTATCCACGTGGAATCAACTGACGGAAACAGAACGCAACGCGTCGATCGATGTTCCTTCCATCGTGAACGAAGCCATCAGGCAGCAGTTGAACATTCTCGAGACGTTCATTCACCTTCTTCCTGATCGAGAGCCTCCATCGCCACCGGCTGGTTGGCGTTACAGAGTCTGTGAGCCGTATATCACCCGCGCTTCTAAACAGAACGTTCTCGATGCGATAGATTCAGGGAGCGTATCGTCAGGAGGACGATGGCCGGAGGAACTGGCTAGCAAATTGCGTGAGATTTTCGACGTGGCCGTGGCACAACCTTGCTGCAACGGATTCGCGGCAATTGTTCTGGCACTCAGAGCAGCCCGCGTTCGACCCGGCGATGACGTTATACTGCCCAGCTTCACTATGATCGCTGTTCCTAACGCCGTGCGACTCGTCGGCGCACGTCCTGTGCCAGTCGACAACGCTCCGGAATCCTACAATCCCTGTATTCGCGAAATAGAAGCGGCGGCGACCGATCAAACCAAGGCGGTAATTGTAACCCACACGTATGGAGTTCCCACCACGGACATGGAGTCAATTGCTGGTCTGTGCGTCCGCAGAGGATGGTCTCTTATTGAGGACATCAGCGAAAGTGCTGGCATATTAATGAAGACGAGCAATGGAAGTCGGCGTCTCCTGGGCACTTTCGGCGACTTCGCGTGTGCCAGCATGTACGCCAACAAGATGCTACAGGGAGGGGACGGCGGCTTTGTCCTAGCGAAAGACGCCACTCATGGATATCGACTCGGCAGCCTCGTGAATCACGGTTTCACACGCAGCTACCACTTCGTTCACTTGGAAGCAGCACCGAACTTCAAGATCAGCGGCTTGGCTGCGGCAATGGCAACTGGCATCCTCAACTCGGTCGATGAGATCATGACACACAGAAGTGTCCTTGCACGCACATACCGTCGTTGCCTTCAGCAAACTCCTCTAAAACTGATGCCGATGTGCGGGCCCGAGGACACGCCGTGGGTCTTCGGCGTGTGCGCTGAAGACAAGGCACAACGCCAGAGTATCCGAGAACTTTTGGCTAAACACGGCGCGGAAACACGCAACTACTTTTTTCCAGTCCACGCTCAGCCTGCACACAGAGATCAGATACACGTAGCATCCAGTAACGCGTCTTTTCCAAATGCAGACTATTTAGCAGAAACCGGATTTTATCTGCCGTCATATTCAGCGCTCTCGGAAACGGACATTGAGTGGATATGTTCAGTAATCGTGTCGTACTTCACGAAACGAGAACAAATTACTGAATGCCCCAAGTCTGCTGACCCCAGAAACTCTATCAGAATAAATGACGAGACTTTGCTGTTAGAAACACGGATGTTGGATAACGACGGAAAACTGGTGGATTCATCAGGCGGTTTTTGTCATCATACGACGAAGGCTGTTTTGCTGCGTGCGCAGGCTGAACGCCATTTGATAATGGAAAGATGGGACAGGGGGCTTCTACTGCAACACAGTATGCAAGAGTGTGTCGCCGAATGTCGAGAAAATGGTTTCGACGTTGGCGAGCAGGTTTTACAGCCGTTTATCGATTACATCTCCTCTCAGCAAAGACACGAGCTCTCGATTGAGGAGCCATGGACCAACGTTGACCTGACAGCAAAAGACTTGAGTCGGTGCGCCGGAATTCCGACAACATCTCCACCGGAGTTGTTTCGCCTGCTTTACTGGTTGGTGCAGAAAACACAGGGAGTCCCGTGCATCTTGGAGCTAGGTTCGTTGTTTGGAGCCAGCACTGCCGTGATGGCAGTTGCCGCGAAGCAACTTAGTCGAAATGCGCGCGTCATCTCCGTCGACTCTTTCGAGTGGCAGAAGTGGATGGATCGCTTCCGCTTTCCCGTAAAATGCAAACCTGGCGAATCTTTTCTCGATGAATTTCAGCGCAATACCTCCTTCGTTTCGGATGTTATCCAAGTCGTCCAGTGCAATATCGGATCACATAACTTTCAAGCTGATGCCTTCAATGAATTTGCTTTTGACATTGTTTTCATAGACTTCACCCGAGACGTGGAAGAGCTGGAAACTGCTTGGATGTACGTGAAACCCCACTTGAAAGACGGCGTTACTGTTGTTGTGCTCAATTCACTAGCAATAAGCACAATTCCCTTCATTGTGAATCACACAGAAGAACTGATGCCCATCGCGAAACCTCAAGGAACACAAGCTAAGGTGTTCAGATACGTGAATCCAGCTGAGAAAGTGGAAGAAAAACAAACTCCCGCACTTCAGCGTCGACTGCGCTTTCTTCAATCCCCTGACTGGAACCACCATCAGGGACGAGCCTTCAACGTAACAATTGATACACTCAGAGACCAGATTCACTCGTCCGAGGCCGAAGTCGACTTCATCCCGGCCGTTGAAGAATTCCTTTGCGACTTTCGTGACCAGATACTGAAGCCATGGGTCGGCATCATCCACGGAGTCCCAGAAGACGATCAGTTCTATCCTCCTGACCTGAAGCGACTCTGCAGCAAACGATATCGGTCTGCTATGAAGCTCTGTCGTGGTCTTTTCACTCTAACTAGCGTGCAGGCTACGTACCTCCGGAAGCATCTTAACAGTGACCTGCAAATTCCAATTTGTTCACTACGTCTCCCGATGCTGCCTCCCTCAACGAATCGTCCAAGTGACATGCTCAGACGCTGGAAAGAAAACGAAACGCTCGATTTGGTGTTTATTGGAAGCTTTGCTCGCGATTTTTCGTTCTTCTTTGAAACCAAAGTTCCACCCACAGTCCGAAAAATGTTGCTGATCGGAGACGCAGTATCGCAAGAATGGGCAACGAAGGCTCCCCACGACGTAGTCATTACGGCTCGCTTGGACCAAGAAGATTACGAGGAAATGCTCAGTTGTTCAGTCATCATGCTTGCGTTGAAGTACAATGGCGCTGCAAACACAATCATGTTGGAGTGCATTGCGAGGAACGTCCCAATTGCAGCTCCACGTATCGACTCTTGCATTGACTACCTTGGTGAAAGTTACCCGCTGCTTTATGACCAAAGATGTGCTGATATGACGCATATATTGACCCCAGAGAAGGTCCAGAAAGCTATTGATTACCTGTCAAGAATCGACAAGAGCATTCTGTCGATCGATCGATTTTGTCAGACCGTTCAATCGAGCAGTGTTCTTTTGAGGCTTGCACCGGACTCTTCAAGCAACGCCCCTCTCCAGCATATTATGGCCAAGTTCGATGTCACTGTGTGCATATGTTCGTACAAAAGAACCCACAACCTTCAAGCCGTTGTAGACAGCTTGCTGGAGAAGCAGCTGTTTGACGGTGCGGTTCAACTAATCGTCTGGAACAACAACGAGGCGAGAGAAAAAGTTGTCAGAGAAATCTGTGAGCCGTACCTAAGAAAAAATTCGTCTACGCGACATCTGGAGCTGATATCCTCCACGACGAATCACTACTGCATCATCCGCGCCTGTATGCTGCATCTGATGCGTAGCGACCTTCTGCTCATTTGCGACGATGACATCGTCCCGAAACCGAGTTTCATCCAGTTCTTCGTCGACGCACATCAGCGCCACAAGCACGACGTCTTAGCAGTTCGCGGACACAAATTTCTACCTCATCAACTCAACAATGCCGATCCTCGAGCAACGTGGACAGAATTCGAGCACGTGCGATTCGTCGACGACAACCAACCGGAGCAGCTGCTTCACTTCTTGCACGCCGACACTTGTCTCATCTCGCGTGACGCAATCCAAGATTTCGTCTCGATCGCCATTCCAGACAACGGATTCGTCCTGGTGGACGATTACTGGATGAGTTTCGTTCTGAGTCACTACTTCAACCGCAAACTACGCAAGCTGCAGTGCAACGTGAATGAACACTTCGAGCGAACGGTGGAGTCGGACGAGGTGGGACTGGCATTGTACACTCGTCCAGAGGTGAACGACGCCAAAATCAGGATGTATATACATCACATGTTGAACGGATGGCCGACGTGGACTGAACAGGTCCCCGAATCTACCACTGGATCAGATACAGAGCTGTTGGCGGATAGAAAAAAGGAATGGTGGAATGGAAAAGCGTTCATTGGGTACAACGTCGAGAGCGTTGTCACACGCGAAGACGTGGCTGATCTTCGGAAACTTGGAGCAAAGGTCGTGCGAATCGGGGTTGTCGGCTGCCAGGAGGACCAGGATTTCGAATTGTCCGGCTTCCTGGACGATCCGTCGATGCAGCTGCGGGAACTGCGCGAGACGATCTTGCTGTTCGCGGAGTTCGATATCGGAGTGATTCTGACTCTGCATCGGAGAGTTGTATCGGCCGAGCTGTGGACGCTGATTGCCACTGAGTTCCGCCATCAGGCCAACGTCGTCGGCTACGACCTCCTGAACGAGCCATACGTTCCGTCGGACGTCAACTGCCATTACATCGACGTTGAAAACACACCGGAAACCGCTCTAACAGAATACTTCGACGCCGTGACGTCATACTGGAAACACATACGATCGGTCGATAGAATCACTCCGATTATTATCGAACCGACGTTCTGGGCGAGGCCGTGGGCGCTGCCGTTGCTGGCTGGCTTCATCGACAAAATGAAAGTGAACGACTCAAACATCATCGTTTCCGTTCACTTTTACGAGCCAATAAAACTAGTGTCCAAGCGTCTCAACGATGGCCACTACGAGTTTCCCGGACTTATTCCGCTCTACGACTGCCAGTACAGCGTTCGAGAACAGTGGAACGCCGACAGGATCGGCCAAGAGATCGAGAAATTGCGTCAGTGGCAGATGGCAAACCAAGTGAAGCTGTTCATTGGGGAGTTCGGAATCCCGCGCGACACGCGAGGTGCCGCCGCCTACCTCCGAGCAGTCGCTGCCGCAAGCCTGGAGCGCAACATCAGCTGCATTGTGTACAGCTTCAGAGAGACAACGTGGGACGCAATGAACTACGAACTTGGACCACGCGTTTCCGCAACCATCCTGACTACTAGACTTCCATGGAACGAAAACCCACTCACGAAGGCTCTCATGGACATTTCGCACATGCCAGCACCGGACGATAGACAAACTTCAGAATGATTTTATACAGTTTACGTTAACTTTTAACACTGTTTTTATCTTTATTGTTAATCTGAACGTCAGACAATCAGATTAATCGATTTTACATTGTATTTTATACGGACGATAACTTTAAACTGGAAAACGGAGAAAAACAAATAACAGCAACTGGAGCCTGTGAACGATTTTGCTTAATGTTTAATATCTATCTATACAGACGCAGAGCGCAAAAATAAAAATAACCTAAATAACCTACAAGATACGTACAAGTATTGTATTGTATACTATAATAT
>Ga0209568_1001100_pt1 | contig 10085 bp, 5 predicted proteins | sample WorMetOlspDAHAB2_FD_187406 | JGI IMG/M metagenome (GOLD analysis project Ga0209568, IMG submission 187406) | Marine gutless worms symbiont microbial communities from Max Planck institute for Marine Microbiology, Germany - Olavius sp. DAHAB.2... ...
CTGCTAGATAAATTTAAGGTATTGTATTTTAATTTTGCTTAAACGTTTCATGATAAATATAGTTGCTAAATGTTACTAATTAAAAGTTACACACACATAGCATTCATCATGGTTGGAATGCACATGAACAAGAATAATGACCAAAAAAATTTAAATAACCTCAGAGACACCACCATGAAAACTTTGTCGTGAATTGCATATGGGTTCAGACATTTGCATCATTAAGACCAAGCAATATAAAATTGTATGCTGATCCAACTCAACCTGTCTATACCAGAACCAGACAGATTAAATCTGGTTATAGCCAGAAATACGGACATATATAATAAAAAGCATTAGTTTACTGGAATTTATGTTGATAGAGCCTATTTCAATACTTTTAATTATCTTTTAAACTCCCAGGTTTGCCAATGTACTGCAGTAGCCTCTACTCACTAAAGTTCAAATCAAAAAGTCAGCCAGAATGCACTGTGGTTCCAATTACTGTAATGAAACCATGTATTTTACAAGAAGTTCTTACTGCACAAATTATACCACTGCTGCAGTGGTCAAATGGAATAACGTTATAATAGTGTAATGCTGAAAAGTATGAAACCTGTCACTTCATAGCAACAGTAAAAGTATTTATGTGCAGTTTTCATCACCATGTCTGAAAATATATGATGATACAGATGATGATCCGTGTTAAACTGTGATTAGCAGAAGCCAGAAATTAATAAATAATATCTATCATTGTGAAGAGGAATAAGAAATAGTTTATTTTGCAATACGATGCAGCACATAACACAGATATAGAAAGATAGCTGTAAGAACTAAGAAACAGGCCACACAATAAACAGTAAAACTAGATTAAGCCTAACAATTAAAAATCTACGAAGTTGTACTAACACCAAAAAAATTGAAGTTTACCGTTATCAACAATATAAAGTACAGTATGAACATAACATAACATAGGGGCCCCTACTCTAAATACATTTAAAGCACGTCTGGATAGATTTTGGGAAAACCAAGAGGCTCGTTATAACTGAAAGGCCGATATATTGTACACCGGAAGTCGTAGTAATGTTGAGTTGATGTTCTGATTACTGTATTCTGATTGTACGATATTCGGAGTGATATACAACGGATTGGACATAGAGGTCCACTACCTGCGTCCAGCGATCTACACTACAACTACTACTTGTCTGAATGGGCAGCAAAACCCGCCATTTTATAATTCACTCATTTGTGAAGCATGGAAGCAATCGCAGCGGTAATACAGTCACATCTGGCTTAACTTCTTTCAAAATATACCTTGGAGAAGTTCGACAGTGGTCTGACAAAAAATCGGCAATAAAAACACCTTTTATGCATTATAAATACAAAATATACAGCAAAATATGCCACACATAATGACGTCAGCACATACGACCGGAAATGACTTGACGCACATAACGTAACGTAAGACCTTACTAAATAAGGTCTTACGTTACGTTATGTACAATGGTCTAAGATTTATACGTTCATGAATAGTTTTTTAATTAAAATCAAAATCCCAAACTGAAACATTTATGAACTTAATTACAGTACACAGACATATTTTGTTTCAAATATGTCTCAAGCATATGACATATATGGCCTATTAGGCTCAGTAGCTCAGTAGTCCGCCCTAATATTTATTCCTTTACTGGACAAATATTTCCATTTTAATTGAAAATGGCTATCAGTTTCATGTTTCCACAATCGAGTGGTCTTTGCCAAATATGCATTGCCTATACAATTTAACTATTGTGAAAAGTACGCCTAATATTTAGGATTTTCTGTCTGTCTTGGTGTCATTCATCTCATCTTGACTTGTGAAGTTGTGATCGGATGCCACTGTATGCAGCAGTGGTCGAATATTATTACTAACGCGACTCGTCAGTTGCATCGTTTAAATGTTACCATGCACTTGACGCAAAGGCAGTTAATCAGAATATCACATGCTAAACAAACGGTGCTTTAATGCAGATATTGTAGCATAAAGGTATTTATAGGCCATTTTACAGGGGTTTTGAGTTCCACACAGTTTCCAGAAGGGCGGCGTTTAGGCCGATTTGTCCATTGTGGTATAGGGCTTAATAACAAAATTTTGACAAATAGCTTAAATAGCAGTATTTGTTTGCGGATTGCACTATAAGGCTATCATCCTGCGTGTTCTGCATATGCGCAGTGTTATATAAGCGCGGAAACTTGACCCGTCATATCAGTTTATATCCAGTGCTAAACGTATGAATATAACATTATCCAATTTATGTGTTTAGGTTTGGAACACATAACGCAGTGAGAGTAATAAAAGTTCATTTTAATGTGTTTAGATGCTACTTTGAGGTGTTTGGAAGCTAAACACGTTTAGGAATTTAATACATGCAAATTTCGTGTTTAGCTTAAGAACGCCAAACGACACACGTTTAGGTCGTTGACGCGTTCTCTGCCTAAACAGTTGCTTGCGTGATTGTGCGTGTTTTGAGCCATTGTGCGTCAAAATCGGCGATCAGTTCGGGTGTGGTACAGCAGCGTTGAATTCTGGGAAATCATCACGGCGGTCGAATGTTGTGATACGGAAATAGAAATGCGGCGTATGACGTCGATGACGCTGCCTCTCAGCACATGATAACGCAACGCTTTACTGACGTCATCACCCAATGCTTATCAGACGCACCGATCACATGCCGCCGAACTGATAGTGATGCACGAACTCAACATCAATAAAATACCGATACTGCACATCATTGGAGTGTAGTGGAAGCATCATTGCTTAAGGAGAATTATTATTAAGCTTTTTTCGCCATTTCGTCAGTCATAATATCTGAAGAAACTTATTTATGGTAACGCGGTATAGCCTTTTAGTTAACGGCGGATATGCGTTGCGAGTTTGCGAGCCATACTTCCCTTTTAGAGCTATCTTGAAGTTATTTTCATTCATTCATTTCATTTCGTTCAAGCAGCAATAAAATAACATGTGAAATCAAATATCAATAGAACAGGACAGCAAGGTACAAAAGGCGCACTTTTAGTTTCTTTCAGATATTACTGGCATTAGTGTCAACTGAACCTAAGATGACTAGAAAAGTTTAAACATTTAACAGTACGTTTAGAAACAGCGAGTGACTTGAAATCGACTGTGTTTGGCAACAAATTCCAGACATTAACTACAAGCTCGATAAAAAGTGCATTGTAAGCGCCGGTGATTTACAGCTTCCATCATTAAGAATTTTCTTTAAGCCGTCGTCTCTAGAGATTTTACAACCTGTAATGACAACTCACACGCCGTCCTTATTCTCGTTCGTCTAGCTCATTTTGCGCTCGTTTTGTGCATTTTTCGCACCATTATCCGCTGTACAGGGTGGCCCAAAAGTAAGCCATTACCAAATTATGAAAACAATTTGTCAAATCGTATTAAAATTTGCCAATGAGATAAGATTTCTTTGTCAAATTAAAGAAATGATCAAGCACTATAATATTATCCGTCGGTATTAGATATTCTCTGCGTTACCTACTTTTTGACGTCAATAACTATGCCTGACCTACAAAGTAGCGACATGCGTCACATACGGTAAATGATGTCAGCGCTCCCTGTGGAATCAGCTCGACTTAGCATGCTGTAAATACCATTCCTAAACTATCTATTGGATGGAGCTTTATGTCCAAATTTCTTTGATTTCCACATTTTCTCTTTTTTTGGTTTTCCATCATGATTTTGTCATATACATTGATTTTGTCCATGTCGCAGCTTCAAACACAGCAACTGATGACGTCACAAATTAGGTCACACACAGAATATTTAATACAAACTTATAGCATTCTTGTGCTCATTTTATACTCAAACTTGATGAGAAATGTAGCCGCACTGACGGTTTTTAGTACGATTTAATGATGATTTTTGAAAGTGGCTTACTTTTTTGGGCCACCCTGTATTTTTTATTTTACCCAACGAAGTTCAGGATCATGTGTCAAACTATCCACTGTAACTATTATGACATTCAATGAAAGCGTTGGACGGGTTCCATAGACAACTTAGATGTTGCCTTCACGCTGGCAGTATTGTTACTGATGCATATTAATGTAGGATGTGGTATTCGTGTCGTTAAAAAACATGTTCATTTTGTTGCGTGCAAACTTTTTTGGTCACGTAGAACTTGTTCCGTTAATTTGTGGCTTTTAACCGAGCGAAAAACAATTCGATCAACCGTCGAAGTGGCGTCGATTCGAATTTTGTGCAACGGCGCATCACTAGTTGAGCAGCCGAGGTAGCAACTGGCGCGTTGGACGATGGGACGCGTCGTTCGATCGGCGGCCGGTCGACGCGATTCAACCGACCAATGATGATGTGGTCGTCATCGTTTCCATGGTTACGATGTTTTACTGCCTCCGCCGCAACAGCAACACCGTTCAAACATAACCGCCCATACATTTAACGCTTTTTTATTCTTTCTCAAACGCGCACACAGGCAACACGAACTGGTGTAACTAAGAAGTATCTTCAGGGGCTCGGGAAGGCTGGGTCAGGGGGTCAGCTACCATCCCCTAAAATTTGGAGCTGAGGTTAGAAATTGCATATGACGCTTATGTCGGACAGGTGTCAGATTAACGGCAATGACCTCTTGTCTACATTACATTACATGCAATTTGCATTAACAATCAGCACGATTTCAACGGGTGGGTGAAAATTAACATATCATGTTACATGATAAAGCTTGATTTTTGACCTTGACCCCTACGTTGAAAAATGGTTGCCGCACGCCTGGCCGTCTACGCATGTCGACCAGGCGCCTGATTTACAAAGAATCTTACGAACTACTTAGGAGCCATTTAGGACAAAAAGCTTGAGATCAATTTTAACTTAGGCTACGCTAAACTTAGGAAACTCTTGGGGTTTATTCAATTGAAAATCGGGCCCGGGGATATCGTACAAGCCTATCAAATGTTTTCACATCTCAGTGTTAAGATGTCACATCAGTGTGGTTGCAAATAAATTTGAAACTATCTAATGTATAAGTACGACGCGAAATATAAGAGGATGGTGGTCATTAAATTCTATGTCAGAATGAATTTAAAAATAATTAGAATCAAGCGGCATAGACTACATCCTTTGTCGTTTAATGCTCTTAAACTTGAAACAATAGAATATCGCATTGGGTTAAACAAAGTAGACAAGTATAGGTGTGCGCATTAGGCCTACAGCATGACAAGCAATCCTTTCATTATAAAGCATCAATTATTTTTGAAACAAAATAATTAGCTATAGGCCTACGTGAGTGTGACGTAATAGCACCACTATATTTGGCGATAGGCCTACAGTTAGATTATCGCATCTGATTATAACATGTGTAATCTTTGTGACCTATGTTTAGGTCAATTGCGAAAATAATCTACATCAGACGACATAGTGACGTTATTCTGTCAGTAATAGCTACGTCCGCTATGTTGGAGCCTGGTAAACTCTATTGCAGTTAGCGGAAATGTCGTGAAAATACCGGCAAACTTTTGTGAAACAAAATACATTAGACGGCCTGCGAATAACATTGGCACAAGAATTGGCAGATTTCCGCATTTCAACTTAGTATATGTTCAGCTAGGGTATACCTCCAACATGGCGGTGTGTTATGACAATTGTCGGAGTAAGGTCTTTCGAAGTTTCCGGTATCAGTGTTGGGGTGTGTATTTGTGTCCGTTTTCTGAAGTCAGCGTTTTCCCCCGAGCAACCAGAATCAGGGACCAGGCCACCGACCGTCGGCGGGCTATATTCCAAAGAGGCCAAAGGGGACAATTCCTCTGGGGCGTATGCAAATTTCTAGCGAATATGTATATATATATATATATATATATATATATATATATATATATATATATATATATATATAACTTCGCTGGTCACAGCTCGCACATTTGTATATACAATAACGGAAGACAGCAACTCTCAGCACTCTTCCGAACTCTTATAAAAACTTTATTTGAGTGAAACGATATTTTTAGTTCAGTCAACAAAACAATGTCGGTGAAAACTTCCTATGACGTCAGCAGTATGTAAATAAAACGCAAACAGCCAGACCAGCAAGAATACATGAATGAGCACGCTTCGCGCTGTCTATACTGGAGCGACATAGGGGTAGGTATAATGTTGGCTGGTAGGTTATACTATTAGCCGATAGAGATTACAGGAAGCATAACAGAGGGTATATACCAGTAGGTATGGCCTACTCTACACAACTACATCATTGTTACGTCATGTAATTTTGAGCAATCCCAATGTCGCCGTTAACGCAATGTGTGAACTATACTGTTCACACTGTGATAATGTCACAGTCCAAATAAGCTGGTGATGGCTGCGTCATTTGCTGCACAAAGTGTACATACTTAGTGGGCGTAGGCGTGGCGTGCGTGAAGGGTTAAGACGTCGTAGATCAGGCGTCAGTGCCAACGACGCCGGATTACTTGGTTACCAAGTGTCGAGTCGTGACTTGCATTCGTGATGTCATTGACTGACTGACTGAGCACACTTTAACTATGCCTCCACCCCCTCCCGGCACCCAGTTAACGTGCTCATTGTGAAGGCGCTCTTCACCGCCTGTCGCATTACTTCACTCATAGTAACCAAAAACAATGCAGTACATGCTTGGTTACGCAAAAGACAATTCAAAACAATGCCAGTAGGCCTACACCAAATAACCAAACATGCTAAACACAAAACCTGCCATGGCTCAGTCGCCTTTTATTGAATACCAAGTGATAGTAGTGCTTCTTTCACACTTTAGTTTGACGAAAAAACTGACAACCTTTAATACGATTTAATGCGATTTATTGATAATTCTGTGGTGGCTTGCTTTTTGGGCCACGCGGTACGGTCATGACATGTGGGGTTATTCTACGTCTGCCGAGCACGTACAGACGTCACGATGTCACAGATAAATACAGTTTCTCACACATCAACAAAACATCAGGAAATGAAGGTACTCGTCAGAGAATCGAGTTAGCTTTTGACAGTGACATTTTGCCGAACAAGAACGACTTCAGATCGAAATTGCTTTCAATATTCGTCATCTGCCAAACCGTATCTTACTGAACGCTGGTATTTGAAACTCCTCAACCGGTGCCCTCTGCCAAACGGGCTGATTCAGGAGTGGACTGGCTCTTCAAACCGGCCCTGGCTAAGTATGCATACCAGCAATGGCTTAACTAGGAACTCGGGGACCTCTTCGCTAATATCCAAACAGAGCCCTCCCTCCTTAGCTAAGGGTCCCTGTCCCCTCCCTCATTCCACTCCTTCCTTCCCTCTCTTCCTCTTTGTGACTTTGTCCCTCGCTCCCTTTTCTCTCCTCGATCCCTCTCTACCCTTCTTATATGTTAGCAGGGTAGGCCTAAGTCGATTGTCCTACTTCAACATTTGGCGTGGCGGCCCACATGGCCGGCGGACCAACCGGCCCACGTGGCCGGCGGACCAACCGGCCCTCCTGGCAAATGCCAGGCTGCCAGGCTGCCCAGTCCGTGCCTGGGCCGATTATAATAATTGCGGCTAATTGGAAGTTCATTGAATCGGTGCACATGTTAGAGGACATGTTCTGCATCTTTGAAGGTAGCCTAATCGTTGACCGCCATATGCAAAAGATGCGGCTCGTAAAAGGACTTTGCATGGACTGGTTAGTTTTCCGTGGCAGGAAACTGAACAGCATTACGTATACGCAACTCCCAGTTTTATGCCGCACCTGACGCTGCGCCATTTCGCGGGCCCGGGACCTCCCGAAGCTCCCATCTATACATCGTTGCCAGCTTTAGCGACGGTCGACATGCACCGAAGGCCTTCGTGTCGCCATGTCCTTACCTGCTTTACTGGTGCATTAGTTCAATTATCGCCCGCAAACAGATCCGACCCACGTCAGCAGTGCAGGGCATCTGCGCCGGCCACAGGCACAACTGCCGGTGCACGGATACAGCAGATGATGTGCGACTTATCGAACGTCCGCTTTTCATTAGACATATTGCGAAAATGAAAGAAATAATGACTTGCAAAGTCTAGTGTGCTCTGATTGGCTCGGTGGATCCTATTCTTATACACGTATAGTCTTCACAAAGACTCCCGGAAATGTTTTTTATAGGAAGGCTACTGAACTTAGCATAAGGTCACCTATAATAACTTTAATAACACTTTGTACATTGCTATTGCATTATGGTGGTCACGACTTTGCTTTAAAGTTTTGTTTTGTTGTATGTTTTATGTGATAATGTGTTTATTGTTTATTGGTGTGCGTTTGTCGCATCATAATAAAAGGTTACTTACTTACTTATAACAACGTAAATAGGACCTGTACGCTGTCCTCAAATGCACTGTAATAAACTTTCCGTCGTTGTTTTGTAACGAGTATGTAGACTATAGACTGCCTGTCAACAGACGATCAGGATAACAAAGAAATTGTTAGTAGACCACCGTAAAATAGTACTTGATGTTTTATGTTGTGTAAAGTTTCTCATGTCAAAGACAGAAAATGTTGGTATTATGGTTAAAAGTCATTTTTAAGATCTTGAGAACTGAGATCGTAAATGGTGCTGTTGACAGAGCATACAGCCACGGCAGTATATACTTTGCTTCTGTTTCATTGTTTCCGATACCGGTTTAATAGTATTCATACACTGTATTTACTGTTGCCTATTTGTTAATGATCTAGTTTTTTAGGACGACTACAATAATATGTAATATTATTTTCCATATCAAAGATAACGCTTTTCTGACGTCACATTACGGCCAATCGATATTCGTTGTATAGACACTGTTGCTAGGGAAATGATTGTGCTTAATCAGCTCACTTTTGTTCGTCTCCTTTCCAACTTTTCTATTGCATGATTTTTAACTATACGCCTACTAGTCATCTCCATGGGATGTCCACAGCACTGGGTCTTGTTTTCAATAACTGCGGTCGTTTACGATATCATTTTTTTCTGTTAAGTGGCAAAACATTAAAAACTGGATTTGAAATGCACGCTATCGCTGTATCAGCAAGTAAAGCCGCCGCATCATCTGAAGACGTTGACAAACTGTCGGCTCAGCGATGGACTTTTCAGCCGCGCGACGCAACCGCAGCTTGCGAAATGAAGACGAATGTTGTTGTCAGAAGACATACGGCGACTGGCGCGACGTTATTGACCGCAGCTCAGCCGCACATCTAGTTAAGATAAATACTCGGATTACATGCATCTGTAATCCGCTGCGGCGCCGGAAAGGCAGAACTCTTATCTGGGTTGCCACCTGACCGGCTGTGTGCGCATGCCTTATACGACTCTGGAAAAGGTGATGACGAAGCCCCGTCTTTTCGTGGGTAGCATAGGCACACTGTGTCGGTGAACCCGCGCCACGAAGGTCCCGCACATGGGCAGCTGGTTGACGTAGTGTACCGTTCAGCAGATTCTCCATGTTTAATTTCTGTTATCTGCGTTTGACCGCCGAAAACTGTTCGTTTATGCTGCTGCTGTAGGGCCTAGAGATGTGCAATGAATGACGAGAAACGTGTCGAGCCCATGCATTTTGGCTGTGTCGATTTTGTCGAACAGCACACTCGACACGACGAGCTCGACTGGCTCAACATGCAACTTCGCAACTCATTTTGTTGTGTAATTTGTATAAAGTTATGCTATGTCAGTTATTCACTAATTTATTGGAGTATACATTTAGCCTATTTAATTTATTTCATTTGACGGAACAAATAGGATTTGTGCATGTAAGAGCACAAACGACTAAACTTGTACAGGCGAGCAATATTGCTTGTTCGTCGTCTACGTGACGAGCCACGTGGAATTTGGGCTAAAGTCAGCCAATACTGCTGTCTGATCTGTCTGCCAGTTTTCACGTGTGCGTGATGTCTATTTGCTGTTTGCTCGCATATACTTCTCTGTAGATACCGACGGTAGTTTACGAGCGACACACAAACACCGAAGGCTGCTACAGTATATATCTCGTTTTCTACGTGGTGCTTGTGGGACGGAGGTGGACGGAGACTGCGCTTGCTGCGTCCGTTCAAGCAACATATAGGCCTAACTTGCTAGCATATACATACAACCACAGACCTTATACGTTATAT
>Ga0209568_1001101_pt1 | contig 10078 bp, 2 predicted proteins | sample WorMetOlspDAHAB2_FD_187406 | JGI IMG/M metagenome (GOLD analysis project Ga0209568, IMG submission 187406) | Marine gutless worms symbiont microbial communities from Max Planck institute for Marine Microbiology, Germany - Olavius sp. DAHAB.2... ...
TTTTAAAATTTTTATTGTGGCGTAGATATACAGGGTGGTCCAAAAAACTGACACCCTTTGTTTTGTACGGCTTTTTATACGCCCTAATTTCATCAAATATTGACCGATTTTCAAACTTAGTTCACTGTCAGAGTCAGCAGAACATTTGTAATAACACTGTCACTATAGATCCCACCACACCTCAAGTGTGTCGCTACACTACCTTGTGAAATGTCAGTGTCTTAAACCTACAATTGAAAACAAGACGACTTCTGTCACAACACATTTTAAGAGTGCGTCAATATTTGATGAAATTAAGGCGTACAAAACATAGGCTGTCAGTTTTTTGGACCACCCTGTAGTTAGATATTCGGACGCTGTATTGTTGTTACATGTAGGCCTTTAGAGTGTAACAAGATACCTCATTGTTTTGTGTCCGTTTAACTGCTTAGGCATATGAAGCTATTTATTGTAACGTATATTGATTGATTTGACTGCTCCTTTGTCATGAACCATAGCATTAACACCAGTAACAATAATACCTACAGGGTGGATCAAAAAGAAAAGCCCTACTTAAACGAAAAGTCCTACCTCGTATAAAATCGTATTACATACATCCTTCCTTTCGTCAAATTAAAAGTATCAAATTTAAATAGTCACTGCCACTTAAAATAACTATTATATGCGTGACCTAATGGTGTGACGTCAATAACTTTGTGGCTCGCGAATTTGCATGATTGCTTTGAAGTGTAATTGATGTCAGTACCTATTATCAGTTTCTAGCATCAGTTCTCCTCAGCAAGCCATAGACAATCCTTTAGATGGAAATTCATGTAACAAAAATTCTTAGGTCTACTTTTCTCTTTTGAGGTTTTCCATTTCGTAATTTACAAAAAATTTAGCCTACTCATATCGCAGCTTCACGTCACAAATTAGGTAACGCAGTGAATAGTTAACACCAAATTATCCAGTGCTTTTTATACACAATTTCACTCAAAAATCCAGCTGTAGGTTATTGACTGGTTTTACATCGTGATTTAGCTTATTATTCGGCAGGGAGATACTTTTTGGGTCATCCTATAGGCCTAAGCATAGCTACCCTAGTAGACCACGCAGAATCTATCTCCTTAATACTACAGAGTACTGACCATGCAGCTAGTATTAATAGGCATAGGTAAGACAATGAACATCATTACATGCACTACATAACATGGACAAAGCCACTGCAGACGTCAGCTACTCGAACTTTAAATATTTTGAGACAATAATTAACTATATGGTATAAGCATACGTTCACTTTACATGCGTATAGCCAGTTTTTTTAAACAGATCAGACCATAGAAGCATACTTCAGTAATTATGATTAATAAACCGGTATAGGCACAAAACTGATGTTTTTCGCCAATAATACTGTACTGGCATCCGACAGGTTACTGGATGCCACGCTCAGTACGATACGGACAGAGAGCGCTGGCCGTACCATTATCCTCTTCACAACGGCAACCAGTGTCGATGCTACAACTATTTCGGCGTCATCTGCATAGCATCGTGCGTCTCCAACGTCATCAACCACGAGGTGCGTCACCAGTATGGAACCGGCGTGGTCACCGTCACCTGTTCGGCCGGAAACTTCGTTCTCGGGTGCGGCATGAGACCGCGATATCCAACCGACTCGTCTGAAAAATGGCGCACTTGGGCCGTGAAAAACCTCGAGTCGTGCGAGTGTTACGACTTCTACGGCGTTACTTGCTACGCCGTCTGTGGCCAACTCATTTAAATCACACGTTCAAATCCGCATTTTAGGATGAAAAGTGTGGCTCTGGGAGGCGGGTTTAACTGCATACTGGTACGATCTTGTAGCAGCAGAAACGGTTGTTAAAATACGTGTATATTATACGACACAAAAAAATTTGCGCAAACAACCGCTTATTTTTTTCTACGTCTACAGGAACAGGGTGGCCAAAACAGTAAGCTACTACCAAGTTATCAACGTCGGTAGGGCTATAAGCACTGAAAATTAAAACACCATCTGTTGGTATTAAATATTCTATGCATGACGTTACATGTGAAATCAACTGCTGTTCTTGAAGCTACAACACTGATAAAACAAGTAACTAAACAGGCCTGTATACTATACAATTTTAATTGAAACCCCGAAGAGGAAAGATAGGGACTGAAGAAATTTCTGCATGAAATTCCATCTAAAGTAGTGGTCTGTGAGTGAACTTCATAGCCCGCAGAACCAAGGCGAACGAGAATAACGCGGGAGCGTTGAAATCATTTCACCCATATCGCAGCTTTTGCGGCTCACCACAATAGTTGACGTCACATATTACATCACGCATAGAATAATATGCAATATAAAGTGATAATATTAAAGTTCTTGCTTGACACTTTAATTTAACACTGGCAGGCGCGTTAATACAATTTATTAATGGTTGTGACTCTGTTTCGGAGCACCCTGTAGTCACTTTGTCAACTCGAATGCAACGTACATGCGACAGAAAACAACCTGTATGTGCAAGTGGCGGGTCACATAATATCTTACTGTAGGGCCTATGCAACGAATTGTGAAGGTAATTTCTGTGAAGGCAATTTTCCACAGATCAATGCTAAACTTTGAAACAATATTGCGCGACACATCACAACCGCACTAAAGTAAGCACTAACAAATTAACAAAAACACACAAACTAAAATACAGTTTAAAATCAGAGAGAGACCTGTTATAAGCCTGTATAAAACTTAACTATACGTCACGCAATAAAATACGCATTAGCGAATGCGGCATGAGACGAAATCACATTTACGCCTAAACATTCAAGCTCGTAGAAGCACCAAAAATGTTTACATAAAATGAAGCCTCTTCTCTCCACATCTAGAATTCCTACGATAAAATTTCACAAAAAATGTTTTTAAATGCTGCCATCTCTGTCTATTATATACACACACACGTGTACATTCTTACCATTTTCATCAAAATATCTGCTGAAATGGACCACCCACTGTAAGTTAACACAATACATCACAACCACGTGAACAAACTATACACAAAACTGCGCGTTCTACGCCAGCTGATCAAGGACGACAACACCGCTCACGTCTTTAACACGCACGCGGCCGTTGGAGTACCGCGTTTCTTGTCGACCGTCTGTGAACACAGTTTTCGTGGTACCGTCCGGATATTCTCGCTTCTTAAACAACGCAGTGTGAATCTCTTTCTGTCCATTTGGAAACGTTATCTGCTTGTTGCCGCTGCTTTCCACATGAACAACTGTACCATCAAGAAAAACACTTTCTGCGGACCCGTCCGAGAATAAGTACTTGATCGTCTGGTCGGGAAACTGAATTTCCTTTGTACCGTCGATGTAGTGTTTTTCGACCTGGCCATTAGTAAACTGAAATACCTGCAGTCCATCGGAATACGTTGTGTGCGTTGTCTGTGCGTCGGCGTAATAATAGACAACACGACCGTCCGGCGAGATTTGTTTGATGTCTCCATTGAAGAAAGACACAATTATCGTTTGGCCGTCTGATGATATCTGCTTCCTCGTTCCATTGGTGAACAGAACTTCGCGAGAGCCGTCTGGACAGACACGTTCAACCTTGCCATCTGGATGCTGGACTTGGTCATACGGACGATTGCCAATGTCCACGCTTTGAAGACTGACCGATTTCGGAGCAGTTTTTCTGACTGCCGACAATGACTTAACTTCATTATTGCCGGCGTTTGTCGATACAGCCGGTGGGCTGACTGTCAGAGGCTTTGGCACACTATTCCGAAGTTCCTCAGATTCGTCAACAATGTCCGAGTTCACCTTTGTCTCAGAAGACGGCTTGGTGTCCGAATCACTGGAAAAACATGCAGCCGACTTTGATATCTCGGTGTCCAAAGCACGTTTTTGTCGTTCATTCTGTTTCAGAGATTTCTCTGCCTGCTTCTGTGACGTTTGGACAGCAGCGTTGTGTCCTGCCACTGCCGATTCTACAAGCTTTGCTTCACTCTGCGCGGCTGGCACCGGATCATTTTTGCGCGGTTTCCACTCCTGAAGACGTCGCTGTTCCAACACACGTATTTCGTCTCGAAGCTCGGCGTTTTCCTGCTCCAGCTGTTCTACTCGACCCCGAAGTCGCTTATTACTTGCCATCCATTTTTGTTCCTTCCGCTTGGTGTCCTCTCGCAGCTCGTTCACCTGAGACTTCAGCATTTCCATCGCTTCCCGGTCTTGTCTGTCTGGCCCTGCGCGAGCAGACTTCTGATACGTTTCGAATACTTTTCGCTCCTTCTTCAGCTTCTTTATCTCCTCTGCTTTGAATTCTTCGAAACGCTGCAGTTCGTCGGCTTTCTGGCGTTCAAATTCGGCCATCTCTTTCTTCAGTCTGTCCACAAGCTGCTCTCGTTCTTTTCTCAGTGTGGTGAGAGCAGCGTTCTCGCTACGAAACTGATGAATCTCCGCCTCCAGCTGTGCCAACTTCTCTCGAAGTGCCGGCGATGTAACCGTCGCTGCAACGTCCGTTCCTTCTGCCACATGGTTTGACACATCAGCTTGCGACGAGCTTTTCAGTTCGGACGTTTTAGGCTTTTGTGGTTTCAGTTTTGGAAACAGTTTCTGCGCAAGCTTTGATGTTGGAGGCGAATCAATCTGTGCTTCAGCAGTATGGTATCCAGTTTCGACAGACAACAGTGCCTCACTCGAGCTGGTACTTCCGAGATTTGACGACAAAGAGTTTCGTTGCAAGCGGTCAGCATGAACTGGACTTGAAATTACACTATCACTCCATGCCATTTCATCAGAAAACATAACTTCTGCCGCAGCATGTTCAACCACATCAGAATCTCTGACTTGCTTCACTGGTGCATGAATGCTGTCGAGCTCTATATAATCATTTTCTTGAGACAGTCCTTGCTTGTATTCAGCAGATTCCTGTGCAACGTTTTCTACAGAACATGTTTGCAAATGAGAATCTGGATGATGACTGCCATTAGACAGCAACATTCTCTGATGAACAGTACCAAATGACTGCGCTTCAGCTGCAAGGCATCTGCCATTCATGGACGCAATTTTCCGATAAATTGTCTGCAATGTTGTTGGCTGGACAGTATTTTCTACAGCGATAGAGGGTGCTGCTGTGACGACATCTGTATCATCAACTAGTGTGGCATTTCCATCACCATCATCATCACTATCGTCAATAGAACTCATCGTATTTTCATCACTATATGCTTCCTCATTTTCTTCTTCACCCATCACAGTTGCTTCCTTATTCACCAAAGTGCAGTTCACAGGACCACTGCCATTCTGCTGGACACCGCAAAATTTATCCGGACGTCTGACATCATGCCGCGCAAATATCTGGCTGATGGTAGACGTGTTACTGGTGAATGATGCATTGTCATCGACGAAGTGTTCCAGCAGCTCAAATTCCTGCAGTGAGTCAATTTCTGCCACCTCTTTCTTTGCCTGTGCCTGCATGCACGCAATGTAAGAAGCATCGCCAGTGGAGTCTCGACGTGAACTCGGTTCAGCTACTGTTGGACCGACGTGTACATTGTCAGCTGACGACCGAAGCTGTTTGCGATCAGGAGTGGAAGTGACAGGCGTCTTGATACACGATGTCTCAGCACTCACGATATCTACCTGTGCAACACTATCCATATTCTGTACAGCTTTCTTTTTCAAACACGACTTTCTGGAAATAGGCTGCACAACCGAGTCTGCTGCAAGTGTTGACCTAGGTGGTTTGATAACCTGTAATTCGTTTTCACATGAAGCAGACTGTTTCAAGCTGTGTACCGGTAAGTCTTTACCTCTGACAAGAGTACGAAATGGTCTCTGCTGTGTTCTGAAACGGGCAGTTCCCTGTCCTTTTTTCAGGAAGCTTTTGCCTCTCTTTGGCACTGGAACAAACTGCGACAAATGCTCTTCTTTCTCTATCTGTTCCAGAACTAGTTCTTCGAAACTTTTGCCCCGTGCTGCAGCAACGCCAACTGGCAGTTCGTCATATTCAGAAACAGACATGCCAGATTCAAGTCGGTGCATAGCATCTCCATCAGAAGGCACATTGTCAGGCTGATCATTTGTCAACTTATGTTCGTTGACAGTGCCCAATTCAGGTCCAAGCTGTGCATGCAGATCATCAGTCTCACTCTTTGAGTCTGGAATACAACTACCAACTTCACTCGCAACATCTTTCTCAAAATCTACACCTATCTCTTCTGTGTGTGATGGTGTCAGTATTTTGGGTACAGTTTGTAATGAATGTTCTTTGACTTTAACAGGTGTATGGCCAGCATGGTCACTGTTTACCATGACAGATTCCTGCAACCGAAGTCTTGCCAACGCCAAAGTGCTGGAGGCAATAGCTCGCGGCAGGCCGCCCTGCACCTTTTCCGGTTGTGACCGCTTCTGTGGCAAACTTTTAACACCAGGAGATGACGGCGTGGTCTTCGAAAAATTCCAGAGGTTCTGACGTTGAACAAGCACGCGGGATTCGGCGGCTTGCTGTTCAGCATGCAATTGCAGCAGTTGATTTTGTTGTTCACGAATTAGTTGCTCGCGCTGTTCGGCCTGCCATGCTCGCAGCTGTTGAAACAAATCAATATTATGGGCCTGATCCACGGTGCAAAGTCTCTCCAGCATGTCAGTCTCTGTATTAAGACTCTCTTCCTGAAGCAAATTATCGCCCTCGTCACTCGACACAACTGTCTCAATACTTCCCTCTTCTAAGTCATCTTCACAACTGCAAGATGAAAGACGTTCCTCATGAAAGCTCTGCAGATTCACTGAAAACATCACACAGCAGCAATTATCATCAAGTAAGCTTTAAAATAAAATTACTGAAATTCTGCCATGAAATAGATGGCTGTAAAATTAGGGGTGGCCTAAGTTGTTGAAAAAATTGTGCCTTGTTTCATCACCATTAAACAGATAAAAGTAACAAAAATTACATACAATCTTAAACAGCAATGCTTTTATCACAATACACTGCATCTGCTACTGGAAATTGTTAAATGTGACGATATGAAGTGTATTACAACTTCATTACTGTTGCTTGGTTTGCTGGGATTAAATGACACCTTTAGCACAATTCAGTTAATATTGTGCCTGTAAGAATTATAATTCAGCTGAAAGGTTTACATTAGTTAGAAAATAAAAAAATAGCATGCTTTGAGGAACAAAATAATGTGAGAAAGTTAAGAATTACAGAAGACAATCAAAAACCGATGGAAAATACACAACTCAACACAACATGATAAACACAAACAACTAAAGCCAACCTAGATATGTCACCTCAGTGTAGAAATGAGGTGGGCTCAACAGCTCCCAAGAGATACGACACAGTATTTTTATACAAGGGAGATTGTATTTTTTGAATTATTGATGTAACTGGTTGGATAAGCAGGTGGTTGATGTACCTAGCAGCAACATTATACATTTATCTCTTAAAATGTCAAGCAATTATTCTTTTGAATCTTGTTAATTGTGTAATTGCAAAAAAATGAATTATGTACCAGCGCATTATTTACACATAACTGGGACAGCATAAGGGACCACAGATGTTGCTTGTGCGCCACTCCACCCTATCAAAGTACTTTGATGGTCTTGTATTCTAACACAGAAATGAAAGAATCATCAGCAATGTGACGTGTCTGGGGTATGATGTGATTAAATGGATAGATATTTGTGTGGCAAGAGCTTGAGCAGTAGCATCATGAACTCATTGTGAATCGCGATACTTCAGACGCTTTTGTGGAACAGTCTGCGGTACTGCTACACAATTTGTAACTTGAATGGGTGAAAAATAAGCTGAGACTGTGAAGTGCAACAGATCCCATCAATGGGTAAGAATTTAACTGATAAACAGAAAGGGTTCGTGTTACGAGCAGCATACTGAAGCAGATATATGCATCTCACTTCAGCACACACAAACATTTACTTCCACCTGCAGAGGCTGACGTCTAATTTCGCACTTTGCAGGTATATGATTATGGTAACCCTCCCTAGCACTCAGCTGCAAGAGATGTGAAACAGTACATCAGCCTACTCTATGTTAGTTTGCAAGCTTGCTGGACATTTCGCCAACAAACCAACTCTCGTAAGTCGCAGGCTGGTCAATTCATGGACAGTCAACTAGTCAACTCGCCGACAACTAGATTATTAAAAAACACAAAAACACTGCACTAAATTTTTACACTAAACCTAACATTAGCCTTAAGTCCTTAACACAAATTAAACAAGTTATTGACAACTGACATTGTACAAATTATGTTGTCTACCAGAAAAATCACAGTTAAAGCAATTATGTACTCCAAATTTTCCATTCAACATTTCGGCGTGTTGACTAGTCTGCGAGTTAACAATTCTGCAACTTAACTGAGCGCAAGTTGGTCTGTCAGCAAATTGTCTGGCTATCGTCTGCAACCCACAAATCTCATCACGCATGTCAGGTTGATTGAACATAAACGTCCAAAAGGACACTTATGGCAGTTGTCTAGGTTGCGAATGCAGTGTCATTCATGTAACGTTATTACGGTAGCTGCGTTCAAATTATTAATAGGGTCAATATTTTTAGGGCCGGTTCCATCGTCCAGGGTTATATTACAGCACAGAATCGATCGTAAAATTCGCCGTATGCTACACGCATCAGTTTAACTGCTAACCTCACTAGTGTTTCCGTTTCGTTGTTGTGGTGACGTTTAGAATGACGTAATACGTTCATTTTTGAACAAATAGCAAAAATATCGTTTGTATATCAATTCTTGCGGATTTCAGGTGAACATATTTGCCGTTTCATTTACATGTAACCACTAACCGGCGATTTAACTGGCCGATCAAGCTTGGTTAAGTTAACTCGCATTTGACCGGCTGTTAAGTGCTCTTGGAACACGTTTTTGCTAACCAAGGGTTAAATTGAAGGTTAACCTCAGAATTAACTTAACCCGAGACGATGGAACCGGCCCTTAATCGCCATTAATTCATTAACATGTTAACGTGCCAAATAACGTGTTAATTCGACAGCTCTAAAAGTAAAGAAAAATTACGGGTTTTTAGTCGATTCCTTTAAACCCTAAAAGTCTCACGTTTGGATCGACTGCAGTGTACGCCACCCAACACAAGTCACATGCTACGATATTTTTATCCTGCAGAGATCACATTCACTTCCTAGTTATCTTCCGTAACCGATTACAAGTCGACACAACATGCATATTTAACCACACCTGTTCGGTTGATATACTGCATTTGCTTCTTATGAAGAGCTGTTTCAACAAATATGGAACAGATTACTGAAAATACGTACAATATGCCAAATCACTAACACTGACACCAAAAACAAGTTCAAACAAAAACAAACAAACAATCCAAGAATATTTAATTATGATTTAGGGACAAAATAGTGACTAGTGAGGAGTCAACGTTAGAATTTCTACGGTGGCCCGTTTCTGCCACAACACACCCCCGATTCACGACACATACCCCCGATTCACAACGGAAATAGCAGTTTCATTTTCGACAGTGTAATATTCTACGCTATTTGTTATTTGTGTTCACGTGTGGTGTATTTTGTACGTTTTATTAGCAGTGTAATATTAGTAGTACGCATTAAAATACCATGGATTCTGTTCAACATAGGTGATTAAATTTAAATCTTGCAAGTGTTCAGTTGATGTGAAATGCATCGTATTTCGATTTTATTGTCTCTGCCTTCAATCAAGTCGCGGACTGGTCAACTCGGGGACGGTCAGTGTTATTATCCGTCCACAAGGACGGAAAATAAGGGCTCACTAGCGCTATTTTCCGTTCGTCAGGGACGGATACAAAATTCATTCCTGAGGCTATTTTCCGTCCACGACGGACGGAAAATAAGTGCCTACTGGAGCTATTTTCCGTCCGTTGGGGAAGATGGATCAATAGACCAGTTTCTTAATATATTCATAAGTTTATGCATATGCATGAGTGACCATAGACAAACATATTAAATGCTGAACGTAAAAATAAGCAAGCAAGAAAATCATCAAATTGATGTTCAGTATTCTAGTTTTTATTTATGACTGGATTGTTTATGGTTAATTACAGGCTTTTTGTCATATACAGGTATGTC
>Ga0209568_1001102_pt1 | contig 10077 bp, 8 predicted proteins | sample WorMetOlspDAHAB2_FD_187406 | JGI IMG/M metagenome (GOLD analysis project Ga0209568, IMG submission 187406) | Marine gutless worms symbiont microbial communities from Max Planck institute for Marine Microbiology, Germany - Olavius sp. DAHAB.2... ...
ATCTAATACCAACAAATAATATTATAGTGCTTGATTTATACTTTAATTTGACGAATAAATCTAATCTTATTGACAGGCTTTAATACGATTTAATGCGACTTTTTATCATTAATTTGGTAGTGGCTTACTTTTTGGGCCACAGTGTATATATGAGCAGGTTTAGGCTTGTGGCACAGAACGATGAACAATGGTCCGCCCATCCATAGCCTATAGTGCGTGTGGTACATTGCCGGTCAATGGGATCTGTCTCTGGTCACTCCTTTTGCCGGAAATAACGTGAATCGGTGACAAACACGTATACTCGCCGCAGTGGCGCCGGAACGAACACGATAGTGGACTGCACACGTCCGGCGCGACGTGCCAAAAGTTTTTGTGGTGCCCCTCCACTTTTTGGCTATATACAGTAGGTCCAATGAGTCGCTTTGGTAAGCGCTTTTGTGATTGTCAGTACAGAATGGTCAGTTTCTTGTTTGCTGTTCTTCTACTCACAGTGCCCCTCCCCCCCCCCTCTGTGCTACAGTAGGGTTATACGGAGTCGACGCCACTGGGCCGCCTTGAATCTACACTGCTGCTTGCTGGTGCGCTTTATCATCGTCATAAGTTTTTGTTCACTTTTTTGTTGCTATAATTTTCGTTATTCGTTGTTAGCTGTCACCAATGGGTTTATTTCATATAGGCCTAGTTTTTTGGTTTTCTTAGTTGTTCTTCTTGTTCATTTATGCATATATATTACACCACTGTTTGGACGACTCTGTATTGGCCGTCATTGTAAGTTCGTAATTTTTTTGTTATGCAGTGCTAATGTTAAAAGGTTTACAACACAAAACCACTGGCAAAGTAAGATGCTACATTTCGGCTGGGACACGCAGATGATAGAAACAAAAAAAACCATGAAAAATTAATCATTGAGCATGGTTAGTCCTATATACAGTTACATAAGGTTGGCGCCGACATGCGTCCAGGTTACCGATACAGAGAATCAAGTTTATTCGTCATCATCATCATCATCATCATCATTTATTTGCTCAGAGATAGCGTACAATATGTCAATAAGTAAGCAAGTGAGCAGGACAAAAAAAGCACGAAGTGCACTAACAATTGCCCCAATACATGTCAATACATGACAGTCTGTATAAATAGTTCAACAGGCATTCAGGAGTCATGACCCAGCCAGTGTGACAGAAAAGAGATGAAATCTGTGAACACGTAAACATGACAGTCTGTATAAATAGTTCAATACTAACTAGGGTGCACACCTAATTTAACTTAAGTGCAGCTAAATCTTTTGCGTTAATAATTCGACAAGTCTGACGACTGTATGTGCACCCAAAAATTCGATAAATGAAAAGTGAAAGGTTAAATGACAAAAAGTTGCATGTCTACCAAAACACCAAAGATGCCGGTATAAGGAGAACGAACTATTGCAAAGATGTGTAAAAACAATGAATTTTGGTCTCACAAGTCCTAACTAATTCACACTGACAATAAAACTGAGGGTCGATTTTGTGACTGCCTGTGCTTGATTAAAATTAACGCAATTAGGTCGTGTATCGTGAACCGGTAACCAGACCCCAATCCCGGGGGATCGTGAACCGGCATCCGGCTATCAATAATTAGCTAGCACCTAAATCTACCCGTAAACAAAACCCTAACCCTACTCTAACCCTACCCTAACCCTACCTAACCTAACCCTAACACTAACCCTAACCATTAACTTAGCTTTTAGTTCCAAAAAAGAGGAAAATCGATCGCAAGATTACTAATCGCTAACGTCGACGCCATTCTGATTAGTATAGACTTGGAGCCCTCAGCCGAGTAGGCGTGCCACATGTCAGCCAATCATAGCGAAGCATAGGTGAAATTGCACATCCCCACCCACGAAGGGTGCAGGAGTCGGAAAATCGGGTGCCGGTTACCGGAATCAGATACACTATCTTTATTTTATAGGCCTATAATTTTCTCAACAGCCTGAATGTCGGGGCTTGCATCTCAAAGCTGTCCACATCGTCGAATACCAGCGCAATCATAAGAAAACCGATTAAGTAAATTTTGGTAAAATCACTGACAAAATTAAACACACAGACACACACATACACATCTTAGAATATAAATAGGCTTACTATACCTGTGATAATAATCAAGTGCTACAAGTTTATTCAAACAAAAATTTTTCTGTAAGTCTATAGCGAGAATTGCATAACAGTAAGAGTGTATTGAGAGAGCAGGTAAAAGCGAAATACTGCCAAACGTCACAACAACGCCTTGTACTGTTAAGGGTCATCAGAGCGTGTCAAACGGCAACACTGCACCACCGACCTAGCGATAAAAAACCAAGTCACTCTGCGCATAAAGATCGCCGCTGTATTCTTTTCACCTGGCGCCGAGCCAGTGTCAGTAAGAAGCCCCCACCCAGCAAGGCGCAAATTATAGGCTACGCGACTGCCCCGCTGTCGTTGACAGTAACTGAACGACAGTGATTGAGTATTCGAGTGATCGATTCATCAAAAGGAAACGCAAATTTCTTTAGCGCCAAGTCGTAGCGAACAGTTGTGTCTGACAACGCTCACGCGCTCAGGGGCTGCAAAATGCCAAGACATGCTCTTAGTTTTTTTGCCAATGCAATATATAAATAATGCTCGAAGCAATAGGCTATATGCCAATTGACAGCAAGTGCGTGTCTTTTATACTGTGCATATAGGCAAATGCTCAACAACAACAAAAAACAATTAACTGTAGCGCAAAAATCAAGCGTCTTTTTAAAATTTTAATAAACTTTCTATTGGTTGGCCGGTGTCTATTAACAAGCATTCAACTGGCACGCTGTATCAGTAAAATTCCATGCAATTGAGTAAATGGGTAGAGTTTACTGCTTAGATCATTTTGGACTTCGGATTCGGAGGCGATATTGACAGCCGTTGCTTGACGGTAAATAAACAGTATAGGAAAATACACAACTCAATATAATTGATTGATTGATTAATTGATTGGGGTTAACGACACTTTCAGCACAGTAAGGCTATCGTGACTTACTAAATTATACTTTAGTTGAAAGGTTTATATCAGTAAGATAGTTGAAAATATTAGGCTACGTTTTGGAGAATACAGTAATATGTGCGAAAGTTGAGAGGTAGAGAAATATTGTTTCCGATTATGTTCATACTAGGTGAAAGTATACAGGGTGGCCCAAAAAGTAAGCCACTACCGGTACCAAATGATCAAAAACCGTATTAAATCGTATTAAAGCCTGTCAGTGAGATTAGATTTATTCGTCACATTAAAGTATCAATCAAGCGTTGGTATTAGTCATTCTATGCGTGACCTAATTTTTGACCTCAATAACTACGCTTGACGCGCGAAATAGCGACATACGCCATATACGGTAAATGATGTCAGCGCTTCCTCTGGCATCAGCTCGCCTTAGCAAGCTGTGAATTCTATGTCTAAACGATCTTTTAGATGGTGATTTATATAAAAAAAGTTTTTATTTCCATATTTTCTCCTTTTTATGGTTTTATAACATGATTTTGTCTGTCTTACCCTTATCACAGCTTCAAACAGAGCGGATGATGACGTCACAAATTAGGTGACATAGAATATTTAATACATACTCATTATATTCTTGTGCTCATTTTGTAGTCGAAATTGATGAAAAATCTAGCCTTAAGGGCGGGTTTTAATGCGATTTAATGATGACTCGTGATAGTGGCTTACTTTTTTGGGCCACCCTGTATATAACGTGTTCCATTGTTATAATGCATTTACAGCGTTCACACGTATGGGCTGAATCTTCGTTAAGAAGATAACTACAGGTGCCCCAACAAATTTAGCACGTTTGTACACCTTATAACTTCATCAAATACTGACCAATTTTCAAACTTTTTTACTGTCAAAGTCAATACAGAATTTTGTAATAGTAGGCCTATATACTATCACTAAAGATCCAACCGCACCTCAAGTGTGTCGTTACACTACCTTGTGAAATATAAGTGTTTTTAAGGCAACAACAGAAAACAAGACGACTTCTGTAACACATTTTAAGAGTGCGTCGTTTAGCAGCAAGGCGGAAACATCGATTAATCAGTTTATCAAACAATCAGGAATTTTTAGAGTATATAAAACACTACTAGGTCCACTACAGACAGTGTGTAGACACAAAATGTCAGATTAGCCAAATAGTGTGGTATAATATGTTCATTGATTATCTCCCGTGTGCGAAGTGCGCCAAAAGCTATTTTTTAATATTTTTTTATTTGTTCATGGGCCATACTTCTTGAAAATCATGGGGTTCAAATTTTAGCTCTTCTCATAACCTCTCGGTGCCCCTCCTTTTCAACCCCCATACAAACGACGAGCAACATAGCTGTGGCACGTACATAAGTACCTATTTCCACAAACCGTTTTCTAGGGTGCTGAGTATGACATTTTTAGAATACTCAGAGGTGACCATTACTGACTTGTGACGAAAGCTTTCAGAGCGTAGATCGACAATAATATCAAAATAATGTTGAAATTTGTAGAATGAAAAGCCGTCATACAATTTCTACGTTACACTTTTTAGGTTGATTTAATGAGAAAATGCATAAACAGCTAAATATATGTCAGAAAAGCTGTGTCATGTACAAAAAAAGCTGTGTCATGTACTAGCAACGGCTTAATGAGATATACAAAGAAAAATTGATCAAAGAAGAAAATAACATAAGTTGTTGTAATGAAGTGACACTTCTCAAGACATGTACGTCTTCAGCGATAGTCGAACATAAAAAGTTAATAGAAATATACTAGTACATGCAGCACACACATACACTAGATATGCAAACATCAAGGTCTTCCAAGTTTATGAGTCACTGACCACTGTGACCAGTGATTACAACTGTAATCTGCATTTAATAAAACTGTAATCTGCATTTAATATCTCTGTCCTTGTCAACAATGTTTGAGACTACTCGTCATCTTCTATTGTAGGTGCAGCTGATATGATGGGGTTCGCACACTCAGAGCCAGACAGAGGCGTGCAAGACAGGCCGTGCTTATATAGCAGCCACATGCAGCCATGATGCATCCCGTTTAACATTTACACTTGGTGAGTTCAATGACCGCTTTAGGAGCTGACAGAGCAAGGTATCTCACAGGTGTGCACATGCCATTCTCCATCTTCCAGCCATTGTCTTCAATTTATGTGAGTGCAGGGTGCCTGACGTGATAGGATTTATCACGCATGGCAATGTAATTTGGCGTCTTGATGTGGGACCAGCATGGAAGCTCGGGTATAGGTGGCAACATTTCGCCTTCCAAGTTCTTGGACCTAAACAGTTGCCACCTTAATGCAGGCAAATATATCGGTCCTGTTGTTCTGTAGACTTAGCGGACAAATTTTTCTAGAGGCTTCAGCAAAGATGGAAGCTCGCCGTCTATACCATCTAGAACTAGCCCTTCACCCAGCTCTCTGAAACAATTAACGGCTGGATCATCCTCGTCAAGGTTGAGGTATGCGTTTACCCCTGTCTTCTTGGAGATGCCAACAAACTTGCGCCCACCCCTCCAGTCAGCACCAGTGATGCAATCCGATGAGGCCTTGGCATTTCAAGTGTCCCAGGACACTCGCACGCTCCAACACATCTATACTACCCTGAATTTTGCTCCTGTCCCAGTCAGAAGCTTCAGACGAGTTTGACTGTTGAGACGTCCCGAGGATGCGAGATGTAGCAGAATGATGACGACGTCAGTGTCGGGTGACCACACAAAGACCTCCCGCCAAGGCTCGTCTGTCACTGACGCCAGAACTTGGTGAGGGTATCTGCTTCTCATGCGAGTGCTCCTCTTTAAAGTTCTGCCCCTTGATCTTTGTGTCATAGACGATCACGAGCTTGAAACATTGTTACTGCCTTTCTGGGAGAAGTGCTCAGCAATGCCTGCGCAAAGATGCACGTTAGATCTTCTTTGATTGCAGACAGCATCTCCTTCAGTGTCATAGTCAACTTCATATCCGGATGAATTGAAAAATCTGTCAATGAGAGAGAGAGTTTATTTTTCACAAACAAATAAACAGCAATAACTATTATTGGTAGTACATTAAGTGAAGGGCTGCCAGAAGGGCACGAAGGCCCATCTAAGCTAGCCACCCATGGTAATGCAATACAACCAAAATTAGCATAGTAAAGTGCAGAGTGTATATGTGCAATGTGCATAAACAGTGCACTGCTTACTAGGGCGAACTTTAGATACATGTAATAATTTAGTGTCACTGTGTCACAGAAATATGGACATCAAGCATCATACATCAAACATCAAACTCAAACATACAAATATGGTGAGCCTATTATATACTCATTAACAAATAATTCTTTAGATCACTTTTAAAGGCAGAGGTTGACTTTAGTAATTTCAAGTTTTCTGGAAGACTATTCCATAGCTGACTGGCTTTATACTTAACAAGCCTTTTTCCGTATGAGTTATATGGAGCAATAATATGCATGTTGTAGTTGCTCGTTTCTGTCGAGTCTTGTTCTTGAATGATTCATCGATATAACGGTCAAACATAACCCGACTTTCATTGTAACCCGACATCATGAATTCAATGCGTTTAACAAATGCCAGGGTCTGTGACGGGATGAAAAGATAGATCAGACGATGGCTTTGCTTCTTCAATGCAATGCATCAAACTGGCTTTGTATGCAGGGATGAAGAGTGAACCATCCACTGCACAGAGAGAGCTACGTGGCACCACCGACATTTCAAACTCTCCGATAGTGTATTCTAGCTTGTGCACTAACTCAGGTCTGCTTTGTTGGATGATCAAAAATCTTCCAAGCAGTTCTCGCTCCTCTCGCAGTTTGATCACCTTCTGACCCACAGAAACCTTGGTTTTCTCCATCAGATTAGAGAACGTTTTCAGCTTGAGCTTCTTCAGAGACAACTTTGAGGTGTTGAGCAGCCTTTCCTGCACAACCTCATGAAATCTCTCTTGACATTTCTGTTTGAACTGCAGATGTCTTCTCTGGCATTTTCAGGTACAAGAGCAGAGGAAGCCAGATTCTTCACAGGAGTCTCCTCTGTGAACAGGTTGCCACCAGAGTGCTTTTTAATGAATGAGGAAGTTTCAGAGCGTTTTTCACTATCCTCAGAGCAAAGTCACAGCTGTGTTCACTTCTCTCTGAAGTCTGAGAGAATCTTGGGAAACTACTGAGGTACTGTTTCACCATGCGAGTAAGTTGAGGACCAATGGTGGCGACACGATCGAGACCTGAATCATCATGACTCATCCAACATTCCCACCATGACGCTTCAGGTCTTTGATCTCTTGTTCCAGTGCCTGCATGGTCAGTAAACACTGCAGTGAAAGGGACTTCCGATTTTGCCACGACAAAATCCTCCGATTTCAGTGCTTCCCAAGTTGTTGGGTCTTCTTGTTCTAGGGCATTCATCTGAGCCAACTGAACTGGCAAAGAAGTACTTGATGATGTCCTCTAATGCAGCCAATCACCACTGCGACAAGAGCTGATGAGACGCAGGAAACTTTCTATCTGCTCCAGGTACTGTGTAAGGAAGTGGGCCAGCTTCTCTCTCCTGTGTCCGCCTGTTGTGGTTCCGTATTCTGTGAGTACCACGACTGAATGTCGCCATAAAACTTGACCATGTCTGGACTACGTGCATGCAAAGCCTTCTTGAACGCATCACATTGTGCACGAAAAGCATCAGGTGGAGGACCATGAGAAATGGATTCGAGCTTCATCATCATGTTGGCAAGGCTTGTCATCAATTTGGTACTCCACACCGCATTTGTATGCTTTGCCACCAAAGATCCAACTTAAAGCACAGTAACTGATGACGTCAAAAAAGTTTAACATGCATAGAATATTTAATACCAACTTATAGTACTCTGGTGTCTATTTTTCACAAATTTTGAACAAAAAAATGTAGATTATTCTTTAAATAACGAAATGTCAATGTACTGTATTTTCGAATTTATGCGATTTTTGAAACACTATGGTTTTACAAAGTAGTGCAGCAACATATCTAAGGTGTGATGAGATATATAATGATTATTTTGTAGCAAAGTTTGGGCTGAAGCTGACAGTGAAAGAATTTTGAAAATCGATTAACATTTCGCGAAGTTATCGACCTGAATGGAGTATCTTGTTTTTCGACACAAACACCATGTTTCGCAAAGGGTGAAATTGCACATCCCCACCCACGGGGGGTGCAAGAGTCGGAAAATTTGAACCCCATTATTTTAGGATTCTATGGTCCATGCCCAGTCCATCAAAACAAAAAGAATCGATTTTGGCACTTTTCGCAATACATCATTCTCGACTAGAATATCCGCGACTTGACTGACGGCAAGTTCGGCAAATTGTCCTGTACGCCATTTTAATTCCTTCAGTCTGCACCCTCCAACAATCGTGCCACCGACTGAGAGTAAGATCACAGTGCCGACTTGTGCTCGTTATGAAAGATATTCTTACGTAGATATGAGTCACGAGAGGCCATCCCGGATATTTTTGAACCATTGGCAGCTGGCGCTCCCGAACTCTGCTGGGGTCTGTCAGCAGCTTTTAAAGAACCGCGCACCCCTGCCACGCTCGTGATCAAAATCGGTCGCATTTTTCCGATCTTGGCAGCTCTTGACAAACATTCAGTAAACAGGAACGTCTCGAGTCGAGTGCGGAAGGTCTCCAGAGATGGTGCCGACGTAACCTCCGGTGACAGGCAGTTCCCAGTTCGACACCTGAGAGCCAGCAACTGAAAATGCTTGGCTGCCAACAGTGGAGTGGTGAACCGGAGGCTGAACGAAGCAGTCGCTGGAGGAAGAGCGAAGTCCTCGGCGACTTAAAAGGTCGGCAACGTAAGTGAATGGACCGTAGTCTACGACGGTGCACTGCCGTTGAGTACCGTACACCAGGACGGCAACTTTGGACCTGATGCGTCCAGGAGCACCGTCGCACGCAGCCAATGAAGGCTGATGAGTGCATCAAAGATGTGGTTGGAGGCTGGGCGACGCAAGTTGAAAATCAGCCGCGTGGCTGCGTTGAGTTCTGACTGCAGACGACGCGTAAGATAGCCGGGAGGCCTATCAAGACGCCGTTGCCGTAGTCTAGACACGAGTTTACCAGAGTGACCACCAACGACTTGAAAGTAGGCTGTGGCACTGAGCGACGAATTTGACGCATCTTACGGAGGACGGCGAAGCAACGCAACACAGTTTTCTGAACACGCGTCCTCATCACCAGATCGGCGTCAATATTCATTCCGATTTCTGAGGTCGAGGACGGATGACGACGCGGAAACAGCTGTATCGTCGATCGTCAGTGTGCCGCTGGGGAGTTGATGTTGTCGCCGTTGTGGATGGTGCACTCTGGCACCACGAAACTTCCGTTTTGTCGGCGCTTAGCTATAGCATGTTGGACCTCATCCAGCAAGCGACAGCAGCCGTACACTCATAGATCGACGCTGAACGTTCTCCAACAGCGGCAGGCCGACAAAAGCGTGTGTCGTCGGAGTAGGTGTGTGGTGACAGACCGTGACTTTCGATCAGTGAGATGAGGCCAGCGGTGCACAAAACAAACAGAATTTGTCGAAGCACCGATCCCTGCGGAAGCCACACATTGGATGTAAAACTGCAGGATGTGACAGTTACTTTAGACAATAACTGAGACAATAAAAATGTTGTTTCCTGTTGTTAATTTCTTAAAATGTGTTGCTACAAAAGTCTTGTTTTCAATTGTGCTTGAAGACATTGACATTTCACAAGGTAGTGTAGCTACACATTTGAGGTGTGGTGGGATCTTCAGTGATAATGTTATGACAAATTTTCTCCTGGTTCTGACAGTGAAAAAGTGTAAAAAATTGGTCAATATTTGATGAAGTTCTAAGACGTACAAAAATGTGCCAAATGTTGGCACCACCTGTGCCCAATCAGAAGCTCATTTACAATAGTTTGTTCTCTTCTATAAAATATATTATATAGAAAAAACTGCATACAGTCTATCCAATGTTGTATAAGCCGACGCTCAAAAACAGCAAAAAATAAATGTTATAAATTATAAGCATGAATATATGCGCTAGCACATTTAAATCTGC